>Ga0308159_1000988_pt1 | contig 48455 bp, 53 predicted proteins | sample PhyCR1_FD_201040 | JGI IMG/M metagenome (GOLD analysis project Ga0308159, IMG submission 201040) | Phyllosphere microbial communities from UC Gill Tract Community Farm, Albany, California, United States - DLSLC.R1 | ecosystem: Host-associated > Plants > Phyllosphere > Unclassified | place: USA...
ACGAACGGGAGCGGGCACGGACTCGGCCTGCCGCTCGTGGCGATGATCGCGACCGTGCACGGTGCGGAGCTGACCCTGACGCCGCGCGCTGCCGGCGGGTTGACCGCTTCGACCCGCTTCCCGGAACTGCAGCCACCAGATCCGGCAGGATCCGACCGATCGGCACCCCGGGTCCTCGGCGATCACCCCGGCGTCCGGTAGCGTCAGCGCCATGACCGAGACGCAGCGACGCAGTCTGCTCGAACGGCTGATCGGCAAGCCCCTGCCGTGGCTCGCCTGGGTGTGGGCGGTCATCGCGCTGGTCTGGCTCGTCCTGGCCGTCGTCGAACCGTCCCGATTCCACACGCAGATGGCGGTCCTCTGGATCATCCTCGTCGCCGTGCAGATCGGCTCCGTGCTCGTTGCCCGTGCGCACAGCCGCAAGCGTGCTCGGGGCGCGGGCAGGGACTCGTGACCGCTCCAGGGCCGGGGCGACCAGTGCGATGAACCCGACCGAGGACGCCGACGCCGAACGGGCACGGTTGGAACGCATCGCCTGGGGAGCCGCGTCCACCTCGGCCGACGCGGCCGACGCGCGGAGTGCCCTCGCCGCCCGCTCCGGGCCCGATCCGCACAACGCCGATTCGCACAACGCCGACCCGCACAACGCCGACCCGCACCGCGTCGACAGCGCACCCGCAGCCGACGCGCACGGAACGCGAGCCGCCGACCGCGGAACGGATGCGGACGACCGCGGCAGGGGCCTCCTGGCCGGCGTCCGCCAGCGAGCCGGTCGCATCCGACGCTCCGGCCACCGCGTCCTCTGGACCCTCGGCGCAGCCGCTGTCGTGATCGGTTTCGTCGCGGGGACCGGGGTCGGACTGTCGCTGGGGGCGCGCCCCGTCGACCCCACGACCACCGTCACGCCGCCAGCCGGAACGGTGACGATCGACCGGCGGCTCGAGCAGCCGCAGACCGTCGCGGACCGGCCGCCAGCGGGGATCGCGACGCCGATGGAACGCTCGAGCACCCGTCTGGTGTTCACGAACCGATCGCTGTCGGGCGACGACGCGGCGACACCGTGGAACGTCTGGGCCGGGGTCGGTCGGGACGGTTCGACGATCTGCCTCGTCGCGTCGGCCGACCAGCTCGAGGGCACGAGCGCCTGCTGGCCGCGCGGGGCGGCGCTGCACGGACGGGTGTCGCTGTCGGCGACGGCGCTCAGCGGGACGCTGACGGTCCGTCTGGTCGGCGGCGGGGTGCGGGCATCGGTGACGACCGGCGCCGAACCGATGTACACCGCCGGTCCGGTCGGCTGATACGCGAGCCCGAGCGGCGCGCCGCCGCCGGGACCCGTAGGCTCCAGGCGGACCGACCGGTGCACGGGGCGCACGGCGGGATCCGAGGGGGAACCACATGTCCATCACATCCAGGATCACCACCGCGGGGACGGCGACCGTGATCGCCGTGCTCGCACTCTCCGGCTGCGCCGGGACCGGCACCACGGCACCGGGGACGGAGCGGGCCACACCGCGGTCGTCGGCACCGACACAAGCGCCGACCCAGGCACCGACGGAGACGCCGACCGCGCCGGCCACCGTCGACTCGGCCACGAAGGACCTCACGTTCGAGGACGGCGACGCGCTCTCGGCGAGCACGCTGCCCGCGTTCGGGCTCCAGGTCTCGGCACTCGACGGCTGGGAGCAGACCGGCGAGGACCCGACCACCGGGTCGCGGGAGTACACGAACACCGACGGCTCCGTGGCGACGATCACGCAGCAGCGGCTCACCGACCTCGACCCGACGATCGGGGACCGTGCCGCCACCGAGCAGCTGTTCACGGCCGCGGGGCTGCCGGCCGACCGACTCGAGGAGCAGCTGCTGCCGACGATCACCGGCGGCACCGCGCAGTTCCTGTCGATCGCCGGGCACAACACGGACGGCTCGTGGTCGGCGACGGTCGCACGCGCCTTCGCGAAGCCCGGAGCGGCGCTCATCGTGAAGGTCCGGACGACCTCGCAGGATGCGCTCCGTCCCGACCTGCACGACATCCTGGTCAACGCGCAGGTGGTCGTCGCCTAGCGAGTCCAGCCGGTGCGTCGGGGCGCCGCGTCGGGGCGCCGCGTCGGGTCCCTATGCTGAGTCCTCGTGCGCCGCTCTGCCCGTCTCCTGACCGTCCTCGTGATCGTCGCCCTGTTCGCCGTCGGGGTCCTGGCAGCGGTGGTCTTCATCCAGCGTGTGCTGGCGGATCCGGCAAGCGACGTCGCCTGGGTCGGCATCGTCCGGGCGATGGGGTTCATCGTCATCGGGGTCATGCTGACACTGCTCGGACGGCGAGGGCTGCCCGCGGCCGTCGACGCGATCAACCTGCTCGCCGACGCCGGTCCGGTGCGGCCGCTCACGGTCGTGGTGTGGGTCGTCCTCGGCGCCACCATCTACTCGATCCTGCGCGGCTGGACGGTGATCGTCCCCGTCGCGGCCGTCATCGGTGCGATCGTGGTGGCGTTGCCGTTCGTCGAACGCTTCCTGGACGCGGCGCTGGCCCGACAGGCTGCGCGAGCCGAGGCCGACGCCGATGCCGACGCCGACGCCGCCGCCGCCGACGCCGACGCCGCCGACGCCGCCGACGCCGACGCCGACGCCGCCGACGCCGCGACCCCGGTCACACCGGTGGCACCCGCCGGGACCGCCGCCGACGCGTGAGACGGCAAGCGAGACGGCACGCGGGACGGACGTGAGACGGTCACGAGACGAGACAGGAGGCCCGGTGCCAGCTGGCACCGGGCCTCCCGTCCGTCGTGGACGCGACCTGACCGCCCCTGCCGACCCCCACGGGTCGGCCCGCGTCAGCGCTCCGCGCGCCCGGCGAAGCGGTACCGGAACCCGGGCACACCGTCCGCGGTGACGACCACGTCGTAGTACCCCCACTCGTCGAGCGGCCAGTGCATCGTCTTGTGCCCGGAGCCGCGGACGTGCGCGGTCTCGCGGTGCTCCACGAAGTCGTTGGCCACGAGCACGAAGCGGAGCTCGGCCCTGCCGGTGTTCTCGAGCAGGAGCTGCAGGGTGCGCCGTCCGCGGGTGTCCCGGACGACCGAGACGTGCGGGACGCCGCCCGTCGCCGGACCACCGACCTCGACGGTGCCGGCGAAGCGCCGAAGGAACCGGTCGGGTCCGTAGACACTCACGTCGTAGGCGCCGTCGGTCGTCGTGGTGTCCCATGCCCAGTCGGCGGTGGCGCCGACCGGGACGGTCTTCGGGTGCGCGGCGAACGGCATCGCGGTGTTCGGGTACACGAGGAAGTTGACCCCCTGGCGACCGTCGTTCGCGAGCGTCACGGTGACCCGACCGGTGCCGTGGTCGACGGTCGCGTCCGCGTGCTGTCGGTAGGGCAGGCTCCGACGGCGGACGGTGCCGGGTTCCTGGACGGGCACGGTCTGCGCGCCGATCGCGGGTTCCTCGATGGGCGGCTTCGCCTGGTCGGCGTCGGCGGCCGCGACCAGCGCGCGGGTCTGCTCGATGCCGGGGACGACGTCGGCGCCGGGGATGCTCGCGTCGGGGGCGCTGAAGTCGAAGCAGCTGGTCAGGTCCCCGGAGACGGTCCGTCGCCAGTCGGAGATGTTCGGCTCGCGGACGCCCGTGACGTGTTCGAGGAACTGGATCACGGACGTGTGGTCCGCCACCTGCGAGTTGACCCACCCGCCACGGCTCCACGGGGACACCACGGTCATCGGCACGCGGGCGCCCATGCCGATGGGCAGACCGTCGACGTACTCGTCGGGGGTGCCGGGCTCGGCGAACGGGGGGACGACGTGGTCGAAGTACCCGTCGTTCTCGTCGTAGTTGACGAGCAGGACGGTCGAGGCCCAGGTGTCCGGGTTGCTGAAGAGCGCCTGCACCACGGCGTTCGTGTAGTGGGCGCCGTAGTCCGGGCTGGCCGCCGGGTGCTCGCTCCAGCCGTAGGGGGCGATGACGTACGACACGGTGGGCAGGTTGTTGGTCGCGCAGTCCTGCCCGAACTGGCTGAGCAAGTGGGTGACGTCGAGGCCCTTGCCCGAGTTCGGCTTCCACCCGTCGTGCAGACCGGCACGCGCGGCGAGCTCCTGTTGGGCGGGATCGGAGGACGCGAGCGCGCGGTGGTACTGCTCGAACAGCCAGAGCGGGTTGTCGCCGTAGTCGCCGACGTACGGGTCGGCGGAGCTGTCGCCGACCTCGTCGTTGGCGTAGGTCTTCCAGGTGACCCTGGCCGCCTGCAGCCGTTCGGCGTAGGTGGTCCAGGCGAACACCGGCTCGTAGTCCGCCGGGTTGTCGGTCGCCGGTCCGCCCTGGGCACCGCGGGGGTCGATGGTGCCGGACCACTGGTACAGGCGGTTCGGCGTCGTCGGCCCGTTGAGCGAGCAGTGGTAGTCGTCACAGACCGTGAAGGCCCCGGCGAGTGCGCGCTGGTAGGGGATGTCCTCGCTGGTGAAGTAGCCCATCGTCTGGGCGCTCTTCGCATCGACCCACCGGTTCCAGGCACCGCCGTTCCACGCGGTGTGCCCGCCGCCCCAGGAGTGGTCGAGGCCGTCGGCGTTCTGCGCGTTGAACCGGGTGGTGTCGAGCCGGAACGGCAGCATGGCGCCACCGTCGGTGCGGGCCGCCGCCGGCTGGTGGAAGACGTCGTGTCCGGTCGGCAGCTCGAGCGCCTGCTTGTCCGAGAACCCGCGGACCCCGGGCATCGTGCCGTAGTAGTGGTCGAACGACCGGTTCTCCTGCATGAGCACGACGACGTGCTTGACGTCGGCGATCGTGCCGGTGGGGACGGCACGGGCGGTCGCGGCGCTGGCGCGGTCGGCCGCGCCCGGTCCGAACGCGGACCCTGCCGCGACGCCGGCCATGATCGCTGCTGCGCCGCCGACCAGGACCGTCCGGCGGCTCAGGCCGGGGCGGACCGCTGCGGTGTACGCCGCGTCCGGGGCCAGCGGTGGTGCGGCGTCCAGGCTGACGTCGGGTGCGCCGTGTTCGGGCTTCCTCGTGCTCATCGCAGGCCTTCCAGGTCGTGGGAGTGCGGGCGCTGCGGGGGAGGAGCGCCCGTCAGCATGACAACGAGGTGCGCTGAACCGTGCCTTGCCCGACCGTGGCGGCGGGGTGAACGCGTCCGGTGGAGTCGGGATCGACCTGTCCAGGTGTGCCGCGGCTGGGCCCCGTGGTTCCGGTGTCGATCCCGCGAGGACTCCGACACACCTGGACAGCTCCTGCCGCGGCGGGGGAGGATCACCGGGTGCGACCACTGTTCCGGGACATCGCCGAGGACCTCGCCGACCGGGTGCTCCGCGGTGAGTTCGACGCCACGGGTGTCCTGCCGGCCGAGCACGACCTGGCGTCCGACTACGCCGTCGCGCGCGGCACCGTGCGGAACGCGCTCGAGCTGCTCCGCGACCGGCAGGTCCTGACAGCACGTGCCGGCTCCCGCTGGCGTGTGCGCACCACGACGCTCGGTCACGACGCGGGCGCGCTCGAGTCCTTTGGTCAACTGGCCAGGGCCCGGGGGCACGAGCCCGGCGGGCGGGTCGTGGCGGTCGAGGAACGGCCGGCCACCGTGCGCGAGCGGCGCCTGTTCCGCGCCGCGCACGACGAGCCCGTCCTGCACGTCGTGCGGGTGCGCTCCCTCGACGGTGTCGACGTCATGCTCGAGCGCACCGCCTACGCGCCGTGGGTCGCCGCCGTCATCCGGACGATCCCCGGCGGGCAGACGTCGGTGTCGGCGACCCTGGAGGACCGGTTCGGCATCCGGGTCGGTGCCGCCGTCACCACCGTGGACGCGCTGCCGGCCGACGACGCCGACGCCGCGCTCCTCGGGGTCCGGCCCGGCGCGGCCCTCCTGCAGGTGCGCCGGTCCAGCACCGCCGAGGACGGCCGCCCGCTCGAGGCCGGCGACGACCGGTACGTCGCCGGGACCGTGCCGCTCCGGATCCGGACGGCGTCCGCAACGGCACCGGCACCGCGGGCCGGCACCGGGCACGACGGCGCGGGATGAGCCGGACGGGAGGCCCGGTGTCGGCTGGCACCGGGCCTCCCGTCCGTCTCCACGCGACCCCACGACGTGGGTCGGCAGGCGGGGTCAGCGTCGCTGTGCGCCGTCCGCGGCGACGGCCGCCGCCAACCCGGCCTCGATGACGTCGACGGGGTCCGGCAGGGCCGCGATCGACGCGGCGACCCGACGGCTGCGGGCGCGGTGGGTCGGCGAGGCGAGGACCTCGCGGACCGCCCGACGGATCGCCGCCGGCCGTGGCGTCCCGGAACGCAGGTTCCGCCCGCACCCGGCCCACGCGACCCGGGTGGCGACCTCCGGCTTGTCCTCGGTCGACCCTGCGACCACGAGCGGCACGCCGTGCGCGAGGGCACGCTGCACACCGCCGAACCCGCCGTTCGTGACGACGACGCTGCACCGCGGCAGCAGCTGGTCGTAGGGCAGGAAGGTCGCCACCCGGGCGTTCGCGGGCAGCGCCGTGCCGAGCGCGCGGAGAACCTGGTCGACGGGGCGGCCACCGGTGGTCGCGACGACGAGGACGTCCTCGTCCGCCAGCGCGCGGAGCGTCGGCGCGATGAGCCGGCCGAGGTCGACGGTGTCGATCGTGCCCTGGGTCACGAGCACCACCGGGGAGTCGGTGTCCAGGTCGTCCCACCACGCGGGCAGGTCGGCCCCGGGCGTCGGTGCCGCGCGGGCCACGACCGGACCGACGAACCGGACCGAGTCGGGGAGCTCGCGCCGCGGGTACTCGAGCTCCGCGACGCTCAGCTGGAACAGGGTGTCGAACGCGCGGTACGCGAAGTCGAAGGTGTCGATAGTCGACGGCGGTGCCCCCACCTCGGCGAGCACGGCGTCCACCGCTCGACGCAGCGGCCGGGTGAGCACGGGGTGGATCGCGGCGGTGAGCAGTCGGTTGCGCGCGCGAGCCACCGGCCCGCGTCCCGGGGAGAGCGCAGTGCCGAAGGGTGCCGCGTCGACGCTGGTGAGCGTCACCGGGGTGGTCGCGATCCCGAGCACGGGCAGGCGGTCGCCCGGCGGCAGCGCGAGGTACGGCGCAAGCCCGGTGAACGACGCCTCGCCGAGCACCGCGTCGAAGCGCCCCGCTGCCAGCAGGGCCGTCAGCGCGCGGTACTGGGAGGGGATCGGCCGGACGAACATCGCGATGATTCCCTCGCGGACGACCGCGACCCCGCGTGCAGCCGTGGCGTCGGCGAGCCGGTCCTGCAGGTCGGCGTCGTCGAAGTCGACGTCGGCCGGCAGCGGCACGAACCGGAGCCCGGCGCCGACGACGAGCTCGCGGTACTTGGACCCCGTCAGCACGGTGATCTCGTGGCCGCGTTCGGCGAGGTCGCGGCCCACGTCGACGAGCGGCGCGAGGTGGCCGTAGACGGGCGGGGCGCAGAGCAGGTACGAGGACACGGGGGCCGCTTCCGTCGGGGGATGGCCGGACGTTCGGAGCGTAGGCGCGGCGAGCAGGCGCGTGGCGCGGCACGAACTGGGAGTGGGTGAGAGTCCTCGAGCACACGACGGCACACACGTCGGCGCCTGGCTCACGTACTGCGTCCGCAGTAGTCGGAGCGCTCCCGCTGCAGTACCGCTCGCGCTCCGGATCGGCGCACGCTGAGGACCACCACACCCCGACGAGAGGACTCCATGGACATCGCAGTCGACATGACGAAGTGCCAGAGCTACGCCCAGTGCTGCTTCCTCGCACCCGGCGTGTTCCGGTTCGAAGGGGAGGAAGCGTTGGTCTACAACCCGAACCCGAGCGACGAGGAACGCTCTCGGGTCCTGGAGTCCGCGGCGGCGTGTCCGGTGCAGGCGATCCGTGTCGGGGGAACGCGCCTCCCGGTCCGGCACGCCGACCCCGCCGTGCGCGGTGCCGCGCCGTTGACGTCGAGCGACGCGGTCGTCATCGTCGGCGCATCGCTCGCCGGCCTCCGTGCCGCAGAGACGGTGCGCGCAGCGGGGTTCACGGGCGAGCTCACGATCGTCGGGGACGAGCCGCACCGGCCCTACGACCGCCCGCCGCTGTCGAAACAGGTGCTCACCGGCGTCGTCGGCACCACCACGACGGCCCTCCCGCACGCGGACGACCTGGACGTCGACTGGCGCCTGGGCCACGCAGCGGTCTCGCTGGACACGTCCGGCCGGGAGGTCGTCCTCGACGGTGGGGAACGCATCCGGTACACCCGGTTGCTGATCGCCACCGGACGTCGCTCCCGGCCGTGGCCGGTCGAGTCCGAGGCCGGCCTGGACGGCGTCGTCGTGCTGCGGACGGCCGACGACGCGGCACGGATCCGCACCCGGTTGGAGGACCGGCCTCGTCGAGTGCTGGTGATCGGCGGTGGGTTCACCGGCGGCGAGATCGCGTCGTCGTGCAGCACGCTCGGCATCCCCGTCACCGTCGTCGATCGCGGGCCGGCTCCGATGGTGAAGGTCTTCGGGACCGCGATCGGACGGATGATGGCCGATGTCCAGCGCGAACACGGTGTGGACCTCCGGACCGGCACCGGCGTGCTGTCGTTGCTCGACGACGACAGCGGACGGCTCTGCGGTGCTCGACTCACCGACGGTTCCACCGTCGACGTCGACCTGGCGGTCGTCGCGGTCGGGGCCGTTCCCAACAGCGAGTGGCTCACCGGGTCCGGGGTCGCACAGGACGCCGCTGGAGTGCTGTGCGACGTCGCGCAGCGAGCGCTCGACACCGACGGGCAACCGATGGACGACGTCTTCGTCGCCGGCGACATCGCGCGGCACCCGAGCCCGTCGGCGGGCCCCGGCCCCTGGACGAGCGAGCACTGGGGCGCCGCGGTCAGCCAGGCCGACGTCGCAGCGCGGAACCTCGTGCACGACAGCAACGTGCCGCACGAGAGCCCCGCGGTCTTCTGGACGATGCAGTTCGGCAACGTCCTCAAAGCCGTCGGAGAGCCGTCCGTCGCGGACTCCGCGCAGGTCGCCCAGGGGTCCCTCGACGAGCGATCCGGTGTCGTCACGTTCGGCAGGGACGGACGCCTGGTGGCCGCCGTCGCCGTCAACCAGGCGAAGTGGCTGCCGTACTACCGCGCGCAGATCGCCGCTGGTGCGTCCTTCCCGCTCGAGGACCCGACCGTCGACCCGTCACGGGATCCCGGAGTGGCCGCAGCACGCTAGCGGACCGCTCCCACCACCGCCGATCAGAGCCAGACGACAGGAGCAGAACACGATGACGAACAACCCGCACACCGCGTCGACGACGTGGGACACGTTGCTCGAGCAGGACAACCGGCACGACCCCAACCCCCTCTACGCGCAGCTGCGCACCCACCCGGTGCAGCAGCTGGACAACGGCGCGTTCCTCGTCACCGGGTACGACGAGGTCGTGCAGCTCATGCACGACCCGCGGATCAGCTCCGACCCCATGGCGAAGCACCGCGCCGAGGGTGCCGATCCGGGCGAACCCGCGCTGACGTCGGCGTTCGTCATGACGGACCCGCCCGTGCACGACCGCCTGCGCCGGCAGACGATGCGCCACTTCGGACCGCCGCACGCCGCCGACTACATCGACGGGCTCCGACAGGACATCGATGCCATCACGAACGACCTCATCGACGGCTTCGCCGGACGCACCGAGATCGACGTCGTGGAGTCGTTCGCGTACCCGCTGCCGGTCGCGATGATCTGCGACGTGCTCGGCGTCCCCCCGGAGGACGAGCCCCGCTTCCACGCCTGGAGTTCAGCCATCATCGCGCCGCCGGAGGCCACGGACGACGCCGACGCCGCCGTCAAGCGGCGCGAAGCAGACGAGGCCAGCCGTGAGCTGGCTGCGTACCTCGGCGCACTCGCCGAGTCGCGGCGGGGCACACCGCAGGGCGACCTGCTCTCCGGGCTCGTCAACGACCACGGCCCCGACGGGCCGATGTCGCAGACCGAAGTGCTCAACACGTCGATCATGCTGCTCGTCGGCGGGCACGAGACCACCGTCAACATGATCGCCAACGGCACCCTGACCATGCTGCGCCACCCCGACACCATCGAGCTGATCCGCGACAACCCGCACACCATCGCGCAGGTGTTCGAGGAGCTCATCCGAGTCGAACCGCCGGCGCAGGTGACCCCGAAGTACATCGCCCTCGCCGACGTCACCGTCGCAGGCGTCACCATCCCCGAGGGCGCACCCGTGTGGATCGCCTGGGCTGCAGCGAACCGCGACCCCCGGCACTTCCCCGAGCCGGACCGGTTCGACCCGCACCGCGCGGGCAACGACCACCTGAGCTTCGGCGCCGGGATCCACGCGTGCTTCGGCGCCCCACTGGCCCGGTTGGAGACCCAGATCGCCCTCGCCACCCTGTTCCGACGGCTCGTCAACCCGAGGCTGGTGCTCGACCCGCCGCCGTACCGCCGCAACGCGCTCCTCCGGGGTCCGAGTGAGCTCCGTGTCACCTTCGACGGAGTCCGACCCGCCGCCTGACCGAAGCCGTGTCGGCGTCGCTGAGCCCGGGCACTAGGGTCGCTGCATGACCACACCCGCGGGGGCGAGTTCGGGCAACGGCTACTGGCGCGGCCAGATCGGGGCGACGGCACTGTTCGGCGTCGGCATGGTGGTGTGCAGCGTGGTGCTCTTCCGGGTGGACCCCGACGAGCCGGGGCGAGCGGTCCTGCTCGCGTTCGGGGGCCTGCTCTTCCTCACCACGCTCGGCTGGGCGGTCGACGCCGCGACCCGCTCGGACCCCCGACAACGCGCGCTCTTCGCGTGGGCCATCGCCCAGCACGAGGCTGCGGGGCACGGCAACGACGCCCTCGCGCTGGCCGATGCGGCCCGTGCCCGCGACGGTGCGCTCGACGCCGAACGGATCCGGGCGCTGCAGGCGCTCCGCCCCGACAACCCGTACCCGGGCGGCCCACTCGACGACGACTCGGACGTCGGGACCGCCGAGACCGCAGGGGCGAACCGACTCGGGGTCGCGCTCCTTGCGCTGTTCCTCGCGTTGACCGGGCTGTACAGCAGCTGCTGGCCGTCGGTGTTCGTGCTCGGGTGGCCGTTCCAGTTCGTCGCGTCGATCCTCGCGGTGGTCGCGATCGTGCGGCCCGGCCGCGGACGCCGGCTCGGCGTCGTCGCGGCGATCGTCTCGGTGCTCGGCACCCTCGTCACGGTCGGCATGCTCGTGTGGCACGTGGTCGCGGCGAACGGCAGCTAGCTGCCCACGGTCGCGCGTGCGGCTCGCGACGTGCGCGGTGACGGACTGGAGGCCCGGTGCCAGCTGGCACCGGGCCTCCAGTCCGGTGTCGGCCGACCCACGGCGTGGGCGCCCCACGTTGCTGCCACTGCTGTGGCCCAGCAGGATCCTCAGCAGGCGGTCTCTGTTCACCGGCAGCCGCGGGTGGCCGTGCGCGAGGATCCAGGGGTGTCTCGTCGTGCGGCTGCTGTCTCGACCACCGTGTTGGTCGCGACCCTGCTGGTCGGTATCGCCTTCGTCGCCGCTCCCTGGCTCGGTGTCGGGCGGGCTCCGGTGCTCGCCGCCATGCTGCCGGCCCGGTCCCTCGTGAGCGCGGGACTGGTCGCTGCCGGTCTCGCCCTGGTGCTCGTCGCCGTCGTCCTGCGACGCACGCGACTCGTGCGGCTGGTCGCGGCATCGCTCGGGGCGGTCCTGCTCGTCGTCGCCGTGGCGAACACGGCGGTGCTCGGCGTGCGGGGATGGGACGTGCAGCCGGTCGACGGGGCCCGTGGTGCACTCCGCGTGTTCGAGTGGAACACCAACGGCGGACTCGTCGGTGCGCAGGGCATCGCCCGTGCGGCGCTGTCCGCACGGGCGGACGTCGTCGTGCTCCCCGACGCGGGCGACCGACGGGCCGCCGCCGCGGTGGCGCGGGCGATGGGGCAGCACGCTCGGCCGGTGCGGCTGTTCATGGGTGGTGCCGGCACGCAGGTGGCGGTGCTCGTCAGGGCCGATCGCGCGTCCGGCGCGTCGATGTCGCCCGGCGTCGATCCGGTGAAGACGATGACGGTGTCCGGGCCGTCGATCCCGACGATCGTCGCCGTACACGCTCCGCAACCGATCGGGCGTGGCCTGGCGGGCTGGCGGACCGATCTGCGGTGGGTCGGCGAACAGTGCGGCCGCGGCGCTGACGTGGTCGTGTCGGGGGACTTCAACGGATCGGTCGACAGCTTCGATGACGGGCGTCTCGGGTCCTGCCGCGACGCCGCGTCCACCGTGCACGCCGCGGCGCTCGGCACGTGGCCGACGTGGCTCGATCCGCGGCTGGCGATGCCGATCGACCACACCCTGGTCGGTCCGTCGGCCGGTGTCGTCCGGTCGTGGAGTGTGCTGACGAGCCAGGACGAGTCCGGCGCTCGGCACCGGCCGACCCTGACGGTCGTCGGCGGCAGCTGACCCGCACGGCGGCCCCTGTTTCGGTGGGCGAGGCCCAGTTTCGGTGGGCGTGCGGCGCTGTTTCGGTGGGCGTGCGGTGCGGGAGGTGGGAACAGACTCGCAAAGTCGACGAAACACGCGCCCTGTGGGGTGGATGCATGGACGTCACCACCAAGGATCGTGCTCCCGCTCGCTGGTACCAGTCGCTGTTCGTGCAGATCGCGATCGGGGTGGCCCTCGGCATCGCCGTCGGGGTCTGCTTCCCCGCGGCCGCGCCGGTGCTGAACGTGGTGGGGCAGGGGTTCATCCGGCTGATCGAGATGGTGATCGCGCCGCTCGTGTTCATCGTCGTGGTGACGGGCATCGTGCACGTCGGCGACCTGCGCTCCGTGGGACGGATCGCCGGCAAGGCGATGGTCTACTTCCTGCTCGCGTCGTCGTGCGCGCTCGTGTTCGGCCTGCTGGTCGGCAACCTCGTGCGCCCCGGGGGCGGCCTGCGGATCGACCCGTCGTCGCTCGACGCCTCGGCCGTGGCGGCGAAGACCGCCGGTGGCACGGCTCCGGACGCGGGGACCTTCATCCTCGACCTCATCCCGTCGAGCGTCGTGAACGCGTTCGCGACGAACGACATCCTGCAGGTGCTCGTCTTCGCGGTGTTCGTCGGCGCGGCGATCGCCGCGATCGGCAGTGACCGTGCGCGGCCGCTCGTGCGGGGCCTCGACCTGTGCCTCGAGGTCGTCTACCGCATCCTGGGCTGGGTGATGCGTCTGTCGCCGCTCGGTGCGTTCGGGGCGATGGCGTACGTGGTCGGGCAGTACGGCATCGACACCCTGGGGTCGTACGGGCTGCTGATCGCTGCCTGCTACGGCGCAGCGGCGGTGTTCATCGTGGCGCTGCTCGTGGGCGGGCGGCTGCTGTCCGGGGTGCCGATCTGGCGGTTCGTCTGGCACACCCGCGCGGAGTTCGGGCTGGCTCTGGGCACCGCGTCGACCGAGGCGGTGCTGCCGCGGATGATCACCCGGCTCACCGAGGTCGGCGTCTCACGGAGCGTCGCCGGGCTCGTCGTGCCGACGGGCTACTCGTTCAACCTCGACGGGGCGGCGATCTACCTGTCGATCTCGCTGCTGTTCCTGACCCAGGCGTTCGGGGTGCCGCTGACGCTCGAGCAGCAGGTGGCCGCACTCGGGGTGCTGCTGCTGACGTCGAAGGGCATGGCCGGGGTGCCGGGCTCGTCGTTCCTGGCGCTGTCCGCGACGGCGACGAGCCTCGGACTGTTCCCCGTCGCGGGCGTCGCGCTGCTGCTCGGTGCCGACCGGATCATGGACGCGATGCGGGTGAGCGTCAACCTGCTCGGCAACTGCGTCGCGACGTTCGTGGTGGCGCGGTGGCAGGGCGAGCTCGACCGTGAGCGGGTGGAGGCGGTGCTCCGGCCTGGTCGAGGGGTGCGGCCGTCGTCGGAGCCATCGCCCGCAGCGGCGGTGTCGGCGCCGGTTCGCTGAGGGGTCGGGGCGCGCTCGCGGCGCGGTCAGCGTTCGAGGACGGCGCGCTGCTGGTCGTACTGCTGGCGGGTCCGGTGGCCGCCCATCTTGCGGACGACGGCGCCCGAGGGGTCACGCGTGATCCGCCACCAGATCGCGATGCAGAGCGCGTCGACCGGCAGAGCCGTGCCGAGTCCGACCAGGAGCTGCCTGCCGAGGTCCGTCCGCCACGGCAGACCCGAGACCTCGAGCGCGGTGAAGACGAGCAGACAAACCACGATGGTGATCGGGCTGAGCCAGAGCTTCCGCACGGTGCGTTGACGTGCCACGTCGATCTCCGCCAGCTGCGCCAACGGCAGCGTCGAACCGACGTGCTCGCGGGGCTCGCCACCGACGATGACGGCGGCAGGGCCGGGGGTGGTCGCTGTGTCGTCCGCGTCCGTGGCGGGTCGCCACACCACGTCGTCCAGGTGCTCCAGGTCGTCGTCGACGCGGAACCAGCCGCCTTCGAAGCCGTCGGCAGCGGCGTCGGGATCGGCGCGAGGCGTGGTCGTGGTCACGTCGGTCATCTTGGCAGCAACAGGCGCCGCTGGGACACCACCGCTTCGGGGGTGGGGCGAAGGCGTCGCCCGCGGACCCGGGGCGCGTTCTGCTGGCAGGATGGTCCCCGACACCACGGGGGCGGGGGCCGGCATGGGCACGGAACAGCAGGACTGGCGTGACCAGGGGACGGGCCCGACGACGGGGCGAGGGAACGCGATCGCCATCGCACTCGTGCTGCCGGTGCTGCTCGTCGTGAGCTGGGCGGTCCAGATCGGGGCGTACCTGGCGCGCGACTTCGGGTCGATGGACGACCGGCTCGGAGCAGGGGGCGTCCTGACGCGGCTGGTCATCGGCGCCGTGCTCGCCGTGGGGATCCCCGTGGCGGTGCTCGTCGTGCAGGTCCGGGCTCGCCGGCGTGAACCGCGCCACTCACTGGTCGCCGTCGTCACGGCGATCGTCGTGCTGGTCATCGCCGTGCCGTGGAACGGCCTGGTCCTGACGTCACAGGTGCGGAGCATGGCCGCCGACGCCCGGCAGTGGGCGCAGCCGGCGACCGCCGCCGAGCGGCACTTCGCCGACGGTGACGCCCGGGCCACGCTCGAGCGGATCGGGGACCGCACGGTGCGGATCCTCGGCGGCGACCGGAAGTCCGCCTACCGCGATGGCGAGCGAGCCGGTGGTGCGTACAGCGAGGAGTGCCAGCTGTCGAACGCGCACCAGGGCGTGCGGTGGATGTACTGGTACGACCCGGGGGAGTACACCGACGAGCAGGGCAACGAGCTCCTGCCCGAGGACCACACCGTGATCGAGGGTGCGAACCGCGACGTGGACGGAGTCCGGGAGTACTGGGCGTCCGAGGGCATCGACGCGCGGTCGGAAGAGGACATGGTCCCCGACCAGATAGCGCCGACCGCCGATTGGCTCGAGAGCGGTTCGTCGTACACACGGCCCGGTCCGGACGTCGACTTCCGCACGATCTGCCTGGTGCGCTGACCTGAGTGACTTCGGGTCGCCTGGTCGCCGCTCAGCGTTCGTCAGCACGGCTCGGGGGCCGGCCGACCAGGCGCTCGACGGCGGCCAGGACGACGGCCGGGGGTTCACCTGTCGCGATCTCGGTCCGGACCTGTCCGGCCGCGACGCGGAACGACGGCTCGGTCAGGAGTCGCGACGCAGTGGTGCGGATGTCCTCCGCGGTCGCCGTCGCGGCGTCGAGGACGAGTCCGGCGCCCAGGGTCTTGACGCAACTGCCGTTCGGCAGTTGGTCCGCACCGAGCGGCAGGACCAGCAGGGGCACCCCGTGCGCGAGTGCCCCGGTCACCGATCCGGACCCGCCGTGGTTCACCACGAGGTCCACGAGCCCGAGCACCGAGTCCTGCGGGACGTACTGCTCGATCCGGATCGCTCCCGGCCCCGCCGGCACCGGGAAGGTCGTCGGGTCGACCCAGGGTCCGGTCGTCACGAGGATCCGTGCCGGCAGGGCGGCGAGGGCGTCGATGAGCCGAGCGAACAGGTCGCCGGACTTCGTGTTGAACTCGGTGCCGAGCGTGACGTAGACGCGAGGTCCGTCGCCGGCGGCCAACCACGCCGCGGCGTCCGACGGTGGTGACGACCAGGTGTCCGGTCGCATCCGGATCACCGGACCATGCAGCTCCTGCCCGGATCGCATCGACGCCGGGAACGGGATGACGGTGAGCGCGCCGCCGAGCATGTGCTGCTGCGGGTCGGGCCCGAGTCCCGCGCGTCGGCGGAGCGCCTCGAGCGGCTCTTGCACCGCGTCGCGCCAGGTCCCGCCGGCCGAGGCGAAGGCCAGGACCACCACGCACGGCACCCCGGCTCGTTCGGCGGCGGTCATCGCGCCGAAGTCGAACTCCCCGCAGACCACGAGGTCAGCGGTCCACCGAGTGACCAGCCGTCCGACGTCGACGACGGCCCCGGCGGCCGCGTCCCCCAGGAACACCTGGGGGACGCGGGTGAGCACCGTGCTCGGGTCGATCGGGGTCAGGGTGCCGGTGCCCGGCCTGCTCGCCGGCAGCTCCACGTCCCGCGGCTGCCGGTGCGAGAACCCGGTCTGTTCGAGGACCGCCTCGCGCGCGCCGCTCAGTGCGGTCCGGTGTCCGGCAGCGCTGGCCGCGCGGACGAGCGGCAGCATCGGCGCGAGGTGTCCCCGCCCCCGTGGGAACGAGAACACGATGCGCAGGGGTTCCGGATCCCCGTAGCCGGGCCGGCCGTTCGCAGCAGACACCACAGGGCTCCGATCGTCGCGCGGGCTGCCCGCCCGCTTCGTCAGACAACCGTATGGCGAACGACGGTCGTGCTCCATGAACCCTTGGTCAGCCTCGCGGGGCGCTCACGCGCCGACCGTGCTCACTTGCCGGCGGCCTCGTTGTACGACTCGATCTGCTTGCCGGCCTGTTGCTCCGCGTCCTGCATCGTCGACTCGACGTCGGCACCCTCGACGATCCGGTTGAAGGCGCCGATGACGGTGGCGCGCACCGTCGGGAACGCGCCGGTGATGCAGCCGGCCGCGGCGACGCTCGTGGGGTCGTCGGCGAGCTGCTGGTACATCGTGGCGATGTTCGGGTCGGACAGGGAGCGCTTGCCCACGGTGGTGTCCTGGGCGTCCGTGTTCATCGCGACGTAGCCGGTCGCCTTCGCCCACTCGGCCTGCACGTCCGGCGTCTGGAGCCACTTGGCGAACGTGTACGAGGCCTGCTGCTCGGCGGACGAGTGGCCCTTGCCGGCGATCCACAGCGCGTTGCCGCCGATGACCTGCCCGGCGTCGTCGGAGGCCGACGTGGTGGGGAACCGGGCGACGACCGACTTCGAGCCGTCCGGATCGACCGTCGTGTAGGCGCCGGACGAGGTCAGCAGCATCCCGACCTTGTTGCTCGAGAACGCCGAGTTCTGCACGGTCGAGTCGGTGCCGGGGTTCAGGGCGGCGCCGTCCTGGTAGAGCTTCTGCAGTGTGGTCATGAACTGCACCTGGGTGTCCGAGGTGAGCGAGACGCCGGTGACCGGCTTGCCCTTCCGGCCGTTGTCCGGCGTGCAGAAGGGCTGGCCGCCCGACGCGCTGAGCTCTTCGAGCATCCACGAGTCGCCCATGTTCATGCTCATGCCGTAGCCACCGGTCGCGGCGTGGATCTTCTCGGCCCAGGTCGCGACCTGCGCCAGCGTCTTCGGCGGCTTCGTGGCGTCGAGGCCGGCCTTCGCGACGAGTGCCTTGTTCAGGTAGAGCACGGGCATCGAAACGGAGAACGGCATCGCCGCGAGTGACTTGCCGTCGCTGTAGTAGGTCGCGGCGGCCGGGGCGATCGTGTCGGTGCCCGACGTCGATCCGCTGATCTTCGCGGGGGACACCGTCTGGCCGGAGTCGATCATGAAGCCGGTCGACACGTCGTTCATCATGAGCAGGTCCGGTGTCGAGCCGGACTGCACCGCCGCCGTGTACTTCGTCTGGACGGCCGCGTAGTCGCCCTGGAACGACGACTTCACGGTGATGTGCTGGTCGTTCTCCTTGTTGAAGCGGGCGACGAGCGCGTCGAGCTCGGTCGCGGGCGGCCCGGACATGGCGTGCCAGAAGTCGACGGTGACGGGGCCGGAGCTGTCCGACGCGGAGCTCGACGTGGAGCACCCGGTCAGGGCGAGGACCGCGACGGCCCCGGTGGCGAGTGCGGTGAGGGCGGTGGAACGACGTGCGGGCATGGTGCGTCCTTCGGGTGTGGTGCGGGCGGGGGTCGGGGAGGGGATCGAACGTGTCGTCACTTGAGCGCCCCGGCGGTGAGACCGCCGGCGAGGAACCGCTGGGCGACGAGGACGAGGACCAGGACGGGGAGGGTCACCATGGCGGCGCCGGCGAGGACCACGCCGATGTCGGCGGCCTCGGCGTCCGAAAGCTGGGCGATGCCCACCTGCACGGTGCGGTGCTCCGGCGAGTTGGTGACGAGGAGCGGCCAGAAGAACCCGTTCCAGGCGGCCGTCGCGCTCACCAGGGTGACCGAGACGAGCGTCGGGCGGGTGAGCGGCAGGAGCATGGACCGGATGAACCGGAAGTGTCCGGCGCCGTCGAGCACCGCGGCTTCGCGCAGCTCGTCCGGGAAGCTCAGGAACGCCTGGCGGAACAGGAAGATCGTCAGCGCCGAGGCCACGAACGGCAGGAAGACGACCACGAGCGTGTCGATGAGGTGCCACGACGAGACGGTCAGGTAGTTCGCGATCAGGGTCGTCTCGCCGGGGATCATCATGCTGGCGAGCAGGACGAGGAACAGGGCACGGGCGCCCCGGAGCCGACAGAACACCAGGGCGTAGGCGGTGATGATGCCGATGACGACCTGCAGCACCGTTTGGGCGAGGGTGACGACGACGCTGTTCAGGAACTGCTGCCCGAGCGGGACGACCTGCGTGGCGCGGACGATGTTGTCGAGCGTCAGGTGGATCGGCACGAGACCGGCGAGGCCCTGGTCCAGGTACCGGGTCGGGGTGAGCGCGCCCTCGAAGACGTAGTAGAGCGGGAAGCAGACGACGACGACCGCGATGACGAGCCAGGCGTAGACGAAGACGCTCCGGAGCCGGCGTGCGGTGACGGGGCGCATCAGTAGTTCACCCGCTTCTCGAGCACGCCGAACTGCACGAGCGACAGCCCGAGGACCAGCAGGAACAGGACGACCCCGAGCGCGGCGGCGAGGCCGAAGTTCGCGCTGCCGGACCCGAAGGCCTGCTGGTAGATCGCGTAGACGAGGGTCTTCGAGGAGTCGGCCGGACCGCCGCCCGTGAGGATCTGGATCTGCCCGAAGGTCGTGAGTGCCTCGACGGTTCCGGTCACGACGACGAAGAAGAGCGTCGGCGTGACGAGCGGCAGGGAGATCGACCAGAGCGTCCGCACGGGCCCGGCGCCGTCCAGGTGCGCCGCCTCGATGACGTCCTGGTCGATGGCGCCGAACGCTCCGAGCAGGAGCAGCACGGTGAACCCGAGCGACCCCCAGATCGTCACGACGATGACGCTCGCCAGGGCCCACTGGGTGCTCGTGAGGAACGGCACGGGCGCGCCGCCGAACTGGGTGATCACCGTGTTCAGCAGCCCGTTGCCGGGTGCGAGCATCGCCGCGAACGCGACGGACCCCGCTGACACGGACACGACCATGGGTGCCGTCAGGAGTGCGCGGAAGACCGGCAGGCCGCGGAGCTTCACGGTCAGGGGGATCACGACGAGCAGACCGAACACGATGCGGCCGACGACCACGCCGACGCAGAAGACCGCGGTGGTCAGCATCGTCCGCCCGAACGCGGGGTCGGTGAACGTGCGGACGTAGTTCTGCAGCCCCACCGAGCCCGCCGGCTGACCGAAGATGTCGGTGCCCTGGGTGCTGAGGACCAGGACGCGGCCGAGCGGGTAGAAGACGAAGACCGCGAACGCGAGCAGCGCCGGTGCGAGGAGCACCAGACCGAGCCGTCGGTCCGAGCGCAACGAGGACCGCGTCGTCCGGGTCGCCCGGGGTGGACGCCGCGCTTGCGGCGACCGCGGCGACCCTGCGGTACGCGGGGGACCGGCGACCAGGCCGGACCTGACGGGGACCGTCATGGGGCGGACTCCTCCGAGTAGGGAACGTTCCCTAACCGGGAACGACTCCACTGTGCGGCGGGGGTCGGAGACCGGTCAAGGCACGTCGACCACCCGCCGTCACCCGTTCACGCCGCGTTCAACCCCTCCGCCGATCGGGTGGCGACGTTCACCGCCGCACGCCGCGCGTTCACCTCGGGTTCGGCCCGTCGACCGGCGTGGTTCGCCGTCCAGGGGCCTCGACGTCGTAGAACCGGGGACCATGCGAACCGTTCCTGCTTCCCAGACACTCCGGGCGATCGCCGAGGAGGCCGCGCGCACCGTCGCGCCCGACCTGCTCGCCGTGTTCCGCGCCCCGATGACGATCAGCACGAAGCGCGATGCGCACGACGTGGTGACCCTGCACGACCGCGCCGCGGAAGAGGCGATCACGGCGGTGCTCACCGCCGCCGTGCCGGGCTCCGTCGTGCTCGGCGAAGAAGGCGGCACCACCGGCGACACCGGTACCGCCGGCGACACCGGCAGCACCGATGGCCCCGTGGTGCGGTGGATCGTGGACCCGATCGACGGCACCGCGAACTTCGCCCGCGGACTCGCGTACTGGTGCATCTCGATCGCGGCCGAGGTCGACGGCGAGGTCGTCGCCGGGGTGGTCTTCGACCCGGTCGCCGACCACGCGTTCGCGGCGGACGACGACGGCGCCTGGCTCGACGGCGCCCCGATGCACTCGTCGTCGGGGCCGGACGACGCCGCGACGGTCCTGACGAGCTTCCCGGTGCAGCAGGACCTCGACCTGCTCGGCGAGGCCGCGGCGTTCGACCTGCTCCGGGACCTGACGCTCCGGTACCGTCACCACCACAGCCTCGGCAGCGGTGCCCTCAACCTGGTGCACGTCGCCGCCGGGTGGTCGGACGTCACGATGGGCTTCGCCACGCACCCGTGGGACGTCGCCGCCGGAGCGCTGGTGCTCGAGCGCGCCGGCGGGTGGTTCCGGGGCTTCCGTCGGGGCGAGGTCGTCGACCGCGCCCACCTGGCGGACGACTACGTCGCCGCCGGCGCCGGGGGATCGCACGCCGAGCTGGTGCGCCGGGTGCAGGAGCTGTCGGCCACGACTGCCGTCGACTGAGCCGCGGACCGAGCTGCCAGCCGGCCCGCCGACTGAGCCGCAGACCGGCCCGCCGACCGATTCGACGTGGGCGCCGCGAGCGGTCAGCCGAGCGGGTGCCCGGCGACCACCCGCGCGCTGGACCCACGCGGCAGCAGGTGCGTCGGGAGCACCTCGTGCCGGTCGCCGCGGCGGCCTCGGAGCCGCTCGACCACGAGCTCGACCGCCCGCGCGCCCATCCGGACGCGCGGCTGGTCGACACTCGTCAGGTCGAGGCGTTCGCCGAGACCGGTGCCGTCGAACCCGGTCACCGCCGCCATCCGGGGGAGCGCGAGTCCCGCGCCGTCGGCGATCGCCACGAGCCGCGCCGCGGTCGCGTCGTTCGTCGCGAGGAAGGCCGTCACTCCGTCACCGAGGTGCCGCGCGATCCGCGCCGGGTCCTCCGCCAGGGCCTCGACGTCGTCGACGCGGTGGTCGCCGGGCTCGCCGAGCTGCGCGGTGACCGCGGCGTGCGCGACAGCACGACGGGTCGTCGACGGGTGGTCGGACTCCGCCACGAAGCAGGTGCGACGGTGCCCGAGTGCGGCGAGGTGGAGCACCAGTTGACGCATGCCCGACTCCTCGTCGGCGCGCACGGTGTCGAGTCCAAGACCCGCGAGCGCCGACCCGCTCGACCCGAGGACCGCGACCGGCAGGTCGCACGCAACCGCAGCCAGCCGTGCCGGGGCGAGCCGACTGCTCAGGACCGCGACCCCGAGCACGCCGTCGGCCGATCCGTGGGAGGCGTGCAGCGCCTCCAGGCCGTCGGCCAACCGGGCAGGGTCACGGAAGCCGTCCACGACCCGGAGCGCGAACCCCAGGGTCTGCGCGGTCGCGCGTGCGCTCCGGAGCGCTTCGTCGTGGAACGGGTTCGCAGCTTCGGTGACGAGCACGCCCAGCACGAGCGGCGCGCCCTGCGCGCGTCGCCTGGCGAGCGAACCGACCGGGAGGCCCAGCTCGTCCGCCGTCCGCACCGCGAGTTCCCGACGTGGCCGGGACACACCGTCGTCGCCCCGCAGGGCGAGTGACACGAGCGATCGCGAGATGGCGCACCGCTCGGCGACGTCGCGAAGGGTCGCGGCCACGGTCAGGCGAGCTTCCAGGTGTGGACGTGTTCCCACGTCATCGTCTGCCACCAGCGACCTGACCAGTCCGGGCTCGCGGTGCGGTAGAGCACGACGGTGTCGCCGCGGAACCCGGTCGGGACGTCGACGTCGAGCTCGCGGATGAACGCGCCGACCTCGTCGTGCAGGTCCGGCCGGCCGTACAGGTCGTGCGAGGCGAGGGAGAGGTGCGCGCGGTACTGCTCCGGGTCGTAGTCGTTGGCCAGCGGGACCTGCATCGGCTGCCGGAACGGTGCGACCACGGCCTCGATGTCGGCGGCGAGCCGGACGAAGTCGTCGTTGTGCGAGCCGTCCGGTCGGGTCGCGACGTCGTAGACGAACCCGATGCCCTGTTCACGGACGCCGGCGTTGTGGACGTCGAACGCCGGTCGGCCGTCGAGCAGCGCCGTGACGGCCGCGACGACCTGGTCCTCGTGGCTGCCGAACGGCTGGCTGCCGACGAGCGTGGCGTGCGGCGGGAAGGCACCGGCCGACAGCAGGCCGTACTGCGCGCGGAGCTGGTCGGTGACGACCGTGACGGCTCGGCAGGTGCGGGCGTCCGGGCGCAGGTAGATGCCGTGGCGGTACGGGTCGCTCGGGTCGCGCGGCAGCTTGGCGGTGACGTTCTGGGGCATGGGTCCGTCCGTGGTCGGTCGATGGGGAACGTTCCCGATGGTCGGGAACGTTCCCCATGATCGACCGGACGGGACCGGATCTCACCCGTCGGTCCGTGACGGAACGGTGAACGATGGGTGTCGGCGGCGCGGGGTCGGCCGTTCTCGTCCGTGCGTTCCGCTCGGCGCTCAGACCCGGGCGGCGGTCCGGCCCGGTACCAGGGTGCCGTCGACCGCGTTGTGGGTGACGCCCGTCGAGCGGCCGTCGATCTGGTCGACCACGTCGTCGACGGACAGACGACCGATCAGGCCGAGCGGCTGTCGCCACGAGGTGATGCCGAGCAGCTCGGTGGCGAGCGGGGCGACCCCGTCGTAGCCCGTGACCGACAGGTCCTCCGGCGCACGGAGGCCGCGGCGGCGCATCGACTCGAGCACACCGACTGCCCAGCGGTCGCTCGGTGCCATGATCGCCGTCACACCGCCGGCCCGAAGGACCTGCTCGACGAACGAGTCGAGGTCCTCGGGGTCTGCACCGTGGTCCTCGGAGCGGATCCGGAGCACCTCGGCGCCGCGCGCACGGAGTCGACGCACCATCGCGTCGGTGCGTGCCGACTGCGTCAGTGACCCGGACGGTGTGACCGTCAGCACGGCGACGCGACGGTGTCCGAGGTCGGCGACGTGGTCGGCGAGGCCGCGTCCGCCGCCGCGCTCGTCGCAGTACGCGCTGCTCACCGCATCGTTCGTCTCGGGGCGCCCGGAGACCACCGTCGGGATGCGCCGGGCGAACGGCAGCACGTCGGCGATCGGCAGGGCGCCGCTGCACACGATGAGCCCCTCAACGCGCAGGGAGACCAGGGTCTCGAGCGCTCGGCGTTCCTCGCTGACCGGGAACGACCCCGCACCGGTGGCGGTGACGACGCGGTAGCCGCGTGCCGCGGCCTGCAGCTGGAACGCGGTCAGCAGGTGCCCGTAGAACGGGGTGGAGGCGTCGCGGACGAACACCCCGAGCGTGTGCGTGCGGTGTGCCGACATGCCCCGGGCGTTCGCGTTCGCGACGTAGCCGAGGTCGAGCGCGGCCCGCTTGACCCGCTCGGTCGTCGACGGAGCCACGCCGTACGCGCCGGCGAGGGCGCGGGAGACGACCGACTTCGACACACCGGCCAGGGCAGCGACGTCGTGGATGGTCGGGACGGTGGGGTGTCCGGTCACCGCGGGCGCCGTTGTCTGGAGGACTGCACGAGTGTCACGGTAGCCGGAGGGACGCCCGGACCGGGCGACGGTGGTGGTGAACAGTTGGTCACGCCGACCGCCGGGCGCGGGCCGCGGGCGGTCGGCGTGGGTGCCGGGCTAGCGCTTCGTCGCCGGGCGACGGACCGTCAGGCGGTACTCCTTCTTCGTGGTGCCGTCCTGGGCGGTGACCGTGATGCGTGCCGTCCGCCCGGACACGTGCACTGCGGCGACCGCGTTCGGGTTCGTCGTGTGCACGTGGACGTCGGAAGCCCGCAGCGTCCGGACCGGGGCGGTCACCGTCGCGCCGTGCGACGAGGCAGCGGCGGGCAGCTGGACACGCACGCCCGCGACCGCGATCGAGGACACGGTGGTGTCGTTCGACACGAGGAAACGCTCGCGCAGAGCGGCGGCCTCGTGCTTGGTCACGCCGATCGTGTCGGTCAGGTACGAGCCCATGCCGCCGTACTCGGTCGCGATGTCCTGCTCGAAGGTGCCCTGCAGCAGCTGCGGTGTCGCCCAGGTCACCCCGAGCTGCGTGTTCGAGAGCAGGTAGTCGTGCAGGATGTCCGCGCTGTCGACGCCGAGCACCCGGTCGAGCAGGTCCACGACGGTGCCGGTGCGGTCCATGCCGTGGGAGCAGTGGATCAGGACCGTGCCGCTGGTGTGCGTGGCGAGGATGCGGAGCACCCGGCGGTACGCGGTGATCATCGACCCGGGTGTCGCCTGGTCGACCCGGCCTTTGTCGACCAGGTCGTGGTACATCGCGGTGTCGTCGCTGTAGTCGCCGTCGGCACCGAACATCGAGATGTCGACGTGGCGCGCACCGGGGATCGCGACGTCCGGCTTCGCGGCGATCTGGGACGGGGTGCGCAGGTCGACGACGAGGTCGACGTGGTACTCGTCGGCCAGGGTCGTGGCCCCGGCGGCGGTGACCTTGTCGAGTGACTCGGAGCGGATCAGGCGCGGGGCGTTCACGGTCTGCCCGGACCGTCCGTGGACCGCGGCGAGCTCACGGCCGTTGACCAGCCCGGGGACGTCGGTGATCGCGTGGTCGGCGGCGGTGAACGCCGGCTGCAGGGTGTCGTCGGCGTGGGCGGCGGCGACGGAGAACGCGGCGGACGCGACGACGGCCAGGCCGGCGAGGGCGGTCGCGGCGACGCGGGTGGTGCGCGGGGAATGGGTGCGCGGGGAGCGGGTGCGCGGGGAATGGCGGAGCGGGGACACGGGGCAACCTCGATCTGATCAGGACCCGGGGGTCGTGGGGAGCCGGACGTGGTGGCGTCCGGCTCCCCGCAGGATCGCGGCGCGGGTCGTCGGCGGTGTGGCGCCGAGGTGGCCGGGGCGTGTCCGGGTCATGAGGCAGCGCTCAGTCGCCCACCCGGCGGCCAGCGCCTCAGGACGCCGGGGCCAGCCGGTACCGGAACAGCTCGGTGAGGACCTGCTGGACAGGTGTGTAGAGCAGCACCGTCGAACGCGTCGTGCTCGTCGTCGATCTGCCCGAGACGATCCCGTACAACCGGTTCGTGGCGCTGATCACCGGTCCGCCGGCGTCGCCCGGCTCGATGCCAGCTCCGGCGCCGGCGCGCGCGGCGGCGAGGTGCTGCACGCCGGGATGGCTCCCTGCCGGCACGCGTGTGGCCGTCCAGGAGCAGAGCAGCCCGCTCGCCGCACCGCTGGTGCAGAAGGGATCGGCATCTGGCTTGCCGATGCCGGTGACGGCGGCGCGTGCCAGGCCCCCGTCCACCCGGTTGAACACACGACCCGATGCCCGGGGGGTCCACGTTGCGACGGACTGGTCGCACGAGCCGGTCGCTGCCCGGGCCCGGGTGCACGCCAGGGGCGGGACGACGGCGAGTTCGAGGTCCGACTCCGGGGACTGCCAGACCACGTTGCCGACGGTCGCGCCGTCGAGCTGCACGGGTGCCTGGAGCGGCGCGCAGTGCTTCGCGAGCACGACCCAACGGGTGGCTCGCTGGTACTGCTTGCGCTGGCTCCGGAACCCCTTGGCTGTCAGCACGGCACCGACCGTGCAGGTGCCGCCGGGGACTCCGACCTCGGTGCCGGCGATGATCGGCGCTGCGACCCGGTTGGAGTCGCTCGTGGCGGCCGAGGCCGACGGAGCCCAGGTGAGAGCGGCCCCGACGACGGCCGCCAGGGACACGGCGACGGCCAGGGTGCGGGCGAGCGCCGGTTGCGCGTGGCGGGTCACGGGTCAGCCGAGCGTACGGGTGCCGTTGACGCGTCCGATCACCGACAGGGTGTCCGGGTCGGCGAGCCGGGCGTGCCAGTGCAGCGTCGTGCTGCCGCGCGGCAGGTCCGGGAACGCTGCGGTGAACCGGTAGTGGCCGCTGGCGCTGACGACGTCGTCGCCCGAGGTGACCTCGGCGATGTGCTTGTTGAACAGGCCCCGCGGCTTGCCTGGTGCGTCGTAGTAGACGATGACCAGGGTGCCGGGCTTCCCGGTCCCGGCGAAGGTGATGCCGGTGAAGCTCTTCCGGTCGGGCCCGCCGTGGGTCTTGGCGGTGAACGCCACGGCCGCAGCCCGCGTCGAGGAGTGTGTGGCGTGCGCCGTGTGGGAGATCGTGGCGGCTCCGGCCTGCGCGGGAACCAGGACGCCGGCGGCGAGCGCACTGCCGAGGGTGACGCAGGCCGCGAGCACGGTCAGTCGGCGGACCGACGGGGAGCGGTGGGTGGACGGGGTCGAACGCATGGGGACTCCTCTGGTTCGTGGGGGACGGGCCGGGGTGGGCCGGTGTGCGTGAACGCTAACAACGGGCTAGACGATCGTCTAGTGAAATCCTGAAGCTGAGGGGATCAGAGGCATTGCGCCCGGCGTGACCGCTGATGACTCCTGATCAGACGTTCGTATGATGAACCAAGACCCGACCGAGGAGTGCGATGAACCAGCGGCAGCAGGCGAAGACCCGGACCCGCGAGCAGATCATCGAGGCTGCGGCGGCGGAGTTCGCGAGCCACGGCTACGCCGGGACCTCGTTCGCACGGGTCGCCGCCGCGATGGACCGCCCGAAGTCGGCGATCGGCTACCACGTGTTCTCGTCCAAGCACGAGCTCGCCTTCGCGGTCATCGAGCGGCAGCAGGCGCGCTGGGCGGCGATCGACTCGCTGATCCGGCAGCCCGAGGGGCTCGAACACCTGCTCGTCATGCTCACGTCCGCCTGTTCCGACGCCATACGGTGTCCGGTGGCTGCCGGGGCGATCCGCCTGAGTCACGAACTCCGCGGTGCGGGGGAGGTGATTCCACGGGTCTTCACGTGGGACGACTACGTCCGTCGGCACCTGTCGGCTTCGAGCGGTGGCACCGGACCGGCCACCGACCCCGAGTGGGCACGTGCGGCGGACCTCGTGCTCACGTCGACCTTCGGGGTGATGTGGGCCCGGACGAGTGCTCGTCTGACGCGGGACACCGAAGGGCAGCTCCGGGACCTGTGGGCGGCGCTCTTCACCGGGCTCGGACTGCCGGGCGTGCACGCGCTGCTCGAGCAGGTGGAGCCCGTGCGGGTGGGCGGGCACCCGGCCGAGGCCGAGGGCTGACCCCGGCGGGCGTGGCATCCCTGCCGTCCCGCCGGGGTGCCTGCCCTACTTCTTCTGCTCGGAGCCGTCCGGGTTCACGACGTACCAGACGCCCTTGTCGCCCTGACCCGTCACGTCACCGGCCTTCTTGTCCCCGACGAAGGTGTAGATCGGTCGGCCGTCGATCGTGATCTGCCGTCCGCCGTCCACGCCCGTGATGGTGCCGACCTTGCCGGTGATGCCGGAAACCTTCGGTGTCGCCGTCGTCGCCTCGATCGCGGGCCATGCGGTCGCGCAGCCACCGGTGCAGGTGCTCTTGCCGGAGTCCTTGACGTCGGCGTCGAAGTAGTACGCGGTCATGCCCTTGCCGTCGACGACGACCTTGCCGAGTGTCGTCGCGGCGACGGTCACGTCGACCGACGGTGACGAGTCGGTCGTCGCGGGCGCGTCGCCCTGCGCAGCGGGGGACGGTGATGGCGAGGGTGCTGCGGATCCGGCGGTGGAGCAGCCGGCGAGGCCGAGGGTCAGGAGCAGCGCGGCCCCGAGTGCGATGGACGCGGGTCGGGATGACGGGGTGCGGTGGGGTGTCGACACGGGGGCTCCTCGAGGTCAGGTCTCGCCGCTGACCGCTGGCCAGACGTTCGTCTAGCGAACGTAACCGCAGGACGGGACGGGAGCCAGCACCCTGCGCGCCCTCTCATTGTGCCGGCCGTGGATCGGTGATCAGCGCTCGGTGTGCTCGACGAGGTGGACGCCCTCGACGCGGCCGAGGACGGCCAGCGACGCGGGGTCGATCAGCCGAGCGCTCCACGACGCCCGGTCGGCTCCACGGGGCAGCTCGGGCAGCGCCGCTGTGAAGGCGAACCGGCCGGTCGAGCCGACGGCGCTGCTGCCCGGCTCGACCTCCGCGACGCGCTCGTTCCCGGAGTCGTCCCCGGGGCTGCCGTAGTGGACGACGACGACGGCACCGGGGGTGCCCAGTCCGGCGAACCGCACCCTGACCACTCCGCTGGTGCCGACCGTCCGTGGCGGGCGGATCGCGAACCGGTGCGCGCCGCTCGTCACCGGCGGTGCCCCGAGTGCGGCGCCGAGTGCGCCGGATGCGCCGAGGCCGATCGTCTCGGGTCCCGGCGTGGTCGGTGACGGCGCGGGCAGGGCGATGGCGACGGCGAGCGCAGCGATCCCCACGGCGAGGACGATCGGAGACGCCCGGACCCGATCGGTGCTCCGCGGCATGGTCGGCCCCTTCGTGGACGGTGTGCGGCAGACGCCGCCACCCCACACGGTACCGGTTCGCCAGACGATCGTCTGCGCTGGCCGGCGTCCTGATTCGGATACCGGGTCGCCCCGAACGCCATCGCGCGCGGATGCCGGTCAGTTGACGATCTCGCCGCGTTCCTCGGGAGGGAGCGCGACGAGCCGTTCCCGCCACTGGCGCAACGCCTCCGGGGTGAGCCGTGTCCACCCGGTCTCCTCGCCGACCACGCGGAGCGGGAAGGCACTGCGGTACGACCGGGTCGGGTTGCCCGGGAACTTCTTGTCCGTCACGTTCGGGTCGTCCTCGAAGGGGCCGGTCGGCTCGACGCGGTACACACGCGGCTCGCGGTCGCCGGGCACGAGCTCGGCCGCGAGTTCGGCCGCGAGCCCTGCTCCGTCGCGGGTCGCCGTGAAGTAGACGTGGTTCATCACGACGTCGGGGCGGTAGTTCGAATGGAAGCCGGGGGAGAGGAACTCCCCGGGCTGCAGGGCCGCCACGATGCCGTGCCAGAACGGACCGGTCTCGTCTGCTGCTGCCATGGCGTCAGCCTACGAACGGCTCAGCGCCCGCGTCCGACCAGCGCGCGCCACCGCGGCTGTTCCGAGACGACGACGGCGACGCACAGGGCGGTGACGACGATCGCGACCGCCGTCGGCCACAGGACCCAGGCTGCAGCGACCGCCCCTACGAGGTGCGCGAGGACCGACGCGATGGTGACCGCTCCCGGTGCCGCGACCGGCGGGTCGCCGCCGGGGCGGTCGCCCGGGGTCCCGAACACCGCCGGCGGCACAACGAGGACCAGGACGGCGGCGATCGCGAGCACCGGCGAGTGGGGCCAGAGCGCCCAGGGCACGGCCACCCAGGCGACGAGCTCCGCCAGGAACCGCAGGCCGCCACGGAGCGGGTCGTGACCGACGGGCCTCGACGGACGCGCCGCCGTGGACACGGTCACCGTGTCGTCGCGGCACGGAAGCCGCGATCCAGGAAGTCGACCATCCACGCGGCACTCGCATCGACATCGGTGTCCATCTGGAACCCGCCGGACGCCTCGATCGTGGCGAACCCGTGCAGGACGCTGCGGAGCACCCGGAGCGCATGGACCTCGTCGGCCGGGTCGAGCGGGTAGTCGCGGAGCGCCGCGGCGAAGGACGCCAAGGTGCGGCCGAGTGCGACCGCCAGGGGGTCATCGGCACCGGTCGGCCGGACGCCGACGGCTGCCTGGTACCGCGCCGGGTGCTCCTGGACGCTCCGGCGCACGGTCTGCACCGCCGCCTCGAGCGCACTCCGACCGCTGCGGCCCTGCATGGCGTCGCGGAGTGCGTCACCGAGCTCGTTCGCACCGAGGATCGCGATCCTGCGCGTGAGGTCGCCGAGTCCGTCGACGTGCTTGTACAGCGACGGTGCCTTCACCCCGAGGCGGTCGGCGACGACGCTCATGCTCAGCTGGGCCAGGCCGATCTCGTCGGCCAGCGTCGCCGCGGCCTCGGTGACGGTCGCCGGGTCGAGCCCCGCCCTAGGCAACGGGACCTGCGACGGGCAGCGTGCGGGCGAGGAACGGCAGCAGCAGGGCGAGGAGCGCCGCCGGCGTCTCGGTGTGGGGGTAGTGGCCGGCGCCGTCGATCACGGCGAGTTCCCCGAGGCCGTCCGGCAGGTCGGCGAGGATCCGCTCGCCCTCGGCACGGGGCACGGCCCAGTCCGGGTCGGCACTGCCCTCGACGACGAGCACGGGGCACCGGACGGCACCCAGCTGCTCGCCGGCGTCGGCGGGCGACGTGCGGGTCATGGCGCGGAGGGCCGCCATCCGCTCCGGTTGCCGCAGGGTCGTCTCGATGCGGCTGCGTTCCGTCGCCCAGTCGGCGGGCTTGATGGGCACCGCGATGTCGAGGTACGCGAGCCAGCCGGGCAGGCTGCCGCTCGTCATGACCCGCGCAAGCTGGACGGTGCCGGCGCGGTGTCGGCGGTTGCGCAGGAGTCCGCCCAGGTCGACGGACTGCTTGCGCGTGAACGGCGCCAGTTCGACGATGCCCGCGACCAGGTCCGGTGCGGTGGCCGCGGCGATGGTCGCCGCGCCCCCGCTGATGGACTGCCCGACGACCACGGCCGGGCCACCGAGGTGGCGGGCCACGGCGACGAGGTCACGTGCGATGTCGGTGCGCTGGTAGCCGTCCCACCCGGTGCTCGAGTCGCCGCAGCCGCGGAGGTCGACGTTCGCCACCCGGTAGCCGGCCGCGACGAGCTCCGGTACGACGAAACGGTAGGCGTGCCGGCTGTCGCCCATGCCGTGGGCGAGGACCACGAGCGGGCCTGTTCCGGAGAGGTCGTAGGCGATCGTGCCGCCCTCGGTGTCCAGGTGTTCGAGCATGACGTGGCTCCTTCGGCTACGGGTAGTAACTCAGAGGCTATTACCCGTAGCCAAACTTGGCAAGGGGCAGTCGTCACGCATCCAGGTCGAGCGTCGTCGACAGCTCGGGGAACACCTGCGCCTGGTCGACGAGCTGCTGTCCCTTCTGCACGATCCCCGCCACGCTGTCCGCGCCGGCGGCGAACCGCAGCGGCGGCTCGGGCATCGCGATCAGCGTCAGCAGCACCTGCGCGAGCTTCGCGGGGTCGCCGGACTGGTTGCCCCGCATGCCGCGGAAGAACTCCTTCGACCCGGCCGAGAGCGGGGCGTAGTCGTCGATCGCGACGTCGCCCCAGAAGGTCGAGTCGCCCTCGGCCAGCAGGTCGGTGCGGAAGAAGCCGGGCTCGACCACGGTGGTGTGGATGCCGAAGGGCGCCACCTCGTCGTGCAGGGCCTCCATCCAGCCCTCGAGCGCGAACTTCGACGCCGAGTAGGCGCTCCCACCGGCGCCGGCGACGATGCCAGCGGTGGAGCTGATGCTGATGACGTGCCCGGAGCGCTGCCGTCGCATGACCGGGAGCACGGCACGCGTCACCGCGAGCGCCCCGAAGAAGTTCGTCTCCATCTGCGCGCGGAACTGCTCGGCCGAGATCTCCTCGAAGTACCCGGCCTGGAAGCTCCCGGCGTTGTTCACCAAGACGTCAACTCCGCCGAAGTGGTCGGTCGCGGCGTCGACTGCGGCTCGGACCGACTCCGGGTCGGTCACGTCGAGCGCGACGGCGAGCAGGCGCTCGTGGTCGCCGAGGACGGCGCGGACCCGCTCGGGGTCGCGTCCGGTCGCCACGACCCGGTGCCCGGCGTCGAGGGCGGTCCGGGCGAAGTCGGTGCCCATCCCGCGGCTCGTGCCGGTGATGAGGAAGGTGCTGGTTCCGGTCATGGGGTGTGGTTCCTGTTCGGTGGAAGGGACGCGAGGCGAGGCAGGGACGCGGGGAAGGGGCGGACGCCCGTCAGCCGCGCACTCGGATGGTGGCGGCGCCGGACGGCAGGTCGCGCACCGCTCCGACGTCGTCGACGGTGCCGATCGGCACGATCCCCGGGAAGCTGCCGACGTCCGTGTAGTACAGGACGATCGACTGGTCGGGCACGTAGTACGCGATGGTGCCCGCCGGCGCATCGCTCGTGCTCGGGGCGCCGGTGGTGTCGAGCGGCGCGGGGAGCCGGGCGATCTGCTCCTGCCCGCCGTAGTCGGCGAAGGTCAGCGTCGCCGGCAGCCGGGCGGCCAGCGCGCGCGCCGTCGCACTGCCCGTCAACCGGCCGGTCAGGGTCTCGCCGTCGAGCTCGATGGTGATGTGCACGGGGTCGGCCTCCGTCGGGGTGGTGATCGTGGGAGCAGCAGTCGCAGTCGCGGCCGCCGACGCCGGCGCCGACGCCGGCGGCTCCGCGCGGTCGACGCCGCTGCACCCGGCGAGCGCCCCCACCACCAGCGCGACGACCGGAGCCAGCGCGAGCGGGCCCAGTGCGAGGTGCGGACCCGCGGCGGGACGGCGTCTGGTGCGGACGTGCATCGGGGCTCCCTCGGTTCGTGGACACCACCATCGAAGCCTCACCACCACCCGCCCAGTGAGGCTCCGGCGAAACGGGGTCCAGCTGAACCTCCCTGTCCGCCGGACCATGCCCCTACCGTCGGTCCGTGACCACGACGACCTCCGACCTCCCCACGACCGACCGGGCCACCGATGGCCGACTGCCCTGGTTCCCGCTCGCCCTGCTCGCCGCGATCGGGTTCCTCCTGGTCGCCATGGAGACGATGCCGGCCGGGCTGCTGCCGGCGATCGCCGACGGGATGGGCACGAGCGAGGGCACGGTCGGCCTGTTCGTCAGCGCGTACGCGATGGGGACGGTCATCGCCACGGTCCCGGCGATCGCCCTGACCCGCGGCTTCCGCCGCAAGCCGCTCATCGTCGCCGCCATCGCCGTGCTCCTCGTCGCGAACACCCTGACCGCGTTCGCGCCGAACGTCGCGGTCGCGCTGGTCACCCGGTTCGTCGCCGGCGCGATGTCGGGGACGATCTGGGGCATGTTCGCCACCTACGCGCGGCGGATCAGCCCGGCCCGCTTCGCCGGGGTGTCGCTCGCGATCGTCTCGACGGGCGCGCCGGTGGGGTTCGCGCTGGGCACCCCGCTCGGGTCCTTCATCGGCAACGCCCTGGGCTGGCGGTCGTCGTTCATCGGGCTGAGCCTGGTCGGCGTGGTGGTCCTGGCACTGATCGCGCTGTTCGTGCCGGATGCCCCGGGGCAGACGAGCGCCGCGAAGCTGTCCGTCGTGAAGGTGTTCCGGATCCGCGGCATCGCGGTCATCCTCGCGGTGATCGCGACCTGGATGGTGGCGCACAACACGATCTACACGTACATCTCGCCGTACCTGCGGGCGACCGGCACCGACCTGAGCGCCGGGCTGGTGCTGCTCGTCTACGGGATCGCCGCGATCCTCGGCGTCGTCGTGACGGGCGCGCTGCTCGACCGGCACCCCCGACCCCTGCTGCACGGCAGCGTCGGCCTGTTCGTCCTGGCCGGCGTGGTGCTGCTCGTCGGCCACACGTCGCCGATCGCGGTCCTGGTGGCCGCGGGCCTGTGGGGCATCGGCTTCGGCGGTTCCTCCACGCAGCTGCAGGCCGCCCTGACGACCGCCGGCGGCGAGGACGCCGACGTCGCGAGCGCGTTCCTGCCGGTCGCGTTCAACATCGCGATCTTCGCGGCCGGCCTGTTCGGGGCCGCCCTGCTGACGGCCTTCGACGGGCTGGTGCTCGCCGTGGTGATGATCGTGTTCGGGGCGGTCGCAGCGCTCCTCACCGTCATCGGCCGCGGATCGGCGTTCCCCGCGAAGCTCTGACGCGATCGACGACGGCGACCGCGACCGCGACCGCGCCGGCGACCACGACCACGGGCTGCGATCATGTCCGGGTGCACCACGACGAGGACCACACCCGCCCGGACGTCACGACCGTCGAGATCATCGGCGGCCCCGAGCCGGTCACCGTGACCCTGCACCCCGCCGACAGCGGGTGGGCTGCGGTCTTCGCCGACCACCGGCGACGCATCCTGGAGGCCCTCCCCGGCTTCGGCGCTGACACTCCGGTCGTCGAGCACATCGGCTCCACGGCCGTCCCCGGCCTGGCAGCGAAACCGATCGTCGACATCGTGGTCGTCGTCGCCGACATCACCGCCGAGGCCACGTACCTCGACCAGCTCCTCGCCGCCGGGTACGAGCTGCGTGTCCGCGAGCAGGGCCACCGCCTGGTCCGGACGCCGGCCCGCGACGTCCACGTGCACGTCTACGAGCGGGGCGCGACGGCGGTCGACGAGTACCTGCTCCTCCGCGACCACCTGCGCGCCGACGCCGACGACCGGGCGCTGTACGAACGGACGAAGCGGGAGCTGCTCGACCGGAGCTGGGACGACATGAACGCCTACGCCGAGGCGAAGACGGCCGTCATCACCGCGATCAAGGAGCGGGCGCGACGGAGCCGCGCGTCCGGAGACGCGCGGCTCCGTCGGCCGAGCCTCAGCTCGTCGGGACGACGTCCCAGTGCTCGCGGATCAGGTTGTCGTCGACGCGGAACAGGTCGGCCGCGCCGAACGGGGCGTCGGCCTTCGCCCCGACCGGCTTCGAGAACGTCCACACCAGGTCGCCGTCGGCGAGCGAGATGACGGACTCCTGCTTCGGCAGGCTCTGCGCGGCGCTGCCGGCGAAGAACTGCTTGAGCGCGGCGGTGCCGTTCGCGGCGACCGAGTTGTGCTGCAGGTACGCCGGGTCGAACTTCTCGTCCAGCACGGACACGTCGTGGTCGCGGAACAGCCGGTTGTACGCGGTCACCGCGAGCACCCGGTTGTGCTCCTCCTGCCGCTCGGTCAGGTGGTGGTCACGCTTCGCGGCCGGGTACAGGTCGCTGAACATGCTGTTCGTGTTGCCGCTGGCCGGCGTGCCCGTCGGGACCGTCTGACGGAGTGCCCACCACTCGCTGATGCGCCCGTCGCGCATGCGGAACAGGTCGACGGCAGCGTCACCGGTGCGTTCGTCCTTCGGCTTCGCGGTGATCTGCCAGTGCACGGCCACCAGGTCCGCGTCACCGGCGATGTGCTTGATCACGGCGTGGGCGCCGGGCACCCGGGAGCGGTCGGCGGTGAACTCGGCGAGCAGTGCGGCCGGACCCGAGGCGCTCGTCGCACCGTGGGCGACGGCACCGGTCGCGATGGCGGTCCGCGCAGCCGCACGGGCCTTCGCGGACGTGGGGGACCGGAACGCGCACCGGAACAGGTGGCGGACCGTGGCCTCGTTGCGCTGCTCGGCGCGACGGTCGAGCCGTGAGACCGCCGTGCCACCCGAGGTCGTCCGCGCCGCACGGTCCACCGTGTGGTGCGCGGAGGTGGAGGTGTCGGAGGTGGAGGTGTGGAGGGGTGCCGCCACGGCCGGGCCGGCCACGAGCGACACGGCGATGGCGACCGGAGCTGCCACCGCACACGCCTTGGCGATGATGGGGAGAAGTGATGTCGTCTGCACGGCAGAACGATGGAACCGGTCCCTGGGGGCCGCCGTGCGCCCTGGAGCCGCCACACGCTGCGACCGTGACCGGCTTCTCAGTCGCGGTGCGCGCCTCCAGGGTGGCCTGTGCGCGCGCTGCCAGGGTGACCCGCTCCCGCTGGCGATCGACGAGCCGGACCTGTGCGACGGCTCACGCGCACTGTCAGCCGATCCCTACGCGCCGGACTCGTCGATGGCCAGACGGAGCTCGGCGAGCACGGGCAGCGCGGCGCGCAGCGCGTCGACCCCGTCCGGGCCCAGGCGTTCGAGCGCGCCGACCAGGACGTGCTCGGCCGAGGCGTCGTAGACCCGGAGCCGCTCGGACGCGAGCTCGGTCAGGGCGATCTCGGTGCTGCGGCCGTCACCGGTGGCGAGCCGCCGGTGGACGAGTCCGCCGCGTTCCATCGCGGTGACGAGGTTGCTGACCGTGGAGCGGGCGAGGCCGAGGGTCCGGCCGAGCGCCGTCGGCGTGAGCCACCCGGCCTCGTCGAGTCGTCGCAGGACCTCGATCTGCGCGTCGGGCAGTTCCGGCAGCGCACCGTCACGGCGTGATGCGTTCAGCAGGGTGCGGCGGAACGGGCCGACCTGGTCGCTGAGCCGCCGGGCGATGTCCTGGAGTCCTGCGGTGTCGTGCTCGCTGCCCATGTCCTCAGCTTAGGTCCTCGAAAAAGGTTTGCAACAAAACTAGGTTTGGCGCAGGATGGGTGCATGACGATCACCACCTCAGTTGCACAACCCGTCCCGTCGCAGGACCTCTCCGGCATCGTCGGACACCGGTTCATCTACACGTACGCCAACGGCTGGCAGTACGAGATGTACGTCAAGAACGCCACCACCATCGACTACCGCATCCACTCCGGCATGGTCGGCGGGCGCTGGGTCAAGGACCAGCAGGTCGATCTCGTGGTGCTCACCGCCGGCGTCTACAAGGTGTCGTGGAACGAGCCCACCGGCACGAGCGTCGTCGTGACCGTGGTGCCGGGGGGGCGCGTGCTGCACGGCACGATCTTCTTCCCGCACTGGGTCGAGGAGGACGGCAGCAAGACCGTGCTGTTCCAGAACGACCACCTGGACCGGATGCGCGAGTACCGCGACGCCGGCCCCACCTACCCGATCTACGTCGTCCCCGAGTTCGCCCACATCACCCTGTTCGAGTTCGTCGGCCAGGACGACGAGACCGTCGTCGACACTGCGCCCGCCGACCTGCCGGCCGGGTTCGCCGACCGGAGCAACTGAGCATGACCGCGGAACGTCCGCTGGAGCGTGCCCTGACGAGCATCCGGCTCGAGCACCGGGGCGGGGCGCTCCGGGGGTGGGAGTACCGCCCGGCGTCGGCGCCCTCGGCTGCCGGCGGCGCGGTGCTGTTCGTGCACGGGTTCGGTGACTCGTCGATCGGTCCGCGCCAGCTCTTCGTGCAGGCCGCGACCGCCCTGACCGACACCGGTCTGACGGTCCGCTCCTACGACCGTCTCGGGCACGGCACGAGCGACGGACGGTTCGCGGACATCTCGATCGGCGACGAGGTCGAGCAGGTCGTCACGATGATCCGGGCGTTCTCGGACGACCAGGGGGCACCGATCGACGTCGTCGCCCACAGCCTGGGCGCCGTCGAGTCGGCGATGGCGGCGGCGAGGGTCCCCGACCTGGTCCGGAGCCTGACGCTGTGGTCGCCGGCCGGGGTCGTGGTCGACGACATCGCCGTGCACGACACCATCCAGGGGCAGCCGCTCGCGCCCGTCCGTGACCGCGGCTGGTTCGACTTCGGTGGGACCGCCCTCGGGCGCGGGTTCGTCGACGAGGTCCGGGACGGACTCGACGTCTACGCCCAGGCACGCGGGTACGACGGGCCGGTCGACGTCCTGCACGGGACCGCCGACGAGATCGTCCCGGTCGAGTACGGCCGGCGCTACGGCGAACTACTCAGCGGGGCGACGTTCACCGCGGTCGAGGGTGCGGACCACGTCTGGTCGTCGGTCCCGTGGCGCGAGCAGCTCGTCGACCGCCTGCTCGACCGCGTCAGGGAGCGGTCCGGGCGATGAGGTCCTGCACCCGCGCGCGCACGTCGTCGCGGATCGACCGGACGGCGTCGAGGTCGAGCCCCGCGGGGTCGGTGAGCTCCCAGTCCTCGTAGCGCTTGCCCGGGAACACCGGGCAGGCGTCCCCGCACCCCATCGTGATGACGACGTCGGCGGCGCGGACGGCATCGGTGCTGAGCAGGGCGGGCTGCTCGCGCCGGATGTCGATGCCCTCCTCGAGCATCGCCGCGACGACCACCGGGTTGAGCTGGTCGGCCGGTTCGGAGCCGGCACTCCGGACGTCGACGCGGCCACCCGCCAGGTGCTGTAGGAAGCCGGCGGCCATCTGGGAACGGCCGGCGTTGTGGACGCAGACGAACAGGACGGTGGGCATGCGGAGTGCTCCGATCAGAGGACGACGGCGCCGAGCAGGCCGGCTCCGATGACGACGGCCCACGGGGGAGCGGACCAGCGGGTGAGGGCGGTGAAGGCGGCCACGGCGAGCGCCAGTGCGGGTGCCGAGCGGACCCCCTCGGTGATGACCGGGTCCCAGAGCGCCGCGGCGAGGAGCCCGACGACGCCCGCGTTCACACCGGCCAGCACGCGCCGGGCCCACGGCAGGGCACGGAGCACGTGCCAGAACGGCAGGGCGCCGATGACCAGGAGCGCCGCCGGCAGGAAGATCGCGACGAGTGCCACCGCCGCGCCGACGAGCCCGCTCGGACTGCCGTCGGCGACGGCGCCGAGGTACGCGGCGAAGGTGAACAGCGGCCCGGGCACGGCCTGTGCGGCGCCGTACCCGGCCAGGAAGTCCGCGTGGCCCACCAGGTGCGTGGCCACGGTCTGTGACTCGAGCAGCGGCAGGACGACGTGGCCGCCGCCGAAGACGAGCGAGCCCGCCTGCGCGAAGACCCCGAACAGGCGCACGGCACCGGTGCCGCTCGCGGCCACGGGTGCCGCGACGAGCAGGGCGGCGAACGCGACGAGCGCCGACACGGCGACCCAGCGGGGGAGACGCACGGCGACCTCGGCGTCGGCGACGTCCTCGGGTGGCGCGACGACGCCGCGGAGCCACACCGCGCCGACCACACCGCACACCGCGATGACCGCGACCTGCGCCGCCGGGCCGGGGATGAGCAGCACCACGATCGCGGCGGCGGCCGCGATGGTCGCCCGACGGCGGTCCGGTGTGAGCGAGCGCGCCATGCCGAGCACCGCCTGCGCCACCACAGCGGCTGCGGCGGCCTGCAGCCCGAGCAGCCACCCGGCGCCGGCCAGGTCGGGCGTGCCGGACACGAGCAGGGCGAACGCGACGAGCAGCACCGCGGACGGCAGGGTGAACCCGCACCACGCGGCGAGGAGCCCGAGCAGTCCGGCGCGCTGCAGCCCGAGCGCCATGCCGACCTGGCTCGACGCCGGTCCGGGCAGGAACTGGCACAGCGCGACGAGGTCGGCGTAGGCGTCGTCCCGCAGCCAGCGGCGACGCACCACGAAGGCTTCACGGAAGTACCCGAGGTGTGCGACCGGCCCGCCGAACGAGGTCAGCCCGAGCCGCAGGAACACCAGGAACACCGATGCCGCGGACGACCGCAGGGGCTCGGGGCTCGTCGTCACCCGCTCATCTTGACGACGACAGATGGTTCAGTCAACATTGAACCGATGAACAGTCGGCGGCAGGACCTCGAGCGGCGTGCGGCGCAGCACGCGGCCCTCGGCGACGTCGCCCGCCTGACGATCGTCGACCTGCTCGCCGCGTCCGACGCCAGCCCGAGCGAGGTGCGGGCCGCCCTCGGGATCTCCGGCCCGCTCCTGGCGCACCACCTGCGCGTCCTCGAGCAAGCGGGTCTGGTCACGCGACGCCGCTCCGACGGCGACGGGCGCCGCAGCTACCTGCACCTCGAGCCGAGCGGTGTCCCGCACGGTTCGGCAGCGGTGCGGCGACCGGTGTCCCGCGTGCTGTTCGTCTGCACCGGCAACTCCGCGCGCTCCCCGCTGGCCGCCGGCGTCTGGGCGCAGGTCAGCGAGATCGGCTCGCTGTCCGGCGGCACCCGTCCCGCGGCCGCCATCGCCCCCGGGGCGGTCGCCGTCGGGGAACGCCACGGCCTGGCCCTCGGCGACCACGTCCCGCGTGCCTTCCGCGACCTCGTCGCCGAGGGCGACCTGGTCGTCACGGTCTGCGACCGCGCGCACGAGTCGATCGACGACGGCGACAGCCTGCACTGGTCGCTGCCGAACCCCTCGCGCGTCGGCACGCCGGACGCGTACGAGGCCACCTACGCGGACCTCCGGTCCCGCGCCACCGCGCTCGCTGCGCGCCTCGCCGCCTGACGCGGCCCCACGAACGGAACGCCCCGATGAGATCCCCCCTCCTCATCGGGGCGTTCTCCTTGCCGTGGTCCGGACGCACTGCCGGACTGGAGGCGCGGGACGGGCCCGCACCGTGCCTCCCGTCCGTCCCGTGGTGCGCCCAGGGCGGCGCGCGCTCGCGGGGGAGCCGTCACTCAGGGCCGGCAGCTGCCGGCGACCAGCCGGAGGACCTGATCCGTGTGCCGCTCCGCCGTCGCGAGCCGCGCGTGCTCGACGGCGGCGGCGGTGTGCGGCCGCAGCAGCGTCCGGTCCGAGGCGAGTTCGATGATCGTCGTGGCGAGCCCGAACGCGGTCTCGTCGTCGGTCAGGACGGCGGCGGAGCCGAACTCGCTCGCCAGGCGGATGTCGGAGACGATGACCGGGCGGTGGTCCCGGAATGCCTCGAGCGCGGTCATCGGCTGGCCGTCGTGCTCGAGCGAGCAGACCACCGCCGCGTGTCCGCACAGCAGCAGGTCGTGGACCGCCTGCGACGACAGGCGGCCGTGGACGCGGACCGACACCGGCGTGCGGGTCGGGGGAACGGTCCCGCCGGCGACGTCGACCCGCACGGCGTGTGCCCCGAGCCGGATCTCCACCAGCCGGATCGCGTTGAGGAGGACGTCGAGGCGCTTGTCCGGGGTGAACCGGGACGCCCAGACGAGCCGGAGTGGGCCGAGTTCCGGCGCCGGCGGCGGTTCGACCGGCCGGCGGCCGAGGGCGTTGGGCACGACGTGGACCGGGCCGACGCCGGCCTCGCGCAGGACACGGGCCTGCCGCGTCGTCGGGGTGACGACGACGTCGGCCGCCCCGGAGACGGCCACGGCCATGTTGCGGCGCGCGTCGTCCATGGGGTGCCCCGTGAAGCGGTGCCGCGTGGGCCGGATGCCGGTCACCACACGGTGCGCGTACCGTGCGAGGGGCGCCATCGCCGCCGCGGTCCGGCCCCGGACCGGTGCCGAACCGTGCACGGTGTGGATCGTCGGCAGCTCGAGGGAGCGCGCCGTGGTCAGCGCCGCCGCGGCGAGGCCGAAGTCCGAGTGGGTGACGACGAGGTCGATCCGTTCCTCGAGCATCAGCGTGCCGAGGCACCGGCGGACGCGGACCGAGTTGCGGACCACCGGCAGGTCGCTCTCCGGGGCGCTGATCGACGGTTCGACCTCGAACAGGCGGACGCCGTGCTTCCGCAGCTCCGCGGTCTCGCTCGAGCGCGGAGTCGCCACCCAGACGACGTGACCGGACTCGGCGAAGGCCTTCGCCTGCTCGACCAGCGCGGCGCGTTCACCCCGCATCGCCGACAGGGGGAAGTCGCTCACGAGCAGGACCGTCGCCTTCGCCGCCACCACGTCAGCGGCCGGTCTCGAGCACGGTGGTCTGGCGGGGGCTGCGCATGCGGTCTCTCACGGTTCGGGAGCGGAACGGGGTGCTGGGAACCGTAGGCGTTCAGAAGACGATCGTCTAGTGAGCCGCTGTGCTGCTGAGCAGGCCTTCACGACTCCCCGGGCCGACGCTCAGCCGGGCGCGCGGCGGACGGTCGGGCACTGTCCGGTTCCTGCGGAACATGGACACGTCTGAGCCGTGGTCGACGTACAGTCTCCGGAAGCTACCCCGCCGGACCCTACCGGCGGGTGCCCGACCCCCCGTTCCCGGGCTGGCCTCGTCATGACCACCGCGTCGAACCCGACGGCGTCGTAGCGCGAGGACGTCTGCTCCTGACCCGAACTCGTGGCAGACGTCCTCGCACCTTCCCGCTGTCGTCGAGGAACCGCCGGTCCCCGATCTCGGGGCGAGCAGCGGCCAGGGGGCCACGGGGGACACCATGCAGCACCAGCGCGCCATCACCGCACTCACGACGCTCACCGCGACGATCGCCCTGGCGGTGACGCTCAGCGGGTGCACGGCATCGTCGTCGGCGTCACGGACCGTCACACCGGACGCCTTCGAACGCGTCGTCGTCGACGCGTTGGCGGACGTCTCGGACGCGACGCCCGAGGTCGACTGCGGTGCGGACGACATCGCGATCGAGGACGGCGCCGAGGTGCACTGCGACGTGAACACGGCGGGCTACGACGTGGTCTACGACTCGGTGTCCACGATCAGCACCGACGGCGGCGACGACTACCACGTGGACGTGGAAGTGGCCGACCAGCCCAAGGACTGATCGGCCACTGCGCGGAGTCCGACGACTAGCGGTCGGACGCCTCGACGACGCAGCTCTCGACCTGCTCGGCGGCCTTCGAGTCGTCGGCGAACGGCGTCGGCGCATCCGAGGTGGTGGTCGTCTCGTCGGCGACGGCCTGCTTGGCGACGTCGTTCACGGCGTACAGCGGACCGTCGAAGTCGTCGGCCGTGGGGTCGGCGGTGGTCGCCCAGATGGTGACCTCGTCGTCGTTCGAGTCGTTGCTGTCCGCGGGGACGATCGCGGCACCGAGGTACCAGCCGCCGTCACCCTTCTGGATGTTCGCGAACTCGGTGGTGTCGTGCGACCCGACGGCCTTGTCGATCATGTCGACGGCGGCGCTGGCGGCCACGTCGCACTGGGCCGACTGGGACTTCTCCTCGGAGCCGGGGACCTTGCCGACGGGGTTGATGTTCTGCGCTCCGCCGGGGTCGCAGGCGGTGAGCAGGAGGGCTACGGTGGCGGCGCCGAACAGCGCCGTGACGGTCTTCGCTCGCGTGGACATGGCCCTGAACGTAGGCCGGCCCCGGTGGGCGGCGGTTCAGCCAGGAGCGTCCCCCGACGACGGACAGGAGGCCCGGCGCACGTCGTGCCCGGGCTTCCCGTCCGTCACCTGGTCCCGTTGCCGGACCGGCGTCCCGTCACAGGATCGGGGTGCCGCCGGTCACGGCGACCCGCGCGCCGGAGACGTAGCTGCCGTCGTCACTGGCGAGCAGCACGTAGACGGGTGCGAGCTCGGCGGGCTGGCCGGGTCGGCCGAGCGGCGACTGCTTGCCGAACTGCTCGACCTGCTCCGGCGGCATCGTCGACGGGATCAGCGGCGTCCAGATCGGACCGGGTGCGACGCTGTTCACGCGGATGCCGCGTTCCCCGAGCAGCTGCGCCAGCGCGGCCGACAGGTTCGCGACGCCGGCCTTGGTGACGTCGTAGGGCGCCAGGTTCGGCTTCGGGTTGTCGGAGTTCACCGAGCTCGAGCCGATGATCGACGACCCCGGGCCGAGGTGCGGCAGGGCCGCCTTGACGAGGTGGAAGTAGGCGCTGAGGTTCGTCGCGAGGGTGTGGTCCCACTCCTCGTCGCTGATCTCCTCGATCGTCTCGTGGGTCATCTGGTAGGCGGCGTTGTTCACGAGGACGTCGAGCCCGCCGAGTTCCGAGACCGCCTGGTCGATGACGGATCGGCAGTACGCGGGGTCGCTCACGTCGCCCGGGAACAGCACGGCCTTCCGACCGGCCTCCTCGATCCAGCGCTTCGTGTCCTGCGCGTCGTCCTCTTCTTCCGGCAGGTAGCTGATCAGGACGTCGGCACCCTCGCGCGCGAACGCGATCGCGACGGCCTTCCCGATGCCGCTGTCCCCACCGGTGATGACGGCCCGCTTGCCGGTGAGCTTGCCGGAGCCGCGGTACGACTCCTCACCGTGGTCGGCCTTCGGGGTGAGTTCCTGGTCGCTCCCCGGGGGCTGCTGCTGCTCGGTCATGTCTCTCCCTGTGGTCGGTTTCCCTGGACGTCCTCGATGCTGGGCGGGCGCCACTGAACGCCTGTCCAGGGTCACGGCGTACCCCGTTCGGTGCTCGAAGATGTGTACCCGGCACGTCGGCCGCCTACCGTGGCACCGGATCAGGGAACCGTCACCGCGACGGAAGCTCCTCTTCACCAGGGAGCAACGTTGAAGTACGTGAACTACGCGGGCACCGTCCGTGTCCTGACGAGCGACTCGATCGCCGACGCGGTGATCCGGTACGCCGCCGCTCTGCACCAGAGTCGGCTGAGCGACGTCGTGTCGATCCCGACGGCCGACGACTTCGGGGTGGCGAGCACCGTCGAGGTGCTGCTGGCCCCGTCCGTCCCGGTGGCCGTGGAGCCAGCCCCTGATGACGACCTCGAGCCCGAGGGCGACGCGTTCCTGCTCGAGATCGCACGACGCACCGAGGCCGTGCTCGCCGTGGACCCCAACGCGACGCCGCCAGACCTCGGGCGCTGAGCGGTCGCTCCGCTGGGGGGCGGTGCCTACGCCACGGGCCCCTCGGTCAGGTCCGTCCGGGTGTCCGCGTGGATCACCTCGTCGTGCTCGAACGTCAGCGCGGCGGCCCGCAGGCGTGCCACGAACACCGCGTCCTCGCGCTCGAGCTCGTCCTCGTCGGCGTCCTCGACCACGAGCTGACTCGACGGACCGATGAGGACCTTGGTGGTCGTCATGGTGCCGTCCGTCGCCACCGAGGGGATCGCGACGGTGTCCGCCCGGTTGCCACCGGCCAGGGCTGCGGCGTACTCGATCACGGCGTCGGCCACGTCGTCGCTCGTCAAGATCGTCGATCGGTCGTACTGGATCTGCTTCATGTCCGGGCCTCCATCTGCACAGCAAACAGGGCTTCGGCTGGCCGCCGTACAGGAACACGGCGCGTCGCTCGTTGCGCCGACGCCGACTTGTCGTCAGGATCGTCACGTGCCCGAGACCATGCACCGCCTGCTGCGGGAGATCCAGACCGCCGAGCCGTTGGTCGCGGCCGAGGCGATGGCTCGGACGCACATCACCCACGGGCTGTCGGTCGAACCGACGGACGCCGAGTTCGTGTTCGAGGAGCGCGTCCGCGGAACGGCGCTGCTGTCGCTCGAGTCGACCCGCTGCACCGGGGTCCTGAGCGGCACGATCGAGCCCGGCGACGCGATGATGATCTTCTGGATGAAGTCCGGCGTCGCCCAGCTCGACGAGAACACCGTGAAGATCGGCCGCCCGACGCTCTTCCGTCAGGGGCCCCAGCGCTTCCGCTGGATCGCCTGCAACAAGGACGTCCTGCGGATCGACCGCTCGATCGTCGAACAGGTCGCGGCCGAGCGCGGCGACTGGGCCCCGGGTCCCATCGAGTTCCGTCCGCGGCACGTCCCCGAGGGCGCCCCGCTCGCTGCCTGGTGGCTCATGGTGCGGTCCATCGCACAAGAGGTCCTGGCCGGACCGGACGCCGTCCCGATCGAACGCGAGCGGGAGCTCGCGCGCTTCGCCGCCGGCGGTCTGCTCACCGCGATCCCGCACTGGCCGGTCGGGCAGCACGAGCCGGTCATGGCCTCCACCGCCCGCTTCGCCCGCGCCGAGACCTTCCTGCTCGAGCACGCCACCGAGCAGATCACCGTCGACGACGTCGCCGAGGCCGCCGGCCTGAGCGTGCGCGGCGTGCAGGCGGCCTTCCAGCGGCACCACGGCATCACCCCGACCATGTACCTGCGTCGCATCCGGCTGCTGCTCGCGCGCGAACAGCTCGAGTCGGGCGACGGCCGGAGCATCGCCGAGATCGCGCGGGCCACCGGGTTCGCGCACCTCGGCCGGTTCGCGGGGAGCTACCGCGAGGAGTTCGGCGAGCTGCCCCGGCAGACGGCGTCCACCGCGCGCGACGGCGCCCGCGCCTAGCGAGCAGCCGCGCGGGCCCGCAAGAATCCCGCAACCGCCCGCCGTCCGGCCGATCGCCGACGATCGTCGCCCTACGTTTGCGCTGCACGGACACGCAGCCACGACGACTGGAGACCCCATGGCCGGCTCAGCAGCACCACCCGTCCCGACTGCGGCCGTCCCGCCGACGACCGATCCGTCGACGTTCGGCCGCCGGCTCGTCGAGGACGCCTCCTACGCCCGTGAACACTTCGTCTTCACCGCGGTGCTCGGATCCCCGCTGCTGCCCCGGATCGTCCGGCGGCTGCTGCTCCGTGCCGCCGGGGCACGCGCCGAGTCCGGTGTGGGCACCGGGTTCTCGCTGACGGGCGACCCGAAGCACCTCACGATCGGGCGGGGCGTCTTCTGCAACCGCAATGTGACCGTCGAGGCCGTCGCCCCCGTGACCATCGGGGCGAACACCGCGATCGGGATGCAGGTGCTCATCATGACGAGCCACCACGAGATCGACGCCGAGGGCCGGTGGAGCGACGTCGCGACCGGCCGTCCGGTGGTCATCGAGGAGCACGTCTGGATCGGTGGCCGCGCCACGATCCTGCCGGGCGCCCACATCGAGCACGACGTCGTGGTCGCCGCCGGCGCGGTGGTCGTCGGCCGCCTGGCCGCGCACGGCGTCTACGCCGGCGTCCCCGCCAAGCGCATCCGTGAGCTCGCCCCGTCCGCGCGACCCCCGGTGGTGGACCCCGCCGCGTGACGGCCGGGAGGCCCGTGGCGGCGCCGCCACGCGCCTCCCGTCCGGCGCGGCCCAGCACCCGTGCGCCTGCCGCTTCCGCGGGGACGCGCACTCTGCCAACATGACCACGACGCGGGCGACGGCGCCCGCGCAGGACGAGGGAGACCGTCATGACCGTTCGCCTCAACCCCTACCTCGGGTTCCGGAGCGGCGCCCGCGAAGCGCTCGAGTTCTACCACTCGGTCTTCGGCGGAACGCTCACCATCGGCACGTTCGGTGAAGCCGGCATGAGCCAGGACCCCGCCGACGCCGACAAGGTGATGCACGGCCAGCTCGACGGCGACCAGGGCCTGCTCCTGATGGCCTCGGACGCACCGTCCGGTATGCCGACGCCGGCCGAGAGCAGCATCTCGCTCTCGCTCAGCGGCGACGACCACGAACTGCTGACCCGGTGGTGGAACGGCCTCGCCCAGGGCGCCACGATCGTCGAACCACTCACCACCGCGCCCTGGGGCGACACCTTCGGCATGCTGACCGATCGCCACGGGGTGTCGTGGCTGGTCAACATCAGCGGCGCGACGAGCTGAGCGACACCGAACCCACACGCGCCGGCACCGGCCACCGCGGCACCCAGCACCGGACCTGCTCGGCGTAGCGGCGGAAGTCGTCCCCGAACCGTTCCGCCAGGTCGGATTCCTCGAGCGGGCGGACGATGCAGTTCCAGACCACGGAACCGGCGATCGCGTAGACGACGACCAGCCACGACGACAGCAGCAGGCCGACGGCGACGCCCTGGGTGATGCCTGCCAGTGCCATCGGGTTCCGCACCGACCGGTACGGCCCGGCGACCACCAGGCGGTTCGCGGTGGCCGAGGGCAGCGGCGTGCCCTCGCCCTTCGTCGACATCGCCGTTGCCGACGCGATGCCGAGCGCGCTGGCCAGCAGGAGCACGACCACACCGACGACGGTGAGGGCGGTGACGAAGGGTGCCGGCAGCTGCGGGTGGAGGCCCCAGCGGTGCTCGGCGAACGCGATGAGCAGGGGGAACACCCCGAGGAACAGGCCCCAGAAGACGACGATCTGCAGCACGGTCGCGGTGACGTGCCGGGAGCGCGGGGCGCTGGCGTCGGCGGTCCGGATCCGCAGCGGACCACTCGTCACCCACTCCGTCGGGACCCGTCCGAGCACCACCAGGGCGAGGGCGAGGACCGAGCCGATCGTGGCGGCCAGCATGACGAGCACGCCCCAGCCGGCCTCGCCGGTCACGGTGGCCCAGACGCTCAGCGTGACGAGCACCAGGGCGGTCCACACCGTCGTGCCCACCGCGGCGGCTCGGACACCGGCGGCGGCGAACGCCGAGGCGACGACGAACAGCGGGACGTCGAACACGGCGACGAGCACCGGGTCGAGCGAGCCGAGCGTGGTCGTGCGGATCCACGGCAGCGTCGCGACGGCGATCCACCAGGCTGCTCCGCCGACGGCTTGCAGCGCGTAGTACCGCCGGCCCCAGGACATGGGTGCACGGTAGCAGTGCGCGGCGAGGGGCCGGGCCGGGGGCGCCCTCGCTCCCGCTGGGGGGGTCAGCTGGTGTGGTTGATCTGTCCGAGCCAGCGACCGAAGGACGGGGTGCGCTCGTCGTGCAGGCTGGGCAGGACGGGCTTCGGCAGGCAGGCGCGCTCGTCGGTGACGGTTCCGGCGCCGGTGCTCTTGTGGAGGTCGAGGCTCATGGTGGGCTCCTTCGTGGTCGGTGGAGTGTTCGACACCGGGCGGGGCCGTTCCATTCCCATCTGACCCGCCCCGCCCTGCGCAGTCGTCCAGCACCGCCGGGTTTGCTCGACCGCATGAGCGAGCACGACGACGAGCAGACCCGAGCCGACTTCGACGACGCGGTGAACATGACCGCCACCGAGCTGCGGAAGTGGCTCGACACCGACGAGTCGAAGTCCGTCGGGCAGAAGCCCTCGGGCGGCGGCGAGTCGACCGGGCACGAGAGCGGCCGGCACATCATCCGCATCCTCGAGAAGCACAAGGCCGACCGCACCGACGACGACCTGGCGCACATGCGGAAGGTCGTCGGCTACGTCGCCCGGCACTCGG
>Ga0308159_1000989_pt1 | contig 48446 bp, 41 predicted proteins | sample PhyCR1_FD_201040 | JGI IMG/M metagenome (GOLD analysis project Ga0308159, IMG submission 201040) | Phyllosphere microbial communities from UC Gill Tract Community Farm, Albany, California, United States - DLSLC.R1 | ecosystem: Host-associated > Plants > Phyllosphere > Unclassified | place: USA...
CCAGCAGATCCGCAAGAAGTTTGGCGGTTAATCCGTCAGCCGCTTGTTGTGCGATTGATAAAAAAGGGTAGCCTCGGCTACCCTTTTTTCTTTTCCGAATTCCCGAAACCCGGTCGCAGTCGCTGACCACCCAGGATTGGTAGCCAGTCATGTCTCTTGAAATCGTTATCCTCGCGGCCGGCCAAGGCACCCGTATGCGTTCAGCTCTGCCGAAGGTGCTGCACCCGATTGCCGGCGATTCCATGCTGGGTCATGTTATCCACAGCGCCCGCCAACTCGATCCACAGCGTATTCACGTAGTGATCGGTCATGGCGCCGATGTAGTGCGTGAACGTCTGGCGGCCGAGGATCTGAATTTCGTCCTGCAGGACAAGCAGCTCGGTACCGGCCACGCCACGGCGCAAGCGGTGCCGTTCATTAATGCCGACACGGTGCTCATTCTTTATGGCGACGTGCCGCTGATCGAAGTCGAGACCCTGCAGCGTTTGCTCAAGCATGTCGTCCCGGGCCAGATGGGCTTGCTCACCGTTGAGCTCGACGACCCGACCGGTTATGGCCGCATCGTGCGTGATGCTGATGGCAAGGTTGCCGCGATCGTTGAGCATAAAGACGCCAGCGAAGCCCAACGCGCGATTACCGAGGGCAACACCGGCATTCTCGCCGTGCCGGCCAATCGCCTCGCGGACTGGATGAGTCGCTTGTCGAACAATAACGCCCAAGGCGAGTACTACCTGACCGACGTGATTGAAATGGCGGTCAGCGATGGTCTGGTAGTGGCCACCGAACAACCGCATGACCCGATGGAAGTGCAGGGCGCCAACGATCGCAAGCAACTCTCCGAACTCGAACGCCACTACCAGTTGCGCGCCGGTCGTCGTCTGATGGCACAAGGCGTGACCCTGCGCGATCCGGCACGTTTCGATGTGCGGGGTGAAGTCACCGTCGGTCGTGACGTGCTGATTGACATCAATGTGATTCTCGAAGGCAACGTGGTGATCGAAGACGATGTGGTCATCGGTCCGAATTGCGTCATCAAGGACAGTACCCTGCGCAAAGGCGTGGTGATCAAAGCCAACAGCCACATCGAAGGCGCGGTTCTCGGCGAAGGCAGCGATGCCGGCCCGTTCGCGCGTCTGCGGCCTGGCACTGTGCTCGAAGCGCGCGCGCATGTGGGTAACTTCGTCGAGCTGAAAAATGCCCATATGGGCGAGGGCGCCAAGGCTGGTCACCTGACTTATCTGGGCGATGCCGAAATCGGTGCACGCACCAACATCGGCGCCGGCACCATCACCTGCAACTACGACGGCGCCAACAAGTGGAAAACCGTGTTGGGTGCGGATGTGTTCATCGGCTCCAACAATTCGCTGGTTGCGCCTGTGGATATCTCCGACGGTGCAACCACAGCAGCCGGTTCGACGATCACGCAGAATGTGGATAACGCGCAGTTGGCCGTAGGTCGGGCGCGACAGAAAAACATCGACGGCTGGAAGCGGCCGGAGAAAATCAAGAAATCCTGAGTTATCCACAGTCCTTTTTGCGGGAGCGAACCCGCTCGTGAAGGCGTTTGATCAGGTGTAGCGATTAGCCTGAGTAACGCTTTCGCGAGCAGGCTCGCTCCCATGGGAATCGCGTCATTTTCTGAATTTTTCTCGCGACAGCTTGACGGCATTGTTTCGATAGGTTTTGATTGCTTACGTTATCTTTCGAATCGAAACATAAGCCGCCATGTCGAAACGCAACACGCCCCAGCGCCGCCACAACATCCTCGCCTTGCTCACTGAGCGGGGCGAAGTCAGTGTGGATGAACTGGCCAAGCGCTTCGAAACCTCCGAAGTTACGATTCGCAAGGATCTGGCCGCGCTCGAAAGCCACGGTCTGTTGCTGCGCCGTTACGGCGGAGCGATCAGCATGCCGCAGGAACTGGTTGCAGAAACTGCGCAGAGCGTCTCCAGATACAAACAGGCGATTGCTCGCGCTGCGGTGAAACGCATCCGCGAACATGCGCGGATCATTATCGACAGCGGCAGTACGACCGCCGCCATGATTCCCGAACTCGGCCAGCAGCCGGGGCTGGTGGTGATGACCAACTCCCTGCACGTCGCCAATGCTTTGAGCGAGCTTGAACACGAGCCCGTACTGCTGATGACCGGCGGCACCTGGGATCCGCATTCGGAATCCTTCCAGGGTCAGGTCGCCGAGCAGGTACTACGCTCCTACGACTTCGATCAGTTGTTCATTGGCGCCGATGGCATCGATCTGGTGCGCGGGACGACCACCTTCAACGAACTGCTCGGCCTGAGCCGGGTGATGGCTGAAGTGGCACGCGAAGTTATCGTTATGGTTGAGGCCGACAAGATCGGCCGCAAGATTCCTAACCTGGAGCTGCCGTGGAGCAGCGTCCATACCCTCATTACCGATGATCGCCTGCCCGATGAGGCCCGCGATCACCTTCAGGCCCGCGGTATCACCGTGATTATTGCGGCTGTCAGTCAGGAGAAATAAACATGTGTGGAATCGTCGGCGCAGTGGCTGAACGTAATATCACTGCCATCTTGCTCGAAGGCCTCAAGCGCCTCGAGTATCGCGGCTATGACAGCGCAGGTGTTGCGGTGTACACCAACGATGCCACCCTCGAGCGCGTGCGTCGCCCGGGCAAGGTCAGTGAGCTCGAAGCGGCGCTGGCCGAACAGCCACTGGTCGGCCGTCTCGGCATCGCCCACACGCGCTGGGCAACCCACGGCGCGCCATGCGAACGCAACGCCCACCCGCATTTCTCCGGTGACATTGCGGTGGTGCACAACGGCATCATCGAAAACCACGAAGCCCTGCGCGAACAACTGAAAGCGCTCGGTTATGTGTTCACTTCCGACACCGACACCGAAGTCATCGCCCACCTGCTCACCGAAAAGCTCAAGCAGCAGCCGGATTTGACCGCTGCGCTCAAAGCCACCGTCAAGGAACTGCACGGCGCTTACGGTCTGGCCGTGATCAATGCGCAGCAACCGGATCGTCTGGTTGCTGCGCGCAGTGGCAGTCCGTTGGTGATCGGCTTGGGTCTGGGCGAGAACTTCCTCGCCTCCGATCAACTGGCGTTGCGTCAGGTTACCGACCGCTTCATGTATCTGGAGGAAGGCGATATCGCTGAAATTCAGCGCGAAAGCGTGCAGATCTGGGACGTCAACGGTAACGCCGTCGAGCGCCAGACCGTGCAGTACACCGACGGTGCCGAAGCCGCCGACAAAGGCGAGTACCGCCATTACATGCTCAAGGAAATTCACGAGCAGCCAGCGGTGGTGCAGCGCACCCTCGAAGGCCGCCTGAGCAATGATCAGGTATTGGTGCAGGCTTTCGGGCCGCAGGCCGCCGAGCTGTTTGCCAAGGTGCGCAACGTGCAGATCGTCGCCTGCGGCACCAGTTATCACGCCGGCATGGTCGCCCGTTACTGGCTCGAAGAACTGGCCGGCATCCCGTGCCAGGTCGAAGTTGCCAGCGAATTCCGCTACCGCAAGGTGGTGGTACAGGCCGACACGCTGTTCGTCACTATCTCGCAATCGGGCGAAACCGCTGACACCCTCGCCGCACTGCGTAACGCCAAAGAGCTAGGCTTTCTTGCCAGTCTGGCGATCTGCAACGTCGGCATTAGCTCGCTGGTGCGCGAATCCGACCTGACCCTGCTGACCCAGGCCGGCCGCGAAATCGGCGTAGCTTCGACCAAAGCTTTCACTACGCAATTGGTCGGTCTGTTGCTGCTGACCTTGTCGCTGGGCCAGGTTCGCGGGACTTTGGCCAAAGGCGTTGAAGCCACGTTGGTCGAAGAACTGCGTCGCTTGCCAACCCGTCTGGGCGAAGCCTTGGCGATGGACAGCACCGTTGAGAAAATCGCCGAGTTGTTCGCCGAGAAGAACCATACCCTGTTCCTCGGTCGCGGTGCGCAATTCCCGGTGGCGATGGAAGGTGCCTTGAAACTCAAGGAAATCTCCTACATCCACGCCGAAGCCTACCCGGCCGGCGAGCTCAAACACGGCCCGCTCGCGCTGGTGGATAACGACATGCCGGTGGTCACCGTTGCGCCGAACAACGAACTGCTGGAAAAGCTCAAATCCAACTTGCAGGAAGTGCGCGCCCGTGGCGGCGAACTGATCGTCTTCGCCGACGAAAAAGCCGCAATGACCAATGGCGAAGGCACCCATGTAGTGCAAATGCCGCACATCCACGACATCCTCTCGCCGATCCTTTACACGATCCCGTTGCAGTTGCTTTCGTACTACGTCGCGGTGCTCAAAGGCACGGATGTGGATCAGCCGCGTAATCTGGCGAAGTCGGTGACGGTGGAGTGATTTGGTCTGAAGGAGCGAGAACTCTCTCGCTCCTTCGTCGCCGATAACGCTGCCTACATAGCCAAAATTCCCGTAAGAAAAATTCGCAAAAATATCCGCTGCTTTTCGCGAACTGAAACTTAGGCAGCTAGACGAGCCGGGTATCGGAGCGGGTTTATCACGTCGTATTAAATCCGCTCTACTCTAGCTTTGGCTCGCCTGATGTTTTCGGAAGCGCATCAAGTTACCAAGCATTGGCGGCCTCCCCAGTTAAACTATTGCCCCGCCAGAGGTAGTGAATGGACCGCTTCCAGGAAATGCACATCTTCACCACTATCGCCCAAGAGCAGGGCTTCTCGGCCGCTGCGCGACGGCTGGGGTTGTCGGCGGCGAGTGTGACGCGGGCGGTGGCGGCGCTGGAGTTGCGGATCGGTACGCAGTTGCTGGTGCGGACCACGCGCAGCGTGCATCTGACCGAAGCCGGTCAGCGTTATCTGGAGGACTGTCGGCGGATTCTGCTGGAGGTGCAAGAGGCCGAGGATTCGGCGGCGGGCAGTCATGCGCAGCCGCGTGGGCAACTGACGGTGACGGCGCCGGTGTTGTTCGGCGAGCTGTTCGTGACGCCGCTGATGGCGGCCTATCTGGCGCAGTATCCGGACGTTACGATCAATGCGCTGCTGCTCGATCGGGTGGTGAGCATGGTCGAGGAGGGCATTGATGTGGCGGTGCGCATCGGTGAACTGCCGGACAGCAGTCAGCACGCGATCCGCGTCGGTGAGGTGCGACGGGTGGTGTGTGGTTCGCCGCAATACCTGGCGCAGCATGGCCGGCCGCAGCATCCGCAGGCGCTGTGCGACATGCCGGTGGTTGCAACGTCTGCGGTCGGGCAGTTGCGCAACTGGCCGTTTCTGGAACACGGCGAGCCGTTGTTCGTGCGCCCCGAGCCGCGATTGGTGGTGACCGCCAATCAGGCGGCGATCACAGCGGCCTGTCTTGGTCTGGGACTGACGCGAGTGTTGTCGTATCAAGTGGCGAGCAAGGTCGCAGCCGGCGAACTGGAGATCGTCCTCGCCGACTTCGAGTTGCCCGCGTTACCCATTCATGTTGTGTATCAGGGCGGGCGCAAGGCTGCGGCGCGGGTGCGCAGCTTTGTCGATTTCACCGTGCAGGCGTTGCGCGAGCATCCGTCCCTGCAGAACGCAGCGTTATTGCAGCCAGTGAAATAATTGATTGCGGTTGCTGGTTATTCTGTTGTTTTGCCGATCCGTGGAAGATCGCTGCCATCGGTGACGTCAATTCAGACGACACCCTCATTCAGCGGAGTCGACCATGCAAGCGATCAAACTCTACAACTTCCCGCGTTCCGGCCATGCCCACCGTGTCGAGCTGATGTTGTCCCTGTTGCAGTTGCCGACCGAGCTGATTTTCGTCGACCTGGCGAAAGGCGAGCACAAGCAGCCGGCCTATCTGGCGATCAACAGTTTTGGTCAGGTGCCGGCCATCGATGACGGCGGCGTGGTGCTCGCCGACTCCAACGCGATTCTGGTGTACCTGGCGCAAAAGTACGGCAACGGGCGCTGGTTGCCGGCCGACCCGATCGGAGCGGCGCGCGTGCAGCGCTGGTTGTCCGCCGCCGCTGGCCCGATTGCCTTTGGCCCCGCGGCCGCGCGATTGGTGACAGTGTTTGGCGCCCAGTTGAACGCTGAAGAAGCCATCGCACGTGCGCACAACCTGCTCAAGGTCATGGACGTCGAGTTGGGCCAAAGCGCATTCCTGGCCGGCGACGAGGCGAGCATTGCCGACGTTTCGGCCTACAGCTATATCGCTCACGCGCCGGAGGGCAATGTCTCGCTGGACGACTACGCCAATGTTCGCGCCTGGCTGGCCCGGGTCGAAGCCTTGCCCGGTTTCGTCGGCATGCCGCGCACGATTGCCGGTCTGCAAACTTCAGCCTGACAGGCGCAACCAGACTGCGCCGCTGGCGCAGGGGAGAATCGTGATGGAACGTTCACCTTGGCACGCCGGCGAACAGCAGTTGCAGGCCCACGTAGGGGTGGCCGAACGTATGGAGGCGTTCGGACGCAAAGTCATTCGCAGCTGGATGCCCGATCAACACCGCGAGTTTTACCGGCAATTGCCCTTCATGCTGCTCGGCGCGGTCGATGCGCAAGGGCGGCCGTGGGCCAGCGTGTTGGAGGGCGAGCCGGGCTTCGCCGATTCGCCGGATCCTGAGCATCTGCATTTAACCCGCCGGCCGGCCGCTGACGACCCGGCGCAACTGCGCGACGGCGAGCCGATCGGTCTGCTGGGTATCGAACTGCACACGCGACGGCGCAATCGCCTCAACGGGCATGTCGCCAACCTCACGGCTGACGGCTTCGAATTGAGCGTGGATCAGGCATTCGGCAACTGCCCGCAATACATTCAATTGCGCCAGTTTCAGCGTGTACCGCTGAGCGATCCGCAAACGCGCCCGGCTCAGCATCTGGATACTCTGGATGAGCCTGCCCGTGCACTGATCGCAAGCGCCGATACGTTTTTCGTCGCCAGCTATGTCGACGTTGACGGACAGCGCTCGGTGGACGTATCCCATCGTGGCGGTCAGCAAGGTTTCGTGCGGATAGAAGGCATTCGCCTGACCATCCCTGATTTCGCCGGCAATCTGCACTTCAACACCTTGGGCAATCTGCTGCTCAATCCCAAGGCGGGCTTGCTGTTCATCGACTTTTCCACAGGCGATCTGCTGCACCTGAGCGGGCGTACCGAGATCCTTCTCGAAGACCCGCAGATCGAAGCGTTTCAAGGCGCGGAACGGCTGTGGACGTTCGAGGTGGAACAGGTCGTGCGACGTCCGGCGGCGTTGGCGTTGCGCTGGCGCTTTGACGGCATGTCGCCGACCAGCCTGCTCACCGGCAATTGGGCCGAGGCAGATGCGCGATTGCAGGCCCAGGCACTCGGCAACCAATGGCGGCCGCTGCGAGTGGCGAAGATCGAAGCGGAAAGCCGTCATATTCGCTCGATTTATCTGGAGCCGGTCGATGGCGCCGGGCTGCCGGTATTTCTTGCCGGCCAGCATTTGCCGCTGCGTTTTACCTTGGATGGCGAAGTGCATATCCGCACCTATAGCTTGTCCAGCGCGCCGTCGGACGGTTTCTACCGCATCAGCGTCAAGCGCGAAGGCCTGATTTCATCGCACCTGCATCAGCAGATACAGGTCGGCGATGTGCTGGAAGCGCGGGCGCCGCAAGGGCATTTCACCGTAGCGCCGCTGGCACAACGGCCGTTGGTGTTATTGGCGGCGGGCGTTGGCATCACGCCGTTGCTATCGATGTTGCGCGAAGTGGTCTATCAAGGGCTGCGCACGCGCGGGATCCGCCCGACGTTGTTGCTGCAAAGTTCGCGCAGCCTCGCCGATCAGCCGTTTCGTCAGGAGCTGGACCGCTTGCTCGAGCGCTCCGGTGAGGCCGTGCGGGTCCTGCGCTTGCTCAGCCAACCGGGGGCCGATGCGCGCGAGGGCGAGGATTTCGATCTGACCGGGCGCATCGATGGCGCCGTGTTGCGCAATCTGCTCGACGTTGACGACTTCGATCAGATCGACTTCGTTCTCTGCGGTCCCGGCGGTTTCACGCAAGGGCTGTACGACAGCCTGCGTGAACTGGACGTGCGTGATGCGCAGATCCATGCGGAAACCTTCGGCCCGTCGACCCTGAAGCGCCAGCCTGACCCAGATGCACTCGTCATTGAACAACCGCCAGCGGCGACCACTTCGGTGGCGGTGGTGTTCGAACGCTCGGCCAAAGAGGCGCGTTGGCAGCCGGAGGGTGGCAGCCTGCTGGAACTGGCGGAAAGCCGCGGATTGCGTCCGGAATTCAGTTGCCGCGGCGGTTCGTGTGGCACCTGCAAGACCCGTCTGGTCAGTGGCGCGGTGAATTATCCACAGGCGCCGGCGGAGATTCCCGAAGCGGGACATGTGCTGATTTGCTGTGCAGTGCCGGCGCAGAGTGCGCAGCCGCTGGTGCTGGATCTCTGAACACACCCGCGAAAAAACTTATGGGAGCGAGCCTGCTCGCGAATGCGCACTGCCAGTAAAGACTTCAACGGCTGACTTGACGCTTTCGCGAGCAGGGCTCGCTCCCTTAGGGGTGAATGTGTGTCGACCTGAATCAGGCGTAGGACAGGGCTTTTTCTTCCAGCAGTTCCTGATACAGCTCCGTCCATTTGCGGCCCATATCGTCGGCGGTGAACAACTGCCGATAGCGCGCTTCGGCTTTGACGCCCATGGCTGCGGCACGCTGCGGATCGTCCCACAGCGTGCGCATGGCCTCGCGAAACGCCAGCGGCTGGCTCGGTGGCACTACCAGCCCGGTTTCGTTGTGGATATTGATGTAGCTGGTACCGGTGCCGATCTCGCTGGAGATCATCGGCTTGCCGTACATCGCGCCTTCGAGCAGCGAAATGCCAAAGGCTTCGGAGCGCAGGTGCGACGGGAATACGATCGCATAGCTCAATTGCAGCAGGGCAACCTTGTCTTCATCACTGAGACGCCCGAGGAAATGAATGTTGCGCAGGCCCAATGCCTGCGCCTGTGCGTGCAGTTCCAGCTCCAGTGGTCCGGCGCCGACGATCACCACCGGATAATCCACATCCGTCAGGGCATCGAGCAGAATGTGCAGGCCCTTGTAATAGCGCATCACCCCGACGAACAGGAAAAACTTATCCCCAACCTGCTGGCGCCAGCGCTGCATGCGCTCGCTGTCGGCCTGTGGATAACCGGCCTTGTTCAAGCCGTATGGGATGACCCGTGTCTTGTCCTGGAATTGCTGCAGCACATCACTGGTGTGCAGGTAGTTGGGCGAAGCGGCGACGATGCGGTCGGCGCTGGCGAGGAAGCGGTTCATCAGCGGCCGGTAGAGTTTGAGCAGGTGCTTCTGGCGAATAATGTCGGAGTGGTAAGTGACCACGCTCGGTTTGTTCAGCGCGCTGGCGAAATGCACCAGGTCCATGAACGGCCACGGGAAGTGATAGTTGACCACGTCGGCCTCGGCGGCCAGTTCGCGAAACTGTTTGAACACGCTCCAGGAAAATCCGGTGGAGGCGAACTGAATGTCCAGTCGGGCCCGGTGCACTTCGTGCTGGCCGAGCTGCACCACAGGCGGTGTCGGGTCCGCGCTGAGCGTCAGCACCTGGCCGTCGATGCCGTGTTGGGCTCCGCTTTCGCAGAGCTGGAAGATCACTTGCTCAATGCCGCCGACCGAGTCAGGCAGGTACGTCTTGAAAAAATGGAGAACGCGCATTCAACCTCCCATGGCCTGGCGGTAGGCACCGGCCGTGGCCTGTGCACAACGCTGCCAGGAAAAAAGCCGTGCCTGCTGCAAGCCGGCCGCTCGGCAATCCTGCCAATGCGTTTGATCGTCGATCAGAAGGCTCATCGCTTCGCGCAAGCCTGGTGCATCGTCAGCTTCAATATAGTTGCCGGCAGCGCCCGCAACTTCCGGCATCGCCGAAGACCGTGTCACCACCACCGGCGTGCCACTGGCCATTGCTTCCAGCACCGGTAGCCCGAAACCTTCGTAACGCGAGGGGAAAATCAGCGCCCGTGCCCCCGCCAGTAATTGCGCAACAGCCTCGTCGGGCAGATAGCCAAGCAAGCACACATGCCCGCTGGCCAGCGCCTGGCGCAGTTCATCGCTCAACTGCTCGCGCTGCCAGCCAGCCATGCCGACGATCAGCAGCGGGAAGCGTTCGCGCAGGGCCTGCGGCAGCAAGGCGTGCGCGCGCAAGGCCAGACTCAGGTTCTTGCGCGGCTCCAGCGTGCCGACACACAGAAAATACTGGCCCGCCTCGACACCGTGAGCCTTGAGCACCGCATCGATGGCGCTCGCCTCGCGCGGATAAAAACGCTCGGCGACGCCCAGCGGCGCCACGACAAAGCGCTCGGCCGGCAGCCCGAAATGCTGCTGTGCTTCGTCGGCGATCGCCTGGGAGTCGGTGAGGATCAAACGCGCCTGCTGCACCCCGGTTTCCAGTCGGCGCTCGATTTCCTTGATCCGCGCTGCCGGCTGGGTGTCGGGATAATGCAGATGCGTCAGGTCATGCAGAGTGATCACGGTCGGCCCGTCGAACACCAGCGGCCACAGGCTCGGCTCGTGATAGAGATCGATGCCTTGCGCGCGGCCCTGGTCGAAGCGCTTCTGCTCCAGCCAGCGCCGCGCCTGATACGCACCGGGGATCTGCCGCAGTAACGGGGTCAAACGTGAGTAACCGGGCAGGGCGGCCTGCGGCAAGGCAGAGCTCCAGCCCCAGCCGTGAAACAGCGTCAGTTCAACGTCCGGTTCGTGGCGCAAGGCACTGACCAGTTCGGCAACGTAATGGCCGATGCCGGTACGCGGTGCCTGCAGAATGCGCGCGTTAAGAGCAATGCGCATGCTGACTCCCTGATGCCGCTGGCAATTCAACAACATGACTGACGCTACGCTCGACCAGTTGCAGACTGGCTTCACGCCAGCCAATCCATCGCCACTGACTAACATTGCGATCGGCAGGGAACTGTCCGCTGCACTGAAACTCGTTGATCAGGTTGACGAGGCTCTGTGGATCGTCGATATCGAAGTACGCCATGAATTGGCTGCCAATCTCACGGAACACCGCGATATCGCTGCCCATCGCCGGCAAGCCACGTTGCATGGCCTCCACCAGTGGCAAACCGAAACCTTCGACAAACGAAGGAAACACCAGCGCACTGGCATGGGCATAGGCATATTCAAGGCTGGTGTCGTTGAGGTCGTTGAACATAAACAGGCGCTGATTCAGCTCTGCATGTTGGTGGACTCGGGTCAGCAAGTCAGTGCACTTCCAGCCCACCCGCCCGACGAAGCACAGCCGTGCGGTAGAACCGGCGGACCAGGCGCGTTCAAAGGCATCGAGCAGATATGCATGATTCTTGCGCGGCTCGATGGTGCTGACCATCAGGTAGACCGGGTCGCTCGTCGTGAACAGTTGCTGCAGGCGTGGTTCGACCGCTGCCTGGTGGTTATGCAAATCGAGTTCGCAACCCAAGTGAAAAAAGTCGAACCAGCGCCAGGCGGATTGCGCACTGCCGATTCTTCTTTGCACTTCCTCCTGCACCTGATCGCGCACCGTCGCCGAGATCGCCATGTAGCCATCGGCAGTACGGGTAATCCAGTCAAACCACTCGCTGAATACCTCGATCAGCCGTGCTTCGTAAAACTGCGGGTGCGTCAGTGGAATCAGGTCATAGATCACTGCGATGACGCCGACACCTTCGCGTTTGAGTTGCTCGACATGGGCACAAAAATCCGAATGCCAGGAGGAGTCCAGCAATACCAGTTGATCGCCCGGCTGGTGCCTGAGTGGTGAACAGCGTTTGAGCAGTTGTCGGCGATTGATCCGGCGGGTCAGTCGGATCGGCAGGCCGAACGCCGCGAAGAGGCTCAGGCGATAACCGACATACAACAGCCGTTGCGCCAGCTTCGAGGTGCATTGCGTATCGCGGCGCCGATGCCACTGCCAGAAACGATGGGCCAAGCGCTCAAGGCGCTCACTGAAGATCTGCAGTGTGCTGAAAAATGGCGCATCAAGCGGTTGCAGTTGCAGTACGCGATAGAGTTCGCCGTTGAGAATCACCACGGGCACGCATTCGACATTGTCGACGCTGGCGGGCAAATGACTGACCACGTTGCGCACAACGCGTTGAATGCCTGAGTTGACGCTCGGGTGATTGAATACGTGTGTGCATTCCACCAGCAAGCGGGTCATGGTGTGCGCTCGAGACGGTTGGACTCGGTATCACGGCTGACGGTGGTTTGAGCATTGAGCCATGAGCAACCGACAAAATCTTCGCGTCGATTGTTGATCACATGAAACACCAGACCGAAATCCCGCCATTCGAAGTTTTGATCCAGGTGCGAGTCCAGCCTCGACAGGCTCAGGGCGACGGAGTAGTTGCCCTTGCCCAGCCCCATCACAAAGGCAAATCGATAAGTGATGCGCTCGCCGGCTTGCAGATTGTCCAGTGCCTGGTTCTGGCGATGCGTATTGATGCCGTACATGGGCTGGCCGAGACGATCCTTGATCAAAAAACCCAGCACCAGACGTTCGATGTCCTGGCGAATCTCTACCTTCACTTCCAGCGTTACCGACTGGCCGACTTCGGCAGCCTCGATGGGACGTTCGGCGTCATCCAGGAGACGTACGCACAAAATTCCCGCCTCGCCGGTACCCGATATGGTTTGTACCTGACCGCCACTGAGCATCTCCTGGCGCACCATGTGGCCTTCGCGTTCGGCCATCAATGCATTGTAGAAATCGAGGACGGTTTCGGGTTTGCCGTACATGGCCATGCGGCCGTCTTTGAGCAGAATGGCCGAGTCGCAGATTGACTGAATGGCCGAGCGGTCGTGGGACACGATCAGCAGGGTGGTCCCGGCTTTGCGGAAGCTGCGGATGCGTTCGAAGCTCTTGTGCTGGAAATAGGCATCGCCTACCGACAGTGCTTCGTCGACGATCAGGATGTCCGGGCGCCGAGCCGTGGCAACGCTGAACGCCAGACGCATTTGCATGCCACTGGAATAAGTGCGCACCGGGTGGTCAATGGCATCGCCTATCTCGGCGAAAAGCTCGATAGCGGGCATCAGTGCCTCGATGTCTTCAAGCTGCATGCCCAGCAACTGGCCCGCCATGATCGCGTTCTGACGTCCGGTGAAGTCCGGGTGGAAACCCATGCCCAGTTCCAGCAACGCAGCCACGCGACCTTGCAGTTCGATCTTGCCGTGTGTGGGGCGGGTTGTGCCGGTAATCATCTTCAACAATGTGCTTTTGCCGGCACCGTTGGCCCCGACGATGCCCACCGCCTCGCCGGGGGCGATCTCGAATTCGACATCGCGCAGCACCCAATGCTGCTGATGACGGATACGTGAAAAGGGGATCAGCCACTCAGCCAGTCGGCTCCAGCGATCGGGGTATTGTTTGTAGGCCTTGCTCAGACCGGTCACACGAATACGCCCCATCAGAGTTCATCCACCATTTCGCCGGCGTGCTGACGGAACAGCCGCAGGCCGATCAGACACAACAGTACGGCGATGACCAAGATCGGCAATAACGAATCCCAAACTGGCCACTGTCCGTAAAGAAACAGATTCTGATAACTGCTGAACACGGGTGTCAGCGGGTTGAGTTGCAGCAGGCCCTGCACCCACTCCGGGAGAATCGTGATTGGATAAACGATGGGTGTCAGCCAGAACCAGAATTGCAGGCAGATACCGAAGAGCTGACCGACGTCGCGAAAGAACACGTTCATCACGCCAAGCACCATGCCCAATCCGGCGCAGAACATCATCTGCAGCACGATCAGCGGAATCAGTGCCAGTAATGCCAGCCCCGGCCAGCGCCCGGTAATCAACAGAAAACCGAGGAACAACGCAATGATGATCGCGAAGTTGATTGCCGCGCTGCATAACACGATCACCGGCAAACAGATCCGCGGGAAACTGATCTTCTTCAGTAGATTGGCATTGTCCAGAAACATGGTCTGGCTGCGCAGGGTGATTTCGGAAAACAATCCCCAGGCCAGCAATCCGGCGCACAGATAGACGCTGTAGGCCATGGCGTCATCCACACCCGGCAAGCGGGCGCGCATGATGTGGGAAAAAATCACCGTGTAGACAATGATCATCGACAGCGGATTGAAAATCGGCCACAGGGCGCCGAACAGTGAATTGCGATAGCGCGCTTGAAACTCCCGCTTCACACTGCCGCGAATGAAGCCTCGGTAGTCATGCAAGGAACGGTACAAGGAAAGCAGCATTCAAACGGTCCTGCCGTATTGGTCTTCGAAGCGGACGATGTCGTCCTCGCCCAGGTATTCGCCGCTTTGCACTTCGATGATGACCAGATCGATCACGCCGGGATTTTCCAGACGATGGCGGTGGCCGGCAGCGATGAAGGTCGATTCGTTTTTCGCCACCAGATGGGTGCCCGTACCGTTGTTGGTGACCTTGGCCATGCCTTCGACCACCACCCAGTGCTCGTTGCGGTGGTGGTGCATCTGCAACGACAGCTTGCCGCCGGGTTTGACCACGATGCGCTTGATCTTGAAGCGCGGGCCTTCCTCGAGCACGGTGTAGGTGCCCCACGGCCGGCTGACGGTGCGGTGCAGGCGATAGGCTTCGTGGGCTTTGTCTTTCAACTGTCTGGCCACGCGCCGCACGTCCTGCGCGCGGTCGGCATGGGCGATCAGCACGGCGTCGGCGGTATCGACGACGATCAGGTTATCCACACCGAGTGCTGCCACCAGGCGGCCTTCGCTTTGGACAAAGTTGTTGTGGCTGTCGACGAAGATTGCTTCGCCGCTGGCGCGGTTGTTGTCGGCATCGGCCGGAATCAGCGCGGCGACGGCGCTCCACGAACCGATGTCGCTCCAGTCGAAACCGGCCGGGACGACTGCGACTTTTTCCGAGCGCTCCATCAGCGCGTAATCGATGGAAATGTCGGTGATCTCGGCAAACAAGGCTGGCGACAGTTCCTGTTGCAGGCAGCCGACGGTTTCCACCGGGGCGCTGGCGGCCATGCAGGCGCGGGTCTGCTCCAGCAACTCTGGCGCGTGCAGCTGCAACTCGGCAATCACCGCGGCGGTGGTGAAGCAGAACATGCCCGAATTCCACAGGAAATTGCCGCTTTCCAAATAATGCGTAGCGGTCTGCAGATCGGGTTTTTCGACGAAGCGCTGCACTTTGGCGGCGCCTTTGGCGTCCAGTGGTGCGCCGGTTTCGATATAGCCGAAGCCGGTTTCGGGCGCGGTCGGCACCACGCCGAAGGTCACCAGATAGCCGTCTTTCGCCAGGTTCACCGCATGTTGCACGGCGCTGTTCAGCGCCTGCTGATTGACGATCAGATGGTCGGCGGGCATCACCACCATCACCGCCTCGTCACCGTGCAGCGCTTGCAGTGCCAGCGCGGCAGCGGCGATGGCTGGCGCCGTGTTGCGCCCGCTCGGCTCCAGCAGGAAATGCCCGCGATGGCGCGAGACCTGCGCGGCGCAGTAGTGATCCTTGCTCTGAAAGTAGTATTCGCGGTTGGTCACCGTGACGATGTCGCCCCAACCGTCCAGCAACGCGGCCGCACGCTGGTAGGTCTTGCCCAGCAGCGACTGGCCGTCGGGCAGGGTCATGAACGGCTTCGGATGGCCCTCGCGGGACACCGGCCACAAACGGGTGCCGGCACCGCCGGACAGAATCACGGGGATCAGCATGGCCTACTCCTTGGCGACGCGTTTCATGTCCGCATCCATCATCATGCGGATCAAGGTATCCAGGTCGGTCTTCGGCTTCCAGCCCAGCACCCGCTGCGCCTTGGCCGGATTCCCGAGCAGCACTTCGACTTCGGCCGGGCGGAAGAACGCCGTGTCGATCTTCACGAAATCGCGGTAGTCGAGCCCGACGTGATCGAAGGCGATCCGGCACATTTCCCGCACCGTGGTGGTGACGCCGGTGGCGACCACGAAATCGTCGGGCTTGTCCTGTTGCAGCATCAGCCACATGGCTTCGACGTAATCACCGGCAAAGCCCCAATCGCGTTTCGCATCGATGTTGCCCAAGGCCAGCTCCTGCTGTTTGCCCTGCTTGATGCGCGCTGCGGCGTCAGTGACCTTACGCGTCACGAACTCGATACCGCGCAGCGGTGATTCGTGGTTGAACAGAATGCCGCTGCTGGCGTGCAGGTTGAAACTCTCGCGGTAGTTGACGGTGATCCAGTGGCCGTAGAGCTTGGCCACGCCATAGGGGCTGCGCGGATAGAACGGGGTGTTTTCGTCCTGTTGCTCGGCCTGGATCAGGCCGAACATTTCGCTGGTCGAGGCCTGATAAAAGCGCGTGTGCGGACTGAACTGGCGGATCGCTTCGAGCAGATGGGTGACCCCCAGGCCGTCGACGATGCCGGTGGTCACCGGTTGATTCCACGAGGCGGCGACGAAGCTTTGCGCGGCGAGGTTATAGATTTCGTCGGGTCTGGCTTGAATGACTGCACGCTGTACCGAGCACGCATCGGCCATGTCGCCGTCCAGATAGACGATGTCGGCTTCGACGCCCATTTCGCGCAGACGCCAGCGCGAATCGCTGCTGCGCCGGGCGACAAAGCCGTAAACCGTGTAGCCCTTGTCGAGCAACAATCTGGCCAGATACGCGCCGTCCTGGCCGGTGATCCCTGTGATCAGTGCACTTTTGGTCATTCTTGTCGTACTCGAATCTCCCAGTCGGACAGGATCGTCCGCAGGGATTGTTGTGTGGTGATGGCCGGCGCCCATCCAGTGGCTGTGGCCAGTTTTGCGTGGTTGCCGCAAACGCGACGCTGGTCGGCACGGCGCATGCGCGCCGGGTCCTGAACCAGTTGCAACTCGACCTCGGCAAGGTCGCCCAGCTGTTCGATCAGGCTGCGAATGCTTTGCTCGCGGCCTGAACAAATGTTGTAGACCTGCCCGGCCGTACCGCTTTCAAGCAGTGCCAGGTAAGCCGAGATCACATCGCCGACATCGAGAAAATCACGGGTCACGTCGATGTCGCCGACTTCCAGTTGCGGCCCTTGCAGGCCGAGTTTGATGCGGTTGATCTGGCGCGCGGCACTGGCGATGACAAAGCTGTCTTTCTGGCCGCTGCCGATGTGGTTGAACGGGCGCGCGACCAGCACCGGCCAGCCTTCGCTCAGGCCCCATTGCAGGCTGAGAAACTCGGCTGACAGTTTGCTCACAGCGTAAGGATTTCGGGGGCAGGGCGGTTGTTGCTCGGTGATGGGCAGGGCGCTTTCACCGACCTGTCCGTAGACATCGCCGGAGCTGACATACAGAAACGTGCCAGTGAAGCCACGCGCCTTGAGCGCCTGCAACAGATTGAGGGTGCCGAACAGATTGATGGCGAGGGTGCGCGCCGGATCGCGGAAGGCTTCGGGAACGAAGGTTTGTCCGGCCAGATGAATCACCGCGTCGGGCACTTGCGGCCAGAGATCACTGAGGCTTTCGGCATCCGTCAGGTCATAGGGCGCTGCGGCAGGCAGCAACTCCCATGTCGAACCAGGCGAGGCCAGACGAGACTGAAGATGTTGTCCCACGAAGCCGGTAAGGCCCGTAACGAACAGACGTTTTTTCAAGCAGCGACCCCTTGGTCTTGAACTTGCGCCACTTCCCACAGAGTTTGAGGAGAGGTCTGTCAGACCGATGGAAAAACCGGTTGAAAGACGGGCGAAGTCCGTTGTTGTAGTTATTTGTGCCCAATCTGTGCCAAAAGCGCGGCAATTTCAACAGGGCAAACCGTGACCGGTCAGTTCTCGTCAGCGTAGCGGATTTATTCTCGTCGGGCGGGTTCACGGACCCTTTGTGGATGTGTTTAGAATGCGCCTTGTCACGATTGGCCTGATTCGCTGGAATCGTCGTGAACAAAGATGAAACTGACCACTAAAACAAGAACAAGACGGCACCAGAGACGAAGCGCGGACATCGATCCGTCACGACGCCTGGCCGTCACAGTGTGAAGTTGCCGGGATGGCAGCTTCATCGTGGAATGCCAATGAACTTCATTCTTTATTCGGACATCAACGACGGTTCCATCCACCCGCATTCGGAGCATCCAGATTCCAGTTATTCCCGCGTACTGAAGGCCTGTCTGCCTCTGCTCGAAACGCTTGGGCAAGTTTACGTGGCAGGCGCAGTCACAGAGGTCGATGCGCTCTACCGGCAGTTACTCGCCGTGGGCGAGGAAAGCGTTTTCCTCTCGTTCACCCGACCTCAGAACACCGCGATCGATCTTCAATGCCCAACCGTATGCGTGGTTGCATGGGAGTACGACTGCATTCCCGACGAAGCGTGGGCCAACGATCTGTCGCAGGACTGGACACGCCTGTTGGCCCGCCACGGACGAGCGATCGCGCTGTCCAGCCATGCTGCCGGCGCGATCCGTCGCAGCATGGGCGAAGACTTCCCTGTCCTGGTTCTGCCAGTGCCGCTGGACGAACGCTTTGCGGCGATTCGCGAGCAAGAGGACAGCGTGCCGGTGAATGTCGGTACGACGTTGACGGTCAAAGGCTGCATCTTCGACTCCCGGCAAATGAATCTGCACCCGGATAACCTGCTGCCCAAACCGCTCACGCCAGAGGAACTGGCCGAAATCGAAGCCCTGCTGGAGGCTTCGCGGCCGCCACCGCTGACCTTGAAGCGGCGTTTCGTGATTGCCCGGCATTACTTGCGGTTGTGGCGACTCAATTCGGGTCAGAAGCAGGCACCACCGGTGCCGCGAGTAAGGTTCCTGCAAAACTGGTATTGGGAAGGCATTCGCGACCTGGTGTCTGACTCCCTCCATGACTGGCTCGGCAGCCGTCTGCCTGCTATCGCCGGACCCCAGCCAGTGTCCGCAACGGTTCAACCGCCGCCACGAGACATGCCTGACAGCTCGTTAGAAGTGCAAACCCGGTTGGACGGCGTTGTCTACGTGACGGTCTTTCGGCCTGAAGACCCCCGCAAGAACTGGTTACAGATCCTGAGTGCTTTTTGCGCAGCGTTCCGTGACACGCCCGACGCTACGCTGGTGCTGAAGTTTACGCAGAGCGATCTGACGGCAGTCTATGCGCATCTGATGACGCCGCTGGCGCAACTGGCGCCGTTTGCCTGCCGGGTCGTGATGATTCATGGTCATCTGGATGATGCCCAATACATGCGCCTGTGCCAGGCAGGTAGTTATTACGTCAACGCCTCGCATTGCGAAAGTCTGTGCTTGCCTCTGATGGAGTTCATGGCCTGCGGCACACCGGCAATCGCGCCCGATCACACGGCAATGCAGGATTACATCGATGAATCAGTGGCCTTCGTCGTCCGCTCCAGCATGGAGATCTGCACTTGGCCACATGATCCGCGAATGCTGTTTCGCGCGCATCGTTACCGTCCAGACTGGGGCTCGTTGAAAAAAGCCTACGAAGACAGCTACTGCATGGCGAGGACACGGCCACAGGAATATCAGCGCATGTCGCTGGCTGCAGCCGAACGCATGCGCGATTACTGCGCCCAGCCGGCCTTGCGAAAGCGTGTCACGGATTTTTTCGCACGGGCGCCCCATGCCGTCGATGCTGCCAAGGTTATGGATAACGCCTCATGCTGATCATCATTCACTCGGAAACCAACCAACACACCATCAGCCGTAACCTGGGGCGTTCGGAGTACAGCTATTTCTTTGTACTCAAGGAATATCGACCGGTGCTCGAGCGCCTTGGCCGGGTGATCGAAGTCGCCGATCCGAACGCCGAGGTCGATGCGTTGTACGCAGACTGCCGGGCTCGCGGTGAGCCCTGTGTGTTCCTGTCGTTTTCGCCTCCGCACCGCACGCCGGTGCATCTGGCCTGCCCGACTGTGCCGGTATTCGCCTGGGAATTCAGCACCATTCCCAACGAGCCGTTCGCCAATGATCCGTTGAACGACTGGCGCACCGTACTCAAGGTCTGCGGCGCGGCGATCACGCATTCCACTTATACGGTCAACGCGGTGCGTGCGGCGATGACCCGTGATTACCCGATTGTCGCCGTTCCCGCCCCCGTCTGGGATCGATTTGCGGCACGTGGCGTCCAGTTGCAGGGGCAACCGGTTGTTGATTCGGTACGATTGATTATCAAGGGCCTGGTAGTCGACAGTCGTCGGATCGAACTGGATGCCTTCGCGCCGGCAGGTTTGCGCCGTGGCACGGGTATCGATTTCCTTGCGCCCATCAGCGAACAGGAGTTGATTCTCGACGGCGTGGTCTACACCTCCGTATTCAACCCCCGCGACGGGCGCAAGAACTGGGAGGACATGATCAGTGCCTTCTGCGCGACTTTCCGTGAGACTGATGACGCAACACTGGTGCTCAAGCTCACCCACCACGATGCTGAAGAAGCGCTGACGGACATCCTTCACTACGTGTATAAAAACCAGCCTCGCCAATGCCGCATCGTGCTGATCTATGGTTATCTGGCTGACGCGGATTACGAACGATTGGTGCAGGCGACGCGCTACGTCGTCAACACCTCATATGGCGAGGGCCAATGCCTGCCCTTGATGGAGTTCATGTCGTGTGGCAAACCCGCGGTGGCGCCGTGTACGACAGCGATGATCGACTATCTGAACGCCGAGAACGCGTTCCTGATCGAATCAACCGAAGAGTTCACCGCCTGGCCACACGATCCGCGCTCGGCTTATCGGACCCTGCGTTACGCCACCAATTGGGCGTCGGTATGCGCCGCCTATCGCGCAAGCCATGCAGTGGCCAAAAACGATCCCCAGCGTTACGCGCAGATGTCGGCGCAGGCGGTGATCAGTCTGCGGGGGTTCTGCAGTCAGTGGGTCGCCGAAGAGCGCTTGCAGGCATTTCTGGCCCAGCTGTTCGAAGCGCAAGCCGTTCAGCTGGAGGAGGGCGAAGCATGATTCGTCGATTGCTCCATCGGTTCCTGCCTTCAGCCCGTGCGGTGCATGCGCTTGCCCCAGTCGCCCAGCCGGTTGCCCAAGCGCAGGAGCCGATCACATGGTCGCCGCGCGATGTCGGCTTCCATGATGCGGTACTGGATGGCTGGTTTCTCAATGACAGCGGTGAGCTGCTCAAGGGCTTTGCGATTACGGCCGATGACACCGTGCTCGATGTCGGTTGTGGTGAAGGTGGCGCGACGCTGTTTGCCGTGCGCCAGGGCGCGTCGGTGATTTTCACCGACAGCGAACACGACAAAGTGCGCGATCTGTCCCGCCAGATCGATGCTCAGAGTAGCCGGCCGTGTCTGGGCCTGGTGAGCAACAGTTTGCCCTTGCCATTGGTGGATGGTTGCGCAAGCAAAGTGATGTGCCTGGAAGTCCTGGAACACGTTGAAGCGCCTGAGCCGTTCCTGGCCGAACTGGCGCGCATGGGGCGTCCCGGTGCGTTATATCTGCTCAGCGTGCCGGCGCCGGTTGGTGAGCACCTGCAAAAAGGCATCGCTCCCGCCAATTACTACCAATCGCCTAACCATGTGCATATTTTTACGCCGGAGCGTTTCGCAGCAATGGTCGAGGACGCGGGGCTGGTCATCGAACATCGGCAGGCCACCGGATTCTTCTGGGTGATGGGGATGATTTTCTTCTGGGCCAGTGAGAAGGCCGCCGGCCAGGATCCGGGCGGCGCGGTGCGCGATCGCATTCATGCACCCTACCCGGAGCTGATGCAGGGGTGGGCCAGGACCTGGAATGAAATGCTGCATCGGCCGGACGGACTCGCCATCAAGCAGGCGCTCGACAATTTCATGCCCAAGAGCCAGGTGATCATCGCTCGCAAGCCACTCACTGCCGAAGATGCGCCATGAGCGGCAAACGCATCATGGACATCGAAGTGCTGCGCGCCATCGCGGTATTGGGCGTGCTGTTTCACCACTTGCAGGGCAGCCTGTTTACCGATGTCGTGCCGCTGCTGGCCAGGATCCATGCCTGGGCGCAGCCATGGTGGGGTGTCGACCTGTTTTTCGCCATCTCCGGTTTTGTCATCGCGCGCAGCCTGATTCCGGCGTTGCAAGGCTGCACCAGCCGCCAGCAATACTGGCAGCAGACGCGCAACTTCTGGTTGCGTCGCGCCTTTCGCTTGCTGCCGTCGGCCTGGCTGTGGCTGGCGCTGATGTTGCTGGCGTGTCTGTTCGTCAACCGTTCGGGAGCGTTCGGTACGCTGTCGGCCAACTTGCAGGCGACCCTTGCCGGGGTCTTTCAGTACGCCAACTTTCGCTTCGCCGACAGCTTCTTCCGCTACGAATACGGCAGCAGTTTCGTTTACTGGAGTCTGGCGCTGGAGGAGCAGTTCTACCTGCTGTTTCCGCTGTTGATCGTGCTCTGTCGCAAACATCTGGTGTGGGTGTTGCTGGCGCTGGTCGCGGTGCAATTGTTCACGATGCGCACGCCGTTGCTGATGGTGGTGCGTACCGATGCGCTGGCTCTCGGCGTGCTGCTGGCGATGTGGAGCGCGCAGCCTGGCTATCAACGCTGGCGACCGGAGGTGCTGCGCCGGCCGTGGCTGGGGATCGGCGCGCTGATCCTGATCGCTGCGCTGTTGAGCTTCATGGCTACCGACCGCTTCACCTTCGCCTGGTATCGCATCGGTTCGATCGCTGTGCTCAGCGCGGTTCTGGTGTGGATCGCCTCGTACGATCGAAACTACCTGATGCCGGCCGGTGCGCTGCAGCGCCTGCTGGGATGGATCGGCAGCCGTTCCTACGGCATCTATCTGATCCACATTCCGGCCTATCAACTGGTGCGAGAGCTGATCTTTCGCTTGCAAAGCGCCGGTCTGCCCAACCCCGCCGGCCACCCGATCCTGACGCTGCTGATCGCCTTTGGCCTGATCGTGCTGCTCAGTGAACTGAATTACCGTCTGGTCGAAATGCCCATGCGCAACCGCGGTGCCGCACTGGTGCAACGCCTCGGTACCGCGCGATCCGCCGTCCCTGCCTCTGGAGCCACCTCATGCTGAGCCTGTTGAAAAAACTCACGGCGGCGACGCCAGCCCCGGCGCCGACGCAACCCGTTGCACCGGTTGCCAGCAAAGTCGATCCGTACATGCTCGGCCTGCACGACGCGGTGCTCAGCGGCTGGTTCAACCAGGACACCAACGAGCTGTTCAAGGGCTTTGTGGTGTCTGCCGAAGACACCCTGCTCGATGTCGGTTGTGGCGACGGCGGCAACGTGCACTTCTGCGGCATGCGCGGGGCGAAAATCATCATCGCCGACATTGACGCGGCCAAGGTCGAAGCAACTCGTCAGCGCCTGAGCGATACCCCGGCGCGAGATGTCGAATGCCACGTCACCGATTGCAATCCGCTGCCGATTGCCGACGCGACGGCCACGCGCGTGGTATCCACCGAAGTGATCGAGCATGTCGACGATCCCGTGCAGTTTCTCGCCGAGCTGGTGCGCGTCGGTAAACCGGGTGCGTTGTACCTGTTGAGCGTGCCGCATCCCAGCTCTGAAGATCTGCAAAAAGACATCGCCGCGGCCGAGTATTTTCAAAAGCCCAACCACATCCGCATCCTCAGCGAAGAGCAGTTCAAGACGCTGGTCAGCGACGCCGGGCTGGAGATCATCAGTCACAGCCAGTACGGTTTTTACTGGTCGATGTGGATGCTGCTGTTCTGGGAAGCCAAAGTCGATTTCAGCAATCCGGACCATCCGTTGCTCAACCACTGGGCCGAAACCTGGCAAGCGCTGCTGGATTCGCCGCGCGGCGCACAGATCAAGCAGGCGCTGGATGCGGTCGTAGCGAAAAGCCAGGTCATCATCGCGCGCAAGCCCTGACCTACAGGGCTTTGTGTAACCTTGCGGCCTCGTTCTTAAGGATCTGCAAGGTATGCGGCGTCACGTCGGTCTATATATTGCGTTGCTGTTGTGTGCCTGCAAACCGCAGAATGCGCCGCCCCTCGATCAGCAATTGTATGTCTGGCAACGCCAGTGGACGCCCGCCCACGAGGCGGCGTTGCGTGACAGCCGCGCTGATTTTTCCACGCTGCGGGTGCTGGCGCTGCAAGCATTTCCGAACGCAGGCTGGAGCCGGGCACGGGTCGATGCGCCGTTGCTGAAGGCCGATGGCCGGGGATTGATCGCGGTAGTACGCCTGGACGGCCAACTCAAGGCGCTGGATCAGGAGCAGGTCACCACGCAGATTCTGCAAGTGCTCGCCGATTGGCAGGCGCAAGGCCTGACAGTGAGCGGCATCGAAATCGACCACGACGCCGGTAGCGCGCGCTTGCCGGCCTACGCTGAATTCCTCAAACAGCTGCGCTCGGCATTGCCGTCGACGTTGCCGCTGAGCATCACCGCATTGCCGGCCTGGCTCGACAGTCCGCAACTGCCCGCGCTGCTGCAAACTGTCAACAGCAGCGTGCTGCAAGTGCATGCGGTCAGCGATCCTCGGCGCGGTCTGTTCGATCCCGAGCGAGCGTTGAAATGGGCCAAGGGCTGGGCGCAGATCACTGACAAGCCGTTCTATCTGGCACTGCCCGCCTATGGCGTGGCGTTGTTGCCGGATGACGGTGGGGCGCCGGTGGTGGAAAGCGAGGTGCGATTGGAGCGGGGCGGTCAGCGTCGGGAACTGCTTGCCGATCCGCTGCAATTGAGCCGGCTCGGCCAAACATTACGTGATGATCCGCCGAAGCATCTTGCGGGGCTGATCTGGTTTCGCCTGCCGCTGGCCAATGATCGCCGCGCCTGGAGTCTGACCACGCTGGCGGCGGTCGCCCGTGGCGATCAACTGACCAGTCGGCTCGGCGTGACGCTCAGCGAACACGCCGGTCTCTACGACATTCAGCTCGAAAATCCCGGCAATCTCGACAGCGCCTGGCCTGCGCAAATCACCCTGAAGGCAAAAAACTGCGAGGGCGCCGATGCGCTCGCCGGTTACTCGTTGCAACAAAGTGCTGATCTGCTTACCTTCACCCGCCTGCGCGACGGCCGCTTGCCAGCGGGCGGACGACGCGCCATCGGTTGGGCGCGTTGCGCCATTATTGATCAAGGAGGTTCGCATGTTGTCCCGTAACTGGCCGCGTCATCTGCTTTGCCTGAGCCTCAGCCTGCCGCTGGGTTCGGCGCTGGCCTGCGGGCCGGATTTCCCGATGCGCCTGCTCGACGATCGCGGTCAGACCCTGGCCGATCTGCCCGAAGGCAATTTCAATTTCGAACTCAGCCGCCTCGGCAAAACCATTGCCGGACTGAAGAACGCAACTGCCATCACCCACAATCCCAACGACCTCTACGGTGAAGAAAACGCTGCCGCCGTCGCTCGGGAACAAGCCGAGCAGGCAGGCCTGAGCGCCGAGCAGCAAGCCCTGGTCAAGAAACTGCGTGGGCTGACCGATGCACGTCAGGCCGAAATGCAGGGCGCCAGTCTGCCCGAGGAAATCCGTTGGTACGTTGCTGGTGCGGTGGCTTTCGCCACCGGTGATCAGCAACGGGCAATCGAATACTTCAACAAAGTGCTGGCGCTGCCGGCCGATCAGCGGCCGCTGCGCAGCACCTGGGCGGCGTATTCGCTGGGCCGCACATGGCTGGCGGCGAGCGCGGAGGCCGCCGATGCGATCTCCGCACTGGACCAGGCGCGCGCGGCGTACCGCCAGACGCGGCAGCTGAGCATCGATGGCTTCAGTGATCCGCTGGAACTGGGCGTGGCCAGCCTCGGCGAGGAAGCACGGGTGCTGCGCAGCGCCGGTGACTGGAGCAGCGCCATCGAATTGTATGAGGCGCAGAACCTGCACGGCTCGGCGGTGGGTTACACCTCGCTGAAACAATTGATGAACGAACTGGCGGAGCTGCCCGAGGCTGAGCTGGCGAAACTGCTCGAGCATAAAGCGGTGCAGCAACTGGTCACGGCTTCCTTGGTCAGCCGGCAGGGTTGGTCATTCGGTGATCAACCACCGAACGAAAAGAAGCTGGTGACGCTACTGCAAAACAGCACCCGTGGCAGCCTGGACAATGCCGATCGACTGGCGGCGATGAGTTATCAACAGGGTGATTACGCAAGCGCCAAAGCCTTTCTGGTGAATGCCGGAGACGGCGGACTGGCCTGGTGGTTGCGGGCCAAACTGGCCGTGCGTGACGGCGATAAAACGGCCGCTGCCGCAGCGTATGCCAAAGCCGCGCAAGCCTTTCCGCAGACTGAGGATTGGGGTTACCGGCGCACACCGGACTGGGCCTATGAAACCGTGCAGCCGAAGTGCCGGGTCGAGGGCGAGAGCGCGATCCTGGCGTTGCAACGCGGCGAGTACCTGCAAGCGTTCGTGCAGCTGTATCGCAGCAACAGCGTCTATTGGTTCGACGCGGCAACCGTGGCCGAGCGCGTGCTGACGGTTGATGAGCTGAAACGCTACGTCGACGAAAACGTTCCTGCGCCGCCCGCGTTGACCCAGCAGGAGCGCGACAACTATGTGCCGCTGCCGGTGGCGGCCAGCCTGCGCAATCTGCTCGGTCGGCGCCTGCTGCGCGAAGGCCATTACCAGGAGGCGGTGGCTTATTTCGACAACCCGGACCTGCAGAACAAGGCGCGCCTCTATGGCGAACAACGTCTGAAGGCCGATGCCGCGTGGTGGCCGACCCAACGTGCCAGTGCCTTGTACAACGCCGCGTGGACGGCCCGCGAATGGGGCATGGATATTCTCGGTTACGAAATGGCTCCGGATTACGCCACGTTCGGCGGCAATTACAGCCTGGAAAGCGCCGAGCTGAAGGTCGGCCCGCTGGTGTCCGAGGCGGAAGTGCAACGCCAGCAGGCCAGCGCTGCGCAGCCGGATCAGCGTTACCACTATCGGTTTGTCGCTACCGAATTGGCCGGCCGCGCCGCCGATAACCTGCCGCATACCAGTCAGGCCTTTGCCGCTGTTCTGTGCAATGCGGCCGGCTGGAACAGCAGCCTGGAAGACCAGAGCGCGTTGTATCAACGTTACGTCAAGCAAGGCCCTTACGTGCCTTGGGCTGTGGACTTTGGCAATCAATGTCCGTACCCGGATTTCGAAAACGCCGACAAGCGTTACGTGACTCAGGTGACCGATGCCGTGCGCTCGTCGCTGCGGCCGTACAAGTGGCCGGTGCAGATCGGCGCGCTGGGGCTGGTGGTCGCTGCGGCGTTGCTGCTGATCAGTCGTCGCCGGCGCAAGGCCGGCAAAGGCTAGGCCTGCTGGACAAAGGTCAGGCGCACGGCAAAGCCGATCAACAGGCTGCCGAACAGCCACTGCTGCACGCGCTGGGCCGTTGGATGATGTTGTAACCAACGACCCAGCGCGGCCCCGGTCAGGGCATACGCGCTGTCGAACATAAAGCCGATGCCGACCAGCAATGCGCCAAGCACGGCGAACTGGCTGAGCACCGGCGTTCCGTCGTTGACAATGAACTGCGGCAATAGCACTGAACAGAACAGCAGCGCTTTGGGGTTGAGCAGGTTGGTCAGCAGGCCTCGGCGAATGGCCGTGCGCCATTGCCCATGACGGCGGGCGCCTGTTTCAGCGTTCCGCGGCGGCAGCAAGGTGCTGCGCAGGCAGTGCAGGCCGATCCACAATAGATACGCCGCGCCTGCAAGGCGTACCACCTCGAAGGTCCACGGCGCCGCCTTGAACAGCGCCGCCAGCCCCAACGCCGCGAGCGCAACATGACAAGCGCGAGCGATGCCCAGACCGATGGCGGTGGCCAGTGCCGGCCCGCGACCCTGACGGGCGCCGGTCTGCAGCAGCAGGATCATGTCCGGGCCGGGCAATAAAAGCACCACGGCCAATGCCAGGAAAAACAGCCAGAGACTGGTCATATTGCCGCCCTTGCGCAGTTGATTCGATCGGCCAATTCTAGGGCCAAAGGCTGGCGCAGGTGCTTGCGTAGTCCGCTTCAAAAGCGCTGTGTTTTGGCATAATCTGATGGTTTTCTGCGCCAAAACCATTGGGATATGCCAACCATGAAACTCGACGCTTTCGATCGCAAGATTCTCGCCGCGCTGCAACGCAACGGCCGCCTGAGCAATGTCGAGCTGGCGGAGGAAATCGGCCTGTCGGCCTCGCCGTGCCTGCGCCGGGTGCGCATGCTGGAGGAGGCCGGGGTGATTCGTGGTTACCAGGCCAACGTTGATCGCGATGAAGTCGGCCTGGGGCTGACGGTGTTTGTCGGGGTCAAGGTCGAGCGGCACAACGAAGAACGGGCCAACGCGTTCTATGCCGCGGTCACCGCATTGCCGGAAGTGATTTCCGCGTTTCTGGTGTCGGGCGAGTCGGATTTCCTGCTGCAAGTGGTGGTACCGGACCTGCGTGCCTACGACCGTTTTGTCAGCAGCCATCTGTTGAAGTTGCCCGGGATCAGCGACATTCGCAGCAACTTCGCCATTCATACAGTGAAGACGCCCGGGCCTTTGCCGCTCGGGCATCTGCCAGCCTGAGAGCTAGGTGCCTTCATCGCCAGCAGGTTGGCTCCCACACCGTCCATTGTGAGAGCCAACCTGCTGGCGATGATGACAGCCCGTTCAGCGCTTACATCTGCGTCGCCATCCCCTCAACATTCATCGCCGCCTGGCGCAACGCCTCGGAACGAGTCGGGTGCGGGTGACAGGTCAGCGCGATGTCCTCAGCCGAAGCGCTGAATTCCATCGCCACGCAGAACTCGCCAATCATCTCGCTGACGCTCGGGCCGACCAGATGCACGCCTAGCACTTCATCGGTGCGCTCGTCAGCGAGGATTTTGGCAAACCCCTCGGTTTCGTGGTTGATCTTCGCTCGGCTGTTCGCGGTAAAGGGAAATTTGCCGACCTTGTAGGTGCGACCTTCAGCCTTCAGTTGCTCCTCGGTCTTGCCGACGCTGGCCAGTTCCGGTTTGGTGTAGATCACGTTGGGGATCAGCTCGTAATTGACCTCGCCGGCCTTGCCAAGGATCTGCTCGACGCAGGCCATGGCTTCGTCTTCGGCCTTGTGCGCGAGCATCGGCCCCGACGTCACGTCGCCGATCACCCAAACGCCGGGAGCCTCGGTGCGGTGTTGTTTGTTGGTGAGCATGCCGCGCTTGTCGGTGCTCAAACCGACGTTTTCCAGGCCCAGACCTTGGGTGTAGGGGCGACGACCGATGGCCACCAACACGTAATCGGCCTCCAGCGATTCGGCGCTGCCGCCGGCGGCGGGCTCGACAGTGAGTTGCACGCCGCTGGCGGAGGGCGTGGCGCCGGTGACTTTCGAGCTCAGTTTGAAGCTGATGCCCTGCTTGCTCAGCGCGCGTTGTAGGGTTTTACCGGCCTCAGCGTCGACACCGGGGCAGATGCGGTCGAGGTATTCGATCACCGTTACCTGCGCGCCTAGCCGCCGCCAGACAGATCCGAGTTCCAGACCGATCACGCCGGCACCGATAACCACCAGGTGGCGGGGTACTTCATTCAAGGACAGCGCGCCGGTTGAATCGAGGATGCGCTGGTTGTCGATCTCGACGCCGGGCAGGGGAGTGGGCTCTGAACCGGTAGCGATGATGATGTCTTTCGCGGTCAGTTCGAGCTTGCTGCCCTGATGATCAGTCACGCTGACTTTGCCGGGACCGTCGATGTGGCCCCAGCCCTTGATCCAGTCGACTTTGTTTTTGCGAAAGAGAAACTCGATGCCCTTGGTCAGGCCAGCGACGCTTTCGTCTTTCTGTTTCATCATTTGCGCCAGGTTCAGCGTCGGTTTGACCTCGATGCCGAGGTTGGCGAATTCCGCACCCATCGCCGCGTCGTACAGCTCCGAGGCATGCAACAAGGCCTTTGACGGCATGCAGCCGACATTCAGACAAGTGCCGCCGAGCGTTGCGCGCCCTTCCACGCAAGCAGCCTTGAGGCCCAACTGACCGGCGCGAATCGCCGCGTTATAGCCACCGGGGCCACCCCCCAGAATTACCACGTCATAGTTGCTCATACGCTTGCTCCTGATCGATGGATGCGGATCGCTAACGTTAGTTAGCAGCTAAAATTACGAGCGTAATATGTGCGCGTTCTAACATTTCGGTCAAGGCTTCAGGTAACCGACAGGTCCGGCCTTTTTGAATAAGCGCGAGTGGACGAATATTTCACGCTTTTCGTTATATCGTAACGACACAAATGCAGGCCAATCAGTTTGGGGTGATATGCAAGTCGATCTGCAGGTTGAGGGCACGCAAGTGGCCGGGCTGCCACGGTTCCAGCAGGCGGCCGTTCAGGGCCGGCGGCTACGGCGTTGGGCGCTGGGTCTTGGCGGGCTGGCAGGCGCGGGCGTGGTGCTGGCGCTGTTTGTCGGGTTGTTCGCGCCGCAGTCATTGTGGCAACCGTTGTTGCTCAATCAAAGTGCCGCGTTGCTGGTGTTGGTCGCAGGCTTGCAATCGGCCTGGTGGCTGACGCAATGGCGTACACGTGCGATCAATCCAATGCCCTCGACCGCGCTTGCAGACGAGCAACTCGCGGCACCTGAAGGCTGGTACGAGCGCTTGCTCGATCGCCTGAGCCAGCGAGGTCTGCATCTGCTCGGCCAGATTGGCGCGGCGACGTTGTGGTTGGCCGGCTGGGCGTTGGCGGCGCTGCTCAGCGTTGACCAAGCGTGGAACCTGACATTGCCGAGCGCGCCGATGGGCCTGTCCGCCACCGTGGCGGCAGCGCTAGGGTTGCTGTTGGCGTTCGGTTTGCTGGTGTTCGAACGGCAGCTGGCCCAAGAGAACCCGGCGCAATGGCCGGAAGCAGGGTCATTGGCGCAACTGACGCGGGTGGCGATCATCACGCTGATATTGAGCGCGCTGTGCTTGTTGTTTGCGGGCGAAAACGCTGTTTGGCCGGTGCGTGTCGCCGTGCTGATCGGGCTCTTGCCGGGTCTCGTTGCTGTTGAATTCTTATTGCGTGCAGTGCTTTCGCTGTTCAGCCCTCGCCGCGAGCAGCTCGAACCGACGCTGCTGGCACGCAGCTTTGTCGCCGACATGCTGCGCTGGCCGCCGCAACCCTTGCTCGCCTTACAGCACGAAATGCACAACCGTTTTGGCATCGATCTGCGGCAGATCTGGGCGTTCAGTTTTATGCGCCGGGCATTGTTGCCGGTGTTGGCGCTGGTGGCGGTGGTGGGGTGGCTACTCACCGGCATCCATGAAATTCCCTTGCAGGGCCGGGGTATCTACGAACGTTTCGGCAAGCCGGTGCAAGTGTTCGGCCCCGGTTTACAGGTGGGTTTGCCTTGGCCGCTGGGGCGTGTGCTGAGCGTTGAAAACGGCGTGGTGCATGAGCTGGCGACCAGCGTCGGCGAGAACCCGGCACCGCTGCAAGCCGACCCTGCCGAAGGCCCGGCGCCGGCCACAGCCAACCGCTTGTGGGACGCCAGTCACGTCAATGACAAATCACAAGTTATCGCCAGCCGTCGCGGTGAGCAGCAGAGCTTCCAGATCGTCAACATGGACGTGCGTTTCGTCTATCGCATCGGCTTGAGTGATGAGGCCGCGCTGGCCGCCACCTATAACAGTGCCGATGTGCCGACGCTGATTCGCAGCACCGCGAGCCGGATTCTCGTGCACGATTTTGCTTCCCGTACGCTGGACGGTTTGCTCGGTGAGGACCGCGTCGACCTGGCCGAGGAGGTCGGTCGCGCGGTGCAAAGCGATCTGAATTCACTCAACAGCGGCGTGGAGATTCTCGCCACGGTGGTCGAGGCGATTCATCCGCCGGCCGGTGCGGCCAATGCCTATCACAGCGTGCAAGCTGCGCAGATCGGTGCGCAGGCGTTGATTGCCCGTGAGCGGGGCGCCGCTGCACAGGCGAGCAACCAGGCTCAATTGCAGGCCAGTCTTGCGCGTGATCTCGCCACTGCTAGCGCGCGGGAAATCGGTGCCGCCGCGCAGGCAGCGGATTCGAAATTCAACGCCGAACAGCAAGCCTACGCAAATGCCGGTCAGGCCTTTGTACTTGAGCAATATTTCAGTCAGCTCGGCCAAGGCCTGAGCAAGGCGCGGCTGCTGATTCTTGACCACCGACTGGGCGGCGCGACCAACGCGCCGACCATCGATTTGCGCAATTTCACGCTGCCGGCTGACCCGACGCCCGCGCGCACCAACGCTCAACCAGGAGTTGCCCATTGAGCCAGTCGCCTACTCACGATTCGCACGACCACAGCGGCCACGATCACGGCCATGGCGGGCATCACCACCATCACGGGCATCACCATCACCACCACGGCGCGCCGCAAGAGGCTGGGCCGTTTCCGTGGCGGCGCATGAGCTGGGCAGCGTTGCTGGTCGTATTCGCGGTTGCAGCGGCGAGCCTGGTGCAAGTGCGCTCGGGCGAAGCCACGGTGATTACGCGCTTCGGCAATCCAGCGCGAGTGTTGCTGGATCCGGGCCTGAACTGGCGCTGGCCGGCGCCGTTTGAAGCGGCGATCCCGGTAGACCTGCGTTTGCGTACCACTTCCAGCGGTTTGCAGGATGTCGGCACACGCGACGGCCTGCGTATTATCGTGCAGGCCTACGTGGCGTGGCAGGTGCAGGGCGACGCGGACAATGTGCAGCGTTTCATGCGCGCCGTGCAGAACCAGCCGGACGAAGCGGCGCGGCAGATCCGCACCTTTGTCGGCTCGGCGCTGGAAACCACGGCGAGCAGTTTTGACCTGGCGAGTCTGGTTAACACCGATGCCAGCCAGGTGCGCATCGGCGACTTCGAGGCGCAGTTGCGTCGACAGATCGATCAGCAATTACTTGCGACTTACGGCGTTCGCGTCGTGCAAGTCGGCATTGAGCGTTTGACCTTGCCATCCGTCACACTCACCGCCACGGTCGATCGGATGCGTGCAGAGCGTGAAACCATCGCCACCGAACGCACAGCGATCGGTAAACGTGAAGCGGCGCAAATCCGCTCCGCCGCCGAACGGGATGCGCGCATCGTGCAGGCTGATGCGACGGTAAAAGCTGCCGACATCGAAGCGCAATCCCGCGTCGAAGCCGCGCAGATTTATGGCCGCGCCTACGCCAGTTCTCCGCAGCTCTACAATCTGCTGCGCTCGCTCGATACGCTCGGCACCATCGTCACGCCGGAAACCAAACTGATTTTGCGAACCGATGCGGCACCGTTTCGTGTGTTGGTAGACGGGCCGCCAGCGCTCGACAATAAAGCCGGATTGCAGCCATGACTGATGACGTTCCACGTGGAACACAAACATTGAATGGTCCCTGGATTCAGGCCGGGCGCTTGGCATTTCTTGCCTTGTATGCGGTGACGGTATTGGCCGCAATGGCTTGGGCGTTTTCCAATGTGCGGCAAATCGATCCGCAGAATCGCGCCGTGGTCTTGCATTTCGGTGCGCTGGATCGCATTCAGAATGCCGGCCTGCTATGGGCCTGGCCGCAGCCTTTCGAACAGGTGATCCTCCTGCCGGCAGCGGATCGGGTGATCGAGCGGCGCGTGGAAAACCTGTTGCGCAGCGACGAAGCATTGAAGGCAGATCGCGTCGCTTCGTTTGCTACGCCGTTGAGCGATGCGCTGGCGGGCTCTGGTTATTTATTGACCGGTGATGCCGGTGTCGTGCAGCTGGACGTGCGGGTGTTCTACAAAGTCAGCGACCCGTATGATTTCGTTCTGCAAGGCAATCATGTCCTGCCGGCAGTGGATCGGCTGGTGACGCGCAGTGCGCTGGCACTGACCGCCGCGCGTGATCTGGACACCATTCTGGTTGCACGTCCGGAGCTCATCGGTGCTGACAGCCAGGCCGCCGAGCGCCGTGAGCGGTTGCGCGGTGATCTGGTCCGCGCGATCAATCAGCGCCTGGCTGAACTTAAAGCGGGCGGGCAGGGCATTGGCGTCGAAGTGGCACGGGTCGATGTGCAATCGAGTCTGCCCGAGCCGGCAGTCAGCGCTTTCAATGCAGTCCTGACCGCCAGCCAACAAGCCGACAAAGCCGTCGCCAACGCGCGTACCGAGGCCGAAAAACTCACCCAGACCGCCAATGAACAAGCCGACCGCACGCTGCAGATTGCCCACGCTCAGGCCGGCGAACGGTTGGCCAAAGCATCGGCAGATACTGCCACGGTCGCGAGCCTGGCCAAGAATGCCGACCCGCAGTTGCTCTTGCGCCTGTATCGCGAGCGCATGCCGAAGATTCTCGGCCAGGCCGGCTCGGTGACCACGGTCAACCCGAAAGACGATTCCCGTCTGATCATTCAGGGAGCCAGCCAATGACTGCGACCACCGCCACGCCGAGCCTGTTGTCCTCGGCCGAACAACGCCGCGCCGCACGGCAACTGACCCTGGCCATGCTTGCACTCGGTTTGCTCGGGCTCGGCCTGATCTGGCGTTGGTGGTTGCCGGAGCAATCCGGGGTCAGCCAATTGCTGTTGGGCATTGCCTCGTTAATGGTCGGGGTGTCAGTGATGCGCTCGGCGTGGTACAGCCTGCGCTATCCGAGTCTGCATGGCATTACCGATCAGTTGATTGCGCTGGCCATGCTTGGCGCTTGGGCAACCGGCGATCTGCTCACGGCGGCATTGCTGCCGATCATCATGATCTTCGGCCATGTGCTGGAGGAGCGCAGTGTCATTGGTTCGCAGGAAGCGATTCACGCCTTAGGCCAACTCACGCGCAGCCATGCGCGCAAGATCCAGGCGGACGGCTCGGTCATCGAGGTCGACAATGGCACCCTCAAACCTGGCGATACCGTAGAGGTGCGGGCCGGCGATCGCGTGCCAGCGGATGGTCGGGTTCTCTCCGGTCAGGCCAGCCTCGACACCGCGTCGATCACTGGTGAATCCGTGCCGGTCGAGGCGGGCGTCGGCATGAGCGTATTTGGCGGTGCGATCAACCTCGACGGATTGCTGCGCATCGAAGTGACGCGCACCGGTGACGAGTCGACGTTGGGCAAGGTCATCGCCCTGATGCAGAACGCCGAACGCTCGAAACCGCCGATCACCCGACTGCTTGAACGTTACGCCGGCAGCTACATGATCCTGGTATTGCTGCTGGCCGCTGTGACCTGGTTCATGACCAACGATGCGCAAGCGATGCTTGCAGTGCTGGTTGCCGCTTGCCCGTGCGCACTGGTGTTGTCGGCACCTGCCACAGCGATTGCCGGCGTCGCAGTAGCGGCGCGTCACGGGATATTGATCCGCAGCTCGGCGTTCCTTGAGGAGCTGGCCGATCTGACTTCCCTGGTGGTCGACAAGACCGGGACGCTGACCTACGGCACCTTGCGTCTGCAATCGATCGACTGCGCAGCAGTAGATCACGCGGCGACGAAGACCTTGGCGGCCAGCCTCGGTGCAGCCAGCAGTCATCCGGTCAGCCGCGCCTTGGCCGGTCTCGTCAGCGCGCAAGATTATCTGCCCTTAAGCGAGATTCAGGAGCGGCAGGGGCTGGGTGTTGTCGCCATGACCGCGCAGGGCGAAGCGGCACTCGGGCGTCCGGAACTGTTCGCGCAGTTGGGCATCCGCACCACGCCAATCCCTGAACACGATGGGCCGATTGCCGGGCTGGCCTTGGATGGTGAGTTTCTCGCCTGGCTGTTGTTGGCCGACAGCGTCAAACCGGAGGCACGCTTTGCCCTCAGTGAATTGCGTGAGTTGGGTCTTGGCCGGCAGTTGTTGTTGACCGGTGATCGGCAGAGTGTTGCGAACTCGTTGGCGCAGGAGGTCGGCTTGCACGAGGTTGAGGCGCAGGCCTTGCCGGAAGACAAGCTCAATCGTGTGCTCAAGGAAATCGACAGCGGCTTCCGGCCAATGGTCGTCGGTGACGGCATCAACGATTCGCTCGCACTCAAGGCCGGTGTGGTTGGCGTGGCGATGGGCGCGGGCGGCGCGGACATCGCCCTGGCCTCGGCCGATATCGTGCTGATCGGCAGCGATCTGCGCCGGCTCGGTACTTGTGTGCGGCTGAGCCGTCAGTGCCGCAGAACATTGCAAGTCAATGTGATCATCGGCTTGGGCTGGACGCTGGCTATCGTCGTGTTCGCCGCATTTGGCTGGCTAGGTGCAGCTGGAGCGATGATCGCTGCACTGCTGCACAATCTGAGTACCTTGCTGGTGCTCGGGAATGCCGGCCGCTTGCTGCGGTTTCAGGAACCGCTGGCGAAAATGCATGATGAGCTTTGAAACGATTTGTAACGAACTGCCGGCCAAGTTAGCAGTCATTGGAAAAGAGGGCGCTCCATTTCAAGCTGTCATCGGTTGGAAGTCGTGGGTGCAGGATGGCCTGTTGGAGCGTCTGGAGCGATAGATAAGGCTAATCAGTTCGATAGCCTGCTATTTTTCTGCGATGGTCTACCCTCAGATCTGACGTCTGAAACAAGGGGGGATTTCCATGCTCGCGCAACTTCCACCGGCCTTACAGAACCTGCAGCTTCCGCTTCGCTTGCGACTCTGGGACGGTCATGAATTCAATCTGGGGCCGACGCCCAGCGTCACCATCGTGGTCAAGGACCCACAGATGGTCACCCAGTTCACCCATCCAAGCCTCGATGCGCTGGGAGCAGCGTTCGTTGAAGGCAAACTTGAACTGGAGGGCTCGATCAGCGAGGTCATCCGCGTCTGCGATGAGCTGAGCAGCGCATTGCTCGACGAAGATGAAGGCAGTCAGCCGGCGCGGGCCGTGCACGACAAGGAAACCGATGCCAAGGCCATCTCTTATCATTACGACCTTTCCAATGACTTCTACCAGCTGTGGCTCGACAGCGACATGGTGTATTCCTGCGCCTATTTCGAGACCGGCAGCGAAACTCTCGAGCAGGCGCAGCAGGCCAAATTCCGCCATCTGTGTCGCAAGCTGCGCCTGCAGCCGGGCGAGTATCTGCTGGACGTTGGCTGCGGCTGGGGCGGACTGGCGCGTTTCGCCGCGCGTGAATTCGGCGCCAAGGTCTTCGGCATCACGCTGAGCCAGGAGCAACTGAAGCTGGCGCGCGAACGGGTCAAGGCTGAGGGGCTGGAAGACCAGATCGAACTGCAACTGCTCGACTACCGCGATCTGCCCCAGGACGGGCGTTTCGACAAGGTCGTCAGTGTCGGCATGTTCGAACATGTCGGCCACGCCAATCTCGCCGAATACTGCAAAACCCTGTTTGGCGCGGTGAAGGAGGGTGGCCTGGTGATGAACCATGGCATCACCGCCAAGCACACCGATGGCCGGCCAGTAGGACGCGGCGCCGGCGATTTCATCGAGAAGTATGTTTTCCCAAATGGCGAGCTGCCGCACCTGGCAATGATCTCCGCCGAGATCAGCGAAGCCGGGCTGGAGATCGTCGACGTGGAAAGCTTGCGCCTGCACTATGCGCGTACGCTGGACCATTGGAGTGAGCGTCTGGAGGACAACCTCGAAGCCGCTGGCAAACTGGTGCCGGATCAGGCGCTGCGCATCTGGCGTTTGTATCTGGCCGGCTGCGCTTATGCGTTTGCCCGTGGCTGGATCAATCTGCACCAGATCCTCGCAGTCAAAGCGCACGCCGATGGCAGCCATGAACTGCCGTGGACTCGTGACGACATTTATAACCCGTGAAGTCAAAGGCGCCCCGCGCGTGGGCGCCTTCACAGAATCGGTGAGATCAACCGGGCGATCCGCATGCCGACTTGTTGCAGGCGGTGGATTTCCCGGCTCTCTTCCTTGGCGATTTCATAAGCCTGGGCGAAGTCCGCTTCGAGCATGTGTTCCACGCTGGCGGCGAAGGCGCTGTCGACGGTCAGCAGCATGACCTCGAAATTCAAACGGAACGAGCGGTTGTCCAGATTGGCGCTGCCGATCGCGCTGATCTCGCTGTCGATCAATACGACTTTCTGATGCAGGAATCCGGGCTCATAACGGAACACCCGCACGCCTGCGCGCACCGCTTCAAACGCATACAGGCTTGAGGCAGCGTAGACAATGCGATGATCCGGGCGCGACGGTAGCAGCAAACGCACATCAACCCCGCGTAACACGGCCAGTCGTAGAGCGGCGAACACTGCTTCATCCGGGATGAAATAAGGGCTGGTGATCCATACCCGCTCGGTGGCGGCGTGAATCGCCTCGACAAAAAACAACGAGCAGGTTTCATAGGCATCGGCCGGGCCGCTGGCGAGTAATTGGCAGAGCACACCATCCTCCGGGTACGCGTCCGGCAGGATCAAGGGTGGCAGCGAGCGTGCCGCCCAAAACCAGTCTTCGGCGAAGGATTCCTGCATGCTCGCCACGACCGGGCCGCGGACTTGCACATGGGTGTCGCGCCACGGCGCCAGCGGTGGTTTCTCGCCCATGTATTCGTCGCCGACGTTGTGCCCGCCGACAAAACCGACGATGCCATCGACCACCACAATCTTGCGGTGGTTACGAAAGTTGACCTGAAAACGGTTGAGCCAGCCACTGCGGGTGGCGAATGCTTTCACCGCAACGCCGCCGTCGCGCAACGCCTGCACATAACTGTGGGGCAGAGCATGGCTGCCGATGCGGTCGTAGAGCAGATGTATCGTCACGCCTTCGGCGGCCTTTTTCAGCAGCAGGTCGCGCAAGCGTTGCCCGAGGCGGTCGTCGTGGATGATGAAGAACTGCACCAGCACGGCTTCTTTGGCCTGTTCGATGGCACTGAAGATTGCCTCGAACGTCGCTGCACCGTTTACCAGCAACTGCACTTCATTGTTGGCCAGACACGGCATACGTCCGAGTTTGGGCATGGCGCGTAACGATGCGTACGCATTGGAGGCGCGCGCGGCGAGGGCTTCCTCGACCCACGGGCGCCAGTTCAGCTCGGAGATGGCCACGCGCATTTGTTCGTTGGCCTGGCGCCGCGCCTTGATGTAGCCGTCGAAGGTGCTGCGACCGAACACCAGATACGGAATAAGCGTGAGGTAAGGAATGAAGATCAGCGACAATGCCCACGCAATCGAACCCTGCGCGGTGCGCACGGTGAGCACCGCATGTATCGCGGCAATCGATCCGAGGGTGTGAATCAGCGCGATCAGATAACCGAAAATGTGCGGTCCAAAATAATCCATGGGGCAGCCTTGCTCCGGAAGATGCAATGCTTAACAGACCATGTTCTGCGGTGAATGTCGCTATTTAATTGGCCCATGAACCGAAGCAACCGGCCGGCGTCTAACGGCCACAACTGATCAGGAGTTTGTCGATGAACGTTCGTCTGCTGGGTTTGGCGCTGGGCCTGGGTTTGGCATTGCCGGTGGTTGCGCAAGCGCAGATGTTGCAGCCGGGGCTGTGGGAAATGACCTCGAGCAATTTGAAAGTCGACGATCAGGCGATGGATGTGCAGTCGATCCTCGGCCAGATTCAAGGCCAGATCACGCCGCAACAACGTGCGGCGCTGGAGAAGAACGGCATCAACATTGGCGGCAAGGGTATCCGCGCCTGCCTCACGCCGCAGCAAGTGGCGACCAACGATATTCCACTGGCCGATCCACAGTCGGGCTGCAAGCAGCAGATCACCGAGCGCACCGGCAACCAGTGGAAATTCCGTTTCAGCTGCCCGAAAGCGCAGGGCACCGGGGTCGCGACGTTCCTCAGTGATCGCGAATTCACCACCGTCGCCAATGGCACGTTCAATGCGATCGGGATCAACCAGAAGGGCAGTCTGGAAACCCGCGCGGTCTGGCTGGGTCAGGATTGCGGGACGGTAAAGCCCCGCGCTTGATGCCTCGCCTCAGGGCTGGCTCAACGCCTTGTACAGCGTGTTGAGGTTGTACTCGAACAGGCCGGTGAAGGTGCTCGCCGGCCCGTTGGCGGCGAGCGCGTCCGAGTACAGTGTGCCGCCAATATGCGCGCCGCTCTCATCGGCGATTTGCTTGAGCAGGCGCGCGTCCTTGATGTTTTCCATGAACACCGCTTTGACCTTAGCCTGACGGATCTGGGTAATCAGCGCGGCAACTTCGGCGGCTGACGGTTCGCGCTCGGTGGACAAACCCTGGGGCGCGATGAAGTCGATGCCGTAGGCCTGACCGAGGTAACCGAACGCATCGTGGCTGGTGACGATCTTGCGGTTGCCCGCAGGCAGCGAACCCAGTTTGCTTTTGGCTTCGGCGAGCAGGGCGTAGATCTGCTTCAGATAGGTTTGGCTGTTGCGCTCGTAGTCGACCTTGTTCGCCGGGTCAGCCGCTATCAACGCTTTGGTGATGTTGGCGACGTACAGCTCGGCGTTGGCCAGATTGTGCCAGGCGTGTGGATCGGGAACGGTTTCGCCATCCTCATCCAGCGATCGCGGAATGACCCCACGGCTGGCATTGATCAGCGTTGCCTGGGTGGCGGTGCTGGTGACCAGGCGATCCAGCCATGGCTCGAAACCCAGTCCGTTTTTAATGATCAGTCTCGCGTTGAGCAGCGCTTTGGCATCATCCGGTGTTGGCTCGTAAGTGTGAGCGTCGGCATCCGCACCGACCATGCTGGTGATCTGCACATGGTCGCCGCCAATCTGATGAACCATGTCGGCGAGAATGCTGAAGCTGGTAACCACCGGCATTTTTTCCGCCGCCGACAATGACATCGACAGCAACAAGCTGAACAGCACGAGTAGGGCGCGCATCGGGAAACACCTCATTGGGACGTGAGCAAAGGCGGGCGGCGCAGCAGACCATGGACCGGCCCGACGATCACCGACAACAGATAACCGGCGCCGGCGACCAGCACGATCGCCGGACCGCTGGGCAGCGAGTAATAGAACGACAGCAGCAATCCGAACCACACCGACAGGCACCCGATCGCGGCCGCAACGGCAATCAGCACCGGCAAGCGGCGGCTCCAGAATCGCGCAGCCGCAGCGGGCAGCATCATCAGGCCGACCACCATCAAGGCTCCGATGGCCTGGAAACCGATGACCAGATTGAGCACCACCAAAGTCAGGAACACGCCGTGGGCCAGCGGGCCGAGGCGGCTGACCGTTCTCAAAAACAGTGGATCGAGGGTGTCGAGTACCAGTGGTTTGTAGATCAGCACCATCGCGATCAGGCTGCACGCCGATACCCACAGCATGCCTTGCAAGGTGGGTCCATCGACGGCCAAGGCTGAACCGAACAACAGATGCAGAAGGTCCAGGCGCTTTCCGGCGATACCGAGAATCAGCACGCCGCTGGCCAGTGAGATCGGGTAGATCGCGGCGAGGCTGGCGTCCTCGCGCAAGCCAGTGCGTCGGGTGATCCATGCCGCCAGCCCGGCCATGCCCAAACCTGCACCGAGGCCGCCGAAGGTCAGTGCCGGCAAACTGAGCCCGGCGAACCAGAAGCCCAGCGCAGCACCGGGCAAAATTCCATGGGCGACCGCATCGCCGATCAGGCTCATACGCCGCAGAATCAAGAACACCCCGAGTGGCGCCGTGCTGCAGGCCAGCACCAGGCCGCCGAACAGCGCTCGACGCATGAACATGAATTCGTGAAACGGTTGCCAGAGTTGGCTGACGGCGAGCATCAGGCCACCTGCGTGTGCGGCTTTTGCTCGATCAGCTCCGCGCTCGCCGCCAATCGGCACTCGCGATGCTTGATCAGCAACGTGCTGGGAATGTGCTGGCGCACCGCTGCGAGGTCATGGCACACCACAACGAGCGTCCGGCCTTCACCGTGCCAGGCGTGAATATGCTGCCAGAGCAGTTGTTGACCGAGGTCATCGAGCGCCGCGTGGGGTTCATCGAGCAGCAACACGGCAGCGTCGGTCAGGCTCAAGCGCGCGAGCAGAGCGCGTTGCAGCTCACCGCCGGACAGCGCCATCAATGGCCGCCGTTCGAGCCCGTGCAAGTGCCAGTTTTCCAGTGCGGATTGAAGCCGTTGTGCGCGCAGTTGCGTTGACAACCGGCGGCCCCAGAATCCCGCCGCCACCAGTTCTTGCAAATTGATTGGAAACTGACGATCGAGATGCTGCTGTTGCGGAAGAAAAGACACTCCGCTTTGCCGTGGGACACCCAGAGCGACCTTGCCCGCAAGTGGCTTTTGCAGGCCGGCGATGACTTTGAGCAGACTGCTTTTTCCGCAGCCATTGGCACCGATGATTGCGGTCAGTGAGCCACTGGCGAGCTGCAGGTTCAGCGGCGAAGTCAGCGGTTGGCCGGGCGCCCCCCAGCTCAATGATTGGCAACGAATCATGCCGACTCCCGTTGCCATTGGCATTCAGCGACCGCGTCGTGCGCGTGCAGGCTTTCGGCGTGGACAACGCGAAGATGGAATGCGCTGACCGCAGGGATGCGGCGTAGCGCCATATTCAAGCGGCGCGCAGCGTCTTCGCAGAACATCAGATTTTGGCCGTTGGCGAGAGCGAAGGCCTGTTCATCGGCGCGCTTTACCGCGGTTTGCACGGCGGTGCCGAGCGCCGCTTCGGCAGCGTTGATGATCGAGATCAGAGGCAACTCGTCGATGGATTCATCGAGATGAAGATGCAGTTGTGCGGTACTGCGCTGGCTGTGAGGCGTGGCGACGATGCCGCGAGAAGATCCGAGCCACGCCAGGACATCGGCGTGTTGCAACGTCTGGTTGGCAAAATCATCAATGAATTGTTGCTGGATCAGTTGTCTGGCTAATGCCGCTGAACAGGGGCAGGTCGAGGAATAGGGCAATTGGAGTTTTAGTTCCACGTGGAACATTTGCTTTTTAAGCGTGGCGGCAACGCTGACTGGATAGGCTTTCCAGCCGGCCAATGGGCTGATCAGCGCAGGGCGTTGCAACAGCAATTCAGTATGCAGACGGAGATAAGCGCAGTTAGATAAGCCTTCATGGCTATCGAGAAATTGGGTGAGTACTCGACGCAGTAAAGACGGCGAAAGCTCGTTCCGTTCAAGTGCATCCAGTGCCAGGTACAAGCGCGACATATGAATGCCCCGCGCTTCGCCATTATCGAGGCTTACCCCAGCGTCTGCCTTGGCGCTTAACGGCTTTCCTTGCAGGATGATCGGCAAAGCGATGCCCTGCATACCAACCCACTCAAGCGGTACGTTTTCGCGCAGCGCTTCTGCGGCAATATCCGGAAGTGTCAGTGAATTCATGGCTGTAACCGTCGACTAATACGAATCTAACGTTACAGTATAACAATGCGAAAATTAATGCTTGTTTCATGAATGAATTTTTACCGAAGCAAAAAACCACGCGTGCTCAGCACCCGGTGATTCGGCTACAGGTGAACTTCGAGCTCCCTCCGCCCGAGCTCGAAAAACGATTGATCGTGGTCCAGCCCACTCGACGGGTGTAACCCACCCAGGCCTCTCCGTTCGAAGCGATCCCTGTGAAAAAGGTGAGCTGGCCGAAACGGCTGTTGGTTTGCGCCCAATAGCGATGCCCGTCTTTTTCAAAGCCGCGTAAATAGAGCGTGTTGCCTACGGTGTTCACGCTGTAACTGTTGCCGTCCGCGTCCGCGCAAGCCAAAAGATTTGCACTGCGAGTGCAGGTAGCAGGTGACCCCGGCTGCGCAAGGATGCTTATTGCAGGCAGCAGAGCACAGCTGAGCACTAGCCCACGCAGCGCGTTTTTCATCATGGTTCGTGTCAAGCGCGAACACCTCAAGCAAAACAAAAGCTGGTTTGTGTTGTTAGTTATAACATAACATAAAACAACACCTGCCCCAGTCCATGATTTTGGTTTCTCAGATGCTTACGTGAAGCGAAGGGGTGAACAGCATTGGGACATGCCGCCAATTGCTTACAGAACACAGGATTATCCAATGTCAGAAAAATTGCCCGTTACCGTGCTTTCAGGATTCCTGGGCGCCGGAAAAAGTACGCTTTTGAATTACGTACTACGTAACAGAAGTGGAATGCGCGTGGCCGTAATCGTCAATGATATGAGCGAGATCAACATTGATGGCAGCGAAGTCCAGCGTGATGTCAGCCTTAACCGCGCTGAAGAAAAAATAGTCGAAATGAGCAACGGCTGTATCTGTTGTACGTTACGCGAGGACCTGCTCGAAGAGGTCAGCAAGCTCGCCCGCGAAAACCGCTTCGATTATCTGCTCATCGAATCCACCGGCATTTCCGAGCCGCTGCCCGTCGCGGAAACGTTCACCTTTCGCGATGAACACGGCCAGAGCCTGTGCGACATCGCCCGTCTCGACACCATGGTGACGGTGGTCGACGGCGTGAATTTCCTACCCGATTACCAGGCGGCAGAAAGCCTGGCCTCTCGCGGTGAAATCCTGGCAGAGGAAGACGAACGCTCGATCACCGACCTGTTGATCGAGCAAATCGAATTCGCCGACGTGTTGCTGATCAGCAAGATCGACCTGATCAGCCAGCCGGAACGTGAAGAACTGATCGCCATCCTCAAACGCCTGAATGCTCAGGCCGAAATCATCCCGATGGTGATGGGCGAGGTGCCGCTGGAGAAACTGCTGAACACCGGCCGTTTCGACTTTGACAAAGCCGCACAAGCACCAGGTTGGCTCAAGGAGCTGCGCGGTGAGCACATTCCGGAAACCGATGAGTACGGCATCGCCTCAACGGCGTACCGCGCTCGGCGGCCTTTTCACCCGCAGCGCTTCTTCGACTTCATCAACCGCCCGTGGCAGAACGGTAAATTGCTGCGCTCCAAAGGTTTTTTCTGGCTGGCAAGCAAACCCACCGACGCCGGTAGCTGGTCGCAGGCCGGTGGCTTGATGCGCCACGGTTATGCCGGGCGCTGGTGGCGGTTCGTACCGAAAGACCAATGGCCACAGGATCAGGAAAGCAGCGCAGCCATCCTGGAAAACTGGACGCCGAGCGTAGGAGATTGCCGCCAGGAGCTGGTATTCATTGGCCAAAACATCGATTTCCCACAGCTGACTGCCGAGCTGGATGCCTGCTTGCTCAACGATGATGAAATGGCGCTAGGTGCCGAAGGCTGGCGATCGCTCGCGGACCCATTCGGTCCGTGGTACGAAGAGGCTGCCTGATGCCTGCAATCCAGAGGCTAAAAAACCGTCATCAGCACCACGGCCCGACCCCGCAAGCGCTGACACGAATTCTTGAAGATGACGTCAATCTGGCTGTCTGGCAGCGACAGTTGCCACTGCACATCAGCGAGTTTGCCGATGTGCTGCTGTCGCTCAACCAGCCGTTGGCGCAGTCGCTGTGCCTGGAGTTGCCCGAAGAAGACGCAGAACCGGATCTCACCGGGCTGGCTGCGGAGTTTGGCGATGTACAGGGTTACCAAAGCTTTATCGTTGATGTGCAATGGCTGGTCAGCGCCTTTGCCTGCTTGCTCGGTGCGCGGCGGATCGGTCTTCGCCTGCGGGTGCTGGACAACGCCATGTGCCCGCGCTTCCACGTTGATCACGTACCGGTACGGCTGATCACGACCTACGCGGGCGTCGGCAGCCAATGGCTCGCGGAGGGTGCGATTGATCGCCGTCAACTCGGCCAGGCCAACGCCGAACCCCAGGCGGATATCCAGCAACTCAGCAGTGGCGACGTTGCGTTGTTGAAGGGCGAGAAATGGCACGGCAACGAAGGTTTCGGTTTGATCCATCGTTCGCCGCAACCACCAGCGGGCGAGCGCCGCTTGATATTGACCCTCGACTGGCTTGGCTGATGCCTCAAGGCTTGAGCCACGACCCCTGGCTCTGAGTTTCGCAATAGGGCTTAAGGTACGCCGCATCAGTGGCGACACCGTAATAGTGGATGTCCTGGCGATAGGGCATATTGGCGACTTGCGCGTTGCTGCACACGCCAAACGCACCGCTCGGGCATTGGTCGACGTATTGCACCTCGACTTTTTGCCCGGCCAGGGTCGGCTGGCAGAAGCCGTCATTGAACAGTTTCTCGGGAATGTTGCGGTTTTGCTGACAGACTTTGACGTCGAGCCGCTCGCCCTGACTGTGCACTACACAGGCTTGGGCCCACGCTTCGCTCGACAGCAGCGTCAACAGCAACGACCATCCCATCCAACGCATCTTCGAATCTCCGAAAAACTTGCCGCCATGTTGCAGAACATTCCCACCCATGTCATTGCTGGCCCTTTGGGCGCAGGCAAAACCAGTCTGATTCGCCAGCTCATGGCCCAGCGTCCGGCTGGCGAACGCTGGGCGGTGTTGATCAATGAGTTCGGCCAGATCGGCCTGGATGCCGCGTTGCTGAGCCGTGACGCAGCGGGCACCGACCTGGCCGAAGTCGCCGGCGGCTGTCTGTGTTGCGTCAACGGCGCGCCATTCCAGATTGGCCTCGCCCGGTTGCTGCGCAAGGCGCAGCCGGATCGCTTGTTCATCGAACCGTCCGGGCTCGGCCATCCGCTGCAGTTGCTCAGGCAGTTGAGCGAGGCGCCATGGCAGGGCGTACTGGCGGTGCAACCGAGTGTGCTGGTGCTCGATGCTCAGGCACTGCATGCAGGACAAGCACTGCCAGCAGCGCAACAACAGGCGTTGGGCAGTACCGGACTGTTATTGATGAACAAAGCCGAAGGCCTTGATGAGGAGCAACGGCAGAAAATCGCCAGACAGTTGCCGCCGGTCAGGCTGATCTGGACCCGCCAGGCCCAATTGTCTTTGGGTGATCTGCCGGGCTTGTCCACGCAAGCGATGACCGGCGCAAAGAACTTGCTCATGCCTGAAGGGCCGACGCAGCTTCCGGCAGTCTGGAGCGATCCGACCGTGCCGATCTGCCTGAGTCAGGCGCAAGAGGGCGGCTGGAGCATCGGTTGGCGCTGGCATCCGCACCAGACGTTCGACAAACAGCGTGTGGCAGACTGGCTGAAGGGCCTTCACTGGAAGCGGGCAAAACTGGTGATCCACAGCGCAGATGGCTGGGTGTCGGCGAATGCGCTGGATAACGCCAGTCTCGAATGGCAAACCAGCGAATGGCGCAAAGACTCGCGAATCGAGCTGATCTTTGCTGAGCCACAAAACATCGATCAATTGCAGGCGGGACTCGCGCGGTGTCGGCTGCCGTAAGTCAGCTCAGGGCTTCCACTTGGTGTGTTCCTGACGCCACTGACTCAGCTCGATCACTTCGGCGCGCGGTTTGCTGACTTCTACCACTGGCGGGGAATCGTCGAACGGCGCGGGGTAGGGCGCCAGTTCGATCTGCGCACTGTGCGCGCCAAACTGGGTGATGGTGCCGTTGTGCCGGGTTTCGCCGGTCACGGTGAACTCGAAGTTGTAGACCCGCGCCAGGCGCCGCCGACCGCTGGCATCCTTGATCAGGCCGATCTTCTTCAACGCGACGTTGCCGTCGAGCAATTCGACGCCGACATTAGTGCAATGCTGCTTGACCCGCTCCAGCGCGCGCTCGCGCAAGCCGTGGTTATGCCACAACCAGGCGCCGGCAGCGGCGAACAGCATCAGCACGAAGATGTTTTCCAGGGTCAGCATCAACATCGAACTCCAAAAGATGGCGTCAGCTTAACTGCGTCGCCGGTCTGTCGTACAGGCTGCGTTTCGTCGCATACTGCGCGGCTTGAATTTCAATCGTTTTACGGAATGACCCGAATGAAACGTACGCCTCATCTGCTCGCCATCCAGTCCCACGTGGTGTTCGGCCACGCCGGCAACAGCGCCGCGGTTTTTCCGATGCAGCGGGTCGGCGTCAACGTCTGGCCGCTCAACACCGTGCAGTTTTCCAACCACACCCAATATGGGCAGTGGGCAGGTGAAGTACTGGCGCCACAGCAGATTCCCGCGCTGATCGAAGGGATTGCCGCCATTGGTGAACTGGGCAACTGCGACGCGGTGCTGTCCGGCTACCTCGGCAGCGCCGCGCAGGGACGGGCGATTCTCAGCGGCGTGGCGCGCATCAAAGCGGTCAATCCGAAGATGCTGTATCTGTGTGACCCGGTGATGGGGCATCCGGAGAAAGGCTGCAGCGTGCCGACCGAGGTCAGTGACTTCCTGCTGGATGAGGCGGCAGCGGTGGCGGACATCATGTGCCCGAACCAGTTGGAGCTGGACAGCTTTTCCGGGCGCAAGCCGCAGTCGTTGTTCGATTGCCTGGCGATGGCGCGGGCGCTGCTGGCGCGCGGGCCGAAAGCGGTGCTGGTCAAGCATCTCGACTATCCGGGCAAGCCGGCCGATGGCTTCGAGATGTTGCTGGTGACCGCTGAGGGCAGTTGGCACCTGCGCCGTCCATTGCTGGCGTTTCCGCGTCAACCGGTGGGCGTAGGCGATCTGACGTCCGGTCTGTTCCTGGCGCGAGTGCTGCTGGGCGACAGTCTGCTCGCCGCGTTCGAGTTCACCGCAGCGGCGGTGCACGAGGTGCTGCTGGAGACCCAGGCGTGTGCCAGTTATGAGTTGCAACTGGTGCGGGCGCAGGACCGGATTGCGCATCCGCGGGTGAAGTTCGAGGCGACGGCGATCAGTCTCTAAGACCGCGTCGCCTTTATTCGCGAGCAGGCTCGCTCCCACAGGAAATGCATTCCAAATGTGGGAGCGAGCCTGCTCGCGAAAGCTGTCTATCCAGCAATATCAAAGGATGATCAAGCGTCGCCCTTGATCTCCTGATAACGCTTTTCCAGCTCCTGACGAATCTGCCGACGTTGCTGCGCCTGCATGAAGCGGCGCTTGTCTTCGCTGTTCTGCGGTTGCAGCGGCGGTACGGCGGCGGGTTTGCGCTGGTCATCCACGGCGACCATGGTGAAGAAACAGCTGTTGGTGTGGCGCACCGAGCGCTCGCGGATGTTCTCGGTGACCACTTTGATGCCGACTTCCATCGAGGTATTGCCGGTGTAGTTGACCGACGCGAGGAAGGTCACCAGTTCGCCGACATGGATCGGCTCACGGAAAATCACCTGATCCACTG
>Ga0308159_1000993_pt1 | contig 48338 bp, 44 predicted proteins | sample PhyCR1_FD_201040 | JGI IMG/M metagenome (GOLD analysis project Ga0308159, IMG submission 201040) | Phyllosphere microbial communities from UC Gill Tract Community Farm, Albany, California, United States - DLSLC.R1 | ecosystem: Host-associated > Plants > Phyllosphere > Unclassified | place: USA...
TCCAGAGCGACCGGAAGGTGGTCTCGATCGTGTCCTGCAGCAGGAGCCCGACGATGCCGATGGGGATCGTGCCGAGGATCACCAGCCATCCCAGCCGCGCGTCGGGGTCGTTCCGCGGGACCTTCCCGGAGAGCGACTGGAACCACCGCCGGACGATGCGGGTGATGTCGCTCCAGAAGTAGATGAGCACCGCGGTCTCGGTGCCGAGCTGGGTCACGGCGGTGAACGCGGCGCCCGGGTCCTGCGCGTCGGGCAGGAACAGGCCGACGATGCGCAGGTGCGCGCTGGAGGAGACGGGCAGGAACTCGGTGAGTCCCTGCACGAAGCCGAGGAAGATGGCCTCGAGGATGTGCACGGGCGCGGCCTTTCGGGAGCGGGTCGGCGTCGGGAGGTCGCGTCAGGCGACCCGGCAGTATATCAGTACGAACCGAGCAGGTCGCCGAGCACACGCCGACCGAAGGCGAGCGAGTCGAGCGGCACGCGCTCGTCAACGCCGTGGAACATCGCCGGGAAGTCCACGCCGGCCGGCAGCTGCAGCGGGACGAAGCCGTAGCCCGCGATGCCGAGCGTCGAGAGCGCCTTGTTGTCGGTGCCGCCGGACAGCAGGTACGGCAGGACCGGTGCGCCCGGGTCGTGCCGGCCGAGGACGTCGCGGACGGCGTCGACCAGCGGGCCGCCGAAGTCCTGCTCGAGGCCGATGTCGCGGAACGACATGACCACCTCGACGTCGGGTCCGGCGAGCTCCCGCACCCGCTCGAGCACGGTCTCCTCGTCGCCCGGCAGGCAGCGGATGTCCACCAGCGCCTCGGCTGCGTCCGGGATCACGTTGTGCTTGTAACCGGCGGTCAGCACGGTCGGGTTCGACGTGGTGTGCAGCGCGGCGTGGATGAACCGCGACGCCGAGCCGGTGGCCAGCGCGACCTCGTCCGGGCCGGTCACCGTCGGGTCGACCCCGAGGAACCGCGCCACCTCGGCCACCATCGCGTCCGTCGTGGCCGAGAGTTGAACGGGCCACTCCTCGCTGCCGATCCGGGCGACCGCCGCCGCGAGCTTCGTGACGGCGTTGTCGCGGATCACGTGCGAGCCGTGGGCAGCGGTGCCGCGCGCGATCAGCTTCACCCACATGAGCGCCTTCTCGCCGGTCTGCAACAGGTAGGCGCGACGGTCACCGAGCGTGATCGAGTACCCGCCGACCTCGCTGATCGCCGCCGACGCCCCCGCGAAGACCTCCGGGTGCTGGTCGACCACGTGGTGGGACCCCAGGACTCCCCCGGCCTCTTCGTCGGCGAAGTACGCGATCACCAGGTCACGCTCCGGCGCACCGTGCTGTTCGATGACGTCCGCCAGCGACGTGAGCATCATCGCGTCCATGTTCTTCATGTCGACGGCGCCCCGACCCCACAGCGACCCGTCCTTGACCACGCCACCGAACGGGTCGACCGACCAGTTCGCCGGATCCGCCGGCACGACGTCGAGGTGCCCGTGGACCACGAGCGCCGGCTTGTCGCGGTTCCGACCGGGCACCCGCGCCACGACACTCACCCGGTCCGGCTCCGACTCGAACAACTGCGGCTCGAGACCCAGCGCGCGGAGCTTGTCCTCGACGTAGTGGGCAGCCTCCGTCTCACCACGGGACTTCCCCTCACCCCAGTTCGTCGTGTCGATGCGGATGAGGTCGCGGGCGATCGCCGCGGTGGCCTCGAGCTCGGGCACGGACTGCGGCTCGGAGGGCTCCGGGTTCGTCATGGCTCCACGGTATCGGTCGGCACCGACCCCGTCGCCGAGGCCGGACACGCAGGACTCGCCCGGGATGCGCGACCGTGTTCATCGCGCGTTCAGACCCGTGCTAGTGTCTTCTCTCGGCAGGAACGCCGGGTTCAACCCGGGAAACAGACACCAGACACCCTGTCCGGGTGGCGGAATTGGTAGACGCGCTAGCTTGAGGTGCTAGTGCCCGTATTAGGGCGTAGGGGTTCAAGTCCCCTCTCGGACACAGGAAATGCGTGCCCCCTGACCTTTCGGTCGGGGGGCATTTTCTGTTGTGTCTTCCCGGCGAGTGCCGCCATCGCTGCGCTCAGGGCGTCACCGCCTCTGGGGCGCCACCTCGCTGCGCTCAGGGCGACCACGTGCCACTTCGCTTCGCTCAGGGCATTGACGCCGCCACCTCGCTGCGCTCGGGGCGGTCGGGGTGCGGCAGAGGGCGGGTGGTGGACGCGGGACGTGCGGACTGGAGGCGCGGGGCGGGGCCGCAGCGCGCCTCCAGGCCGGAACGTGCGCACGTCGCAGGCCGGTGCGAGGTTGCGCACTCCGTGTGACGGGACAAGGTCGCACCGAGTGGGCAACGCCGCACCGCGCGCGGTCAGTGCGAGCGGCGCACCCGCCGCACCACCAGCACGACGGCGCCGAGCGCCGCGAGCCAGCCCCAGTTCGCGACCACCGGGTCGAGCACCTGGTGCCGCCAGTCCGACCGACTCGACCCCAGGCGCGACGCAACGGGGTGGTTCCCACGCTCCGCCGCGACGCCGGTCTCGCTGATCAGCCGGTGCGGCCGACCCCGCAGCGCATCGGTCACCCGGTGCGTCGCGACGTCCAGGCGGTCCGCGACGACGAGCAGCATCCAGTGCGCCAGGCGCCCCTCGCTGAACCTCGCGTACGCCAGGCGCCGCACCGCTCCCGGCACCCCTCGGAGCGGCTGCGCGGTGCCGAACACCGGCGTCACGTGGGCGTGCTCGATCGAGCGCTCCCGGCCGGCAGTGCCGGGCTGCTGCGACGGGACGTCCCAGTGCGCGCCGGTCGCGGCACCGGCCTCGCGTGAGAGCTTCGGGACGGACGGCCGGTCCGCCGGGTCGAGGTCGCTCCCCCACCCCGGGATGCGGGAACGGAGCTCCTCGGAGGACGGCACCCGACGGGGTGGATCGGCGATGTACGGGGTGTGGTCGGACATGTCGGGCCTCCTCACGGCACGACGACGGTCTTGATGCAACCGTCGAGCTTGGACGAGAACAGGTGGTACCCCTCGGCGATGTGCTCGAGGGGGATGCGGTGCGTGATGATGTCGCTCGGCTTGAAGTGCCCGGCCTGGATGTGCTCGAGCAACCGCGGCCACTGGCGCTTCACGTGCGCCTGGTTCGTGTGGATCGTGACGCCCTTGTTCATCGCATCACCGAACTTCACCGCGCTCGGGATCGGCCCGTACGCGCCGATCGCCGAGACCGTGCCGCCCTTGCGGACGCCGTCGATCGCCCAGTTGAGCGCCGTCGGGGCCCCGCCCTGCAACTTGAGCTTCGACGCGGTGACCTGCTGGGTGAAGTTGCCGTCCGCCTCGGCTCCGACGGCGTCGATCACGCTGTCCGCACCGAGGAAGTCGGTCTGCTTCTTCATCTCGAGCACGACGTCGTCGACCTCGGCGAAGTTGATCGTCTCGGCGTGCGCGAAGCTCCGGGCCTTATCGAGCCGGTACTCGAGCTGGTCGACGACGATCACCCGGCCGGCTCCCATGAACCACGCCGAGGCCGCGGAGAACAGTCCGACCGGCCCGGCACCGAGTACCACGACGGTGTCGCCCTCGCGGATCGACGCGAGCTGCGCCCCGAAGTACCCGGTGCTCAGTGCGTCCGTCATGAGGAGGGCGTCGTCGTCGTCGAGCCAGTCCGGGATCACCTGCGGTCCGACGTCGGCGAACGGCACCCGCACGCGCTCCGCCTGCCCGCCGTCGTACCCGCCGGTGGTGTGCGAGTACCCGTAGATCCCACCGACCGCGGTCGCGTTCGGGTTCACGTTGTGGCAGTTCGCGAAGAGTCCGCGGGCGCAGAACCAGCACGTGCCGCAGAAGATGTTGAACGGGACCATCACGCGGTCCCCGACCGACAGGGTCTCGACGGACGAGCCGATCTGCTCGACCACCCCGATGAACTCGTGGCCGAACGTGTGCCCGACCCGGGTGTCGGGCATCATGCCGTGGTACAGGTGCAGGTCCGACCCACAGATCGCGGCCCGCTCCACCCGGACGATCGCGTCGTTCGGGTGCTCGATCCGGGGATCCGGCTTCTCCTCGACGCGGACCCGGTACGGGCCGCGGTAGGTCATGGCGCGCATGGACGCTCCTCTCGTTCGTCGCGTCCACGCTGACGCGCGCCACGTTGGAACGGACACAGGACCGCAGATGGCGGACAAGCGGTGGGCGTCCGCACAGACGGAGGGGTGGCGCGGTGCCAGCTGGCACCGCGCCTCCCGTCCGATCTTTGGGGGCGTCTAGCTCTTCGACGCCTCGACGAAGTTGCGTCGCGGGTCGGTCTCCTTGATGAGCGAGGTCGCGTCGCGACCCGACACGGCACCGGTGATCCAGCCGATGATGATGCGGGCCTTCCGGTTCAGGGTCGGCATCGCGTACACGTGGTACGCGCGGTGCGCGAGCCACGCGAGCAGGTTGGTCATCTTGATGCCCTTGATGTTCGCGGCACCCTTGGCGACACCGTACGACGCGACGGTGCCGATGGAGGGGTGGCGGTACTCCTCGAGCGGCTTGCCGGTGATGGTCGCGACGATGTTGTCGGCGGCGACCACGGCCTGGCGCACGGCGTTCTGCGCGTTCGGCGGGTAGAACGCCGGCTGCTTGTCGGCGGTCAGGTCGGGCACCTGCGCGACGTCACCCAGGCCCCAGACACCCTCGACGACCTGGTGGGTGTCCTCGGCCTCGACCTGGAGCTTCGCGTTCGCGGCGAGGTGGCCCTTCGGCCCGCGCGGCAGGTCGGAGGCGTCGAGGAGCGGGTTCGGCTTGACGCCCGCGGTCCAGACGAGCAGGCCGGTGGCGAACTCGTCACCGTCGGAGAACTTGACCACACCGCCCTCGGCGCTCGGCATGGTGGTCTTCAGGCGGACGTCGATGCCGCGGGCGCGGAGCGACTCGAGCGTCCACTTGGACAGCTCCGGGCCGACCTCGGGCGCGACGCGGTCGAGGGCGTCGATGAGCACCCAGCGGGGCTGCTCGCCGGCGAGCGACGGGTAGGTCTTGATGGCAGCCTGCGACACGTCGAACAGCTCGCCGATCGCCTCGACGCCGGTGTAGCCACCGCCGACGAAGACGCTGGTCAGCAGACGGCGACGCTCGTCCTCGTCACGCGTGGCAGCGGCCTTCGCGATGTTGTCGAGGAGCTTGGCGCGCACGTAGGCGGCCTCTTCGACGCTCTTGAAGCCGACGCCGTACTCCTCGAGCCCGGGGGTCGGGAAGGTGCGGGTGACGGAACCGAGGGCGACGACGAGGTGGTCGTAGCCGAGGGTGCGGTCGTCGCCGCCGGCGGTCGCGATCGAGACGGTCTTGTCGGCCGAGGAGATCGCGGTGACCTTGCCCTGGATCACCCGGGTCTTGCGCAGTGCACGGCGCAGCTCGACGGTGACGTCCTTCGGCGCGATGTGGCCACCGGCGACCTCGGGCAGGAACGGCAGGTACGTGTAGTAGGTGTTCTGGTCCACGAGCGTGATGCGCATGGGCACCGTGGCCGCGTGCTTCTGGAGCTGCTTGACCGTGGTGTAGCCAGCGGAGCCGCCGCCGAGGACGAGGACGTGAGGGATCGAGTCTGCCATTCCTCCGGTCTACCGGACTTTGGCTTGGCGCGTCATGAGTTCCGCGGCCTGTCGCGGAGCCGCCACCACGCGGTCTCGGCCAGTTCGGGTCCGGTGAACACCCCGTGCGGGGTGCGGCGGGACTCGGTGAGCGAGAAGCGGCGCAGTCGGTAGCCCCCGCCGAAGCGGTCGATGATCGCCTCGGGTGACGCCTCGGGGTCGCGCTTGACGTACCAGGTGCGGTCGTCGACCGGCTCGATCACGCCGCGGTCACCGTCGTCCGCCGATGCGGGAGCGCAGGATGTCGATGCGCTTCTGGATCTGCTCGATGCTCGCCTGCGCCACGGCCGGGCCACCGCTGATCCGCCGGAGTTCGGCGTGGATCGCACCGTGCGGTTCGTTCGAGTGGCGGGACCAGATCGACACGAGCCGGGCGAGCTCGGTGCGCTGCTCCTTGATGGTCATGTACATCGGGCGGTCGGGCTCGGGCGGCTTCGGCATGCCGTCCTTTGCCGTGCGGCTCTTGGAACGCTTCGCCTGCGTCGCCTGTCGCGCGCGCAGGAGGTCGCGAACCTGGTCGGGTTCGAGGAGCCCGGGGATGCCGATGAAGTCGAGTTCCTCGAGGGAACCGACCTCGCCGCCGGTGCCGAACTCACCGCCGTCGTAGAGGACGCGGTCGAAGGACGCCTGCGAGTCGAGTGCCTCGAACGGCTGGACCTCGAGCAGGCTCTCGGACGCGCGGTCTTCCTTGTTGGCCTCGGCGACCATCGCGTCTTCGGGGTTGTACATGCCGTCGTCGGCGTCCTTCGGGCGGTCGAGGGCGTGGTCGCGCTCGAGCTCGAGGGTGGCGGCGAGGGCCATCAGGCCGGGGACGCTCGGCAGGAAGACACTCGCGGTCTCCCCGCGGCGACGGGCACGCACGAAGCGGCCGATCACCTGGGCGAAGAACAGCGGCGTGCTCGCGCTCGTGGCGTAGACCCCGACGCAGAGCCGTGGGACGTCGACGCCCTCGGACACCATGCGGACGGCGACCATCCAGCGCGAGGTGTCCTCGGCGAACGCGCTGATGCGGCTCGACCCGGCGGCTTCGTCGGACAGCACCACGGTGGGGCGCTCCCCCGTGATCTGCTGCAGGATCCGGGCGTAGGCGCGTGCCGTGGTGGTGTCGGTGGCGATGACCAGGCCACCGGCGTCGGGCACACCACGACGGACCTCGGTCAGGCGCTTGTCGGCGGCGGAGAGCACGGCCGGCATCCACTCGCCCTCTGGCGACAGCGCGGTGCGCCAGGCCTGCGCCGTGATGTCCTTCGTGACCTGCTCACCCAGGGACGCCGACATCTCGTCGCCCATCCGGGTCTTCCAGCGCATCTGGCCCGCGTAGGCCATGAACAGCACCGGGCGGACGACGCCGTCCTTCAGCGCTCGGCCGTAGCCGTAGTTGTAGTCGGAGATCGAGGTGCGGATGCCCTGCTCGTCGGGGGAGTACTGCACGAACGGGATCGGTGCGGTGTCGGACCGGAAGGGGGTTCCCGACAGCGAGAGCCGGCGGGTGGCACCGGAGAACGCCTCTCGGATGCCGTCGCCCCACGTCAGGGCGTCGCCACCGTGGTGGACCTCGTCGAGGACGACCAGGGTGCGGCCGCCCTCGGTGATGCGCTTGTGCACCTCGGGGTTCATGCCGACCTGGGCGTACGTGATCGCGACGCCCTGGTAGTGCCGGCCGAACATGCCGTCGCCGTTCTTGAACATCGGGTCGATCCGGATGCCCACACGGTCGGCGGAGTCGGCCCACTGGCGCTTCAGGTGCTCGGTCGGGGCCACGACGACGATGCGGTCGACGGTGCCGCGGGCGAGGAGCTCGGTCGCCAGGCGCAGCGCGAAGGTGGTCTTGCCGGCGCCCGGCGTCGCGGCAGTGAGGAAGTCGCGGGGTTCCTTCTCGAAGTACTTCGTGAGCGCTTCGATCTGCCAGGCGCGGAGCTTCGACGCCGTGCCCCAGGCGGCCCGGTCCGGGAACGCCGGCGACAGGTGCTGGACGGCGGAGTTGCCAGCCGCTTCGGCCAGGGCCGCGGCGTCGGCTTCGTCACGGGCGGCGTCACCCTGCGCCTGGGTTTGGTGCGCCTGGGTTTGGTGCGTCGGCGACGATCCGCCTGCGCCGGACTGGTCGTCACCCGACTCCGCCCACAGCGTGGCGGGCTGCTGGTCTTCGTACTCCGCTGCGCTCACTGAACCCGATTCTACCGCCACCGTCAGTCCTGCCGAGCGTGCGGGACGCCGCCGTCAGGAGTCCGGCGGACCAGGGATGCCGGTCGCAGCACGCCGGCGCCGAAGCGTGCGGCGACCGCGTCGACCGTGGTCTCGGTGTCGCGCCACGGCGCGTCGTCGTCCCACAGGGCGTTGCTCGCGGCCGCGGGCACGAGGTTCTCGCCGCGGACCCCGATCAGCCGGATCTGGTTGCCCGGTCGGTGCAGCACGTCGTACAGCTCGACGGCTTCGCGGTGCAGGCGCTTCGCGACGTCGGTGGGCTCCGCCAGGGTGCGCGACCGGGTGAGGGTGGTGAAGTCGGTGTACCGGACCTTGAGCGCCACGGTCCGGGCCTGCACGTCGGCCTGGCGCAGGCGGACGGCGACCTTGTCGGCCAGGCGCAGGAGTTCGCGGGCGACGTCGTCGCGCTCGGTCAGGTCGCGGCCGAACGTGACCTCGTGCCCGATGGACTTCTCGCCGACGCCGGTGTCGACCACGCGGGGGTCGCGACCCCACGACAGGTCGTGCAGCCGCTGCCCGCCGGCCGGGCCGAGTGCCGACACCAGCGACCCGAGCGGGGTGTTCGCCAGGTCGCCGACCGTGCGGATGCCCCGGCGTTCGAGCGTCTCCTGCGTCTTGCCGCCGACGCCCCAGAGCGCGGACACCGGCTGCGGGTGCAGGAACGCCACGGTGTCGGCGGCGGGGACCACGAGCAGGCCGTCCGGCTTCGACCGGCTGGAGGCGAGCTTCGCGACGAACTTCGTCGATGCCGCACCGACGGAGCAGTGCAGTCCGGTCTCGGCGAAGACCGTGCGGCGGATCGCCTGGCCGATCTGCCACGGAGTGCCGTACAGGCGGAGGGCACCGGCGACGTCGAGGAACGCCTCGTCGATGCCGAGGCGCTCGACCCGCGGGGTGAACCGGTCGAAGATCGCCATCACCGCGGCGGACTTCGCCCGGTACTTCTCGAAGTGCGGCTCGACGATGACGGCGTTCGGGCAGCGGCGTTTGGCGATGGCCATCGGCATCGCGGAGTTGACCCCGTAGCGACGGGCTTCGTAGGTGGCGGCGGTGACGACGGAGCGGTCCGAGTCGTGCCCGACGATGACCGGCAGCCCCACCAGGTCGGGGCGGTCGAGCAGTTCGACGGAGGCGAAGAAGGCGTCCATGTCGACGTGCAGCACGGTCGCCGAGACGTCGTCCACCGGTGCGTCGGAGACGAGGCGGTTCCGTCCGTCCTGCTTGCTCACACCGAGATGATGCCAGGCGCCGCCGACATCGCCGCGCCCGAGGCCGATCGCGACCGGACGGTGCGAGGTTCCGGACGTGGTGCGAGGTTGCTCGCCCACCACCAAGTGCGGAACCTCGCACCGGAGCGCCCCGGAGCGCAACGCCTCGCACCGTGCGAGCGCAGCGCTCAGCCGAGCGGGCCGAGCACCGACGCCGCGATCGTCCGCGCCGCGGAGTCCCGCGACGACGGGTGGTACTGCCCCGCCCGGACGTCACGCGCCAGCCGCGCCAGCTCGCTCGACGACCGGAACGCCGAGCCGCCGACGGCGCGCATGGCCTCGTCCACGACGTGCTGCGCGGTGTCCACCGCCCGGGCCTTCGTGCCGACGAGCAGCGGGAACCAGCGGCCTCCGAGGTCGTCGAGCTCGTCGACCGACCGCGCCAGCGAGTCGACCTGCAGCGTGATCGCGTCGACCGAACCGCGCAGGTCGGCGATCGCCCGGCGCACGTCGGGGTCCTCCGACCGCAGGGTTCCGTCGGCCGCGGTGCGACCGGCTACGGCGGCCGTCGCGAGCGCGATCGCCCGCTCGGCGATCCCGACGTACACCGAGGCGATGAGGAGCTCGAACGACGCGAAGATCCCGAACACGAGCGGGTCCTGGTTCGGCCCGACCGGCAGCGACCGGACGATGCGGTCGGCGGGGACGTGCACGCCGTGCAGCTTCGTGGTGCGGCTCTGCGTCGCGCGCATGCCGAGCGTGTCCCAGTCGTCCAGGTGCTCGACGTCGCCGTCGGACCGCAGGACGAACCCGTGCACGAGCCGTGGCTCCGGCCCCGAGGTGTCCTTGCCGAAGACGCTCATGACGTCCCACGCCGGTGCGAGCGACGTGAAGACCTTCGTGCCGGTGAACCGGTAGCCGCCGTCGCCGTCCGGCTTCGCCGTCGTCGACGAGTCGAACAGCACGGCGTCGTTGCCGGGTTCGCTCACCCCGAATGCGAGCAGGTGGTCGTCCGCAGCGTGGTCGGTGACGGCCTGGAGGAACGACTCGCCTCGCGCACGCACGGCTCGGGCCGCCTGCACCCACGCCTGGTGCATGCCGAGGCCGAGTGCCGTCGCCGGTGCGGCCTGGGCGAGGGCGCGCTGCACCCGCGCGGTGGCGCGGAGGCCGAGGCCCGCCCCGCCCTGCTCGACGGGGACGCCGATCCGCAGGTAGCCGGCGGCGCGGAGCTCGTCGAGGTCCTCGGTGCAGAACGCGTTCGCGGCGTCGTAGCCGGGGGCTCGCTCGGCGATGCGGTCGAGCAACTCGTCCGGCACCGACCAGCCGACGGCGTCCGTGTTGGCCTTCGTCATGCCACGAGACTAGGGTCCGGGACGTGTCAGATCGTCATCCTTGGACCAGGTACGTCGCGATCGGTGACTCGTTCACCGAGGGCATCGGGGACCCCGACCCCACCGTCCCGGGCGGCAACCGCGGCTGGGCGGACCGCGTGGCCGAGGTGCTCGCACACCAGACCGACGACTTCGCCTACGCGAACCTCGCGATCCGCGGGCGGTTGCTGCAGCAGATCATCGACGAGCAGGCCGAGGCCGCCGTCGCCCTCCACCCGGACCTCATCACGGTGTCCGCCGGCGGCAACGACATCATCCGCCCCGGCTCGGACCCCGACGAGCTCGCCGAGCGCGTGGACCGGCTCGTCGCCGACCTGCGCCGCGACGGAGCCACCGTCGTCCTGTTCACCGGCCCGGACGTCGGGATGACCCCGGTGCTCGGCATGGTCCGCGGCAAGACGGCGATCTACAACGAGAACCTGCACGCCATCGCCCTGAAGCACGGCGCCCTGGTGGCGAACATGTGGGCACTCCGGGTGCTCCGGGACCCGCGGATGTGGGCCCCCGACCGGCTGCACCACTCCCCGATGGGCCACTCGACGATCGCCGCGGCGGTGCTCGACACCCTCGGTGTGCCGCACGGGCTCGAACCGTTCAACCCAGACCCGCTCGAGGCGCGGCCGTGGCGTGAGGCCCGCGCCGAGGACCTCGGCTGGGCCCGGGAGTACCTGGTGCCGTGGGTGGTCCGGCGCATCAAGCACACCTCGTCCGGCGACGGGGTGTCGGCGAAGCGGCCCGAGCTGCAGATCGTCACCGAGCACCCCTCCGACACCCCGTAGCCAGACGCCCGTCCGAGTCCGCGCAGGTCAGTCCGCCGGGCGACGGAGCGTCATCGGACCGTCGTGCAGCGGCTCGGTCTTCCACTTCGCCCCGACCGTGCCCGCGTCGAGGTCGACGCGCAGGTGCAGCAGGTGCGGGGTCTCCAGGAAGCGGACCGCGACGAGCACGCTGCCCTCCGGCTCGGTGGCCGCGCTCGCCGCGAGGGCGCCCTCGACGGCCCACCGCCCTTCGCCGAGCGGCACGGACTCCGACCGGCCGTCGTCGGTGATCGTCAGGCGGATCCCGTCCGCACCTCGGGCGAACGTGACGGCATCGAGGATCCCGCGGGGACGCGACCGGAGCTCGACGTCGGCGAGGTGCTCCGGAAGGCGACCACCCTGTACCGGGGACAGTCCCAGGGAGGTGAGCCGGGCCTCCAGGGCGGATGCCGACGCCGCGTCGGACGCGCGGTCGACGGCGGGCAGCAGGTGCTGCCAGACCGCGTCGAGGACGGCCTGCATGTCGAGGCTCTGACCGGTCATCGCGAGGACGACGTCCTGCTCCGGCAGGACGACGCAGAACTGGCCGTAGGCGCCGTCGCCGCGGAAGCCGTGGCGGGCCATCCAGAACTGGAAGCCGTAACCCTGGGACCAGTCGGGGTTGACCTCGTCCGGGTTGGCGACCTGCGTGCTGGTCGCCTGCTCGACCCAGTCGGCGTCGAGGATCCGCTCGCCGTCCCACACGCCGCCCTGCAGGTACAGCTGGCCGAGCTTGGCGACCGCGTCGGTCGGCGCGTAGCACCCGCTGTAGCCGAGCTCCGCGCCGGTGTCGTCGCGGCGCCAGGCGAGGTCGTCGATGCCGAGCGGGTCGAGCAGGTGCGGGCGGAGCCACGCGACGAGGGACCCGCCGGTCACCCGCCGGACGATCTCGGCGAGCGTGTACGTGCACGGCTGGTTGTAGGCGAAGACGGTGCCGGGTTCCGCGTCCGGCGGGAGCAGCAGGAACCCGCGCACCGTGTTCGTCGGGTCGAGGGCCTGGGCGCGGTCGATCGTCTCCTCGCGGTGGCCGCTCGCCATCGCGAGCAGGTGCCGGACGCGGATGCGGCGGCTGCGTTCGTCGGTGACGTCGGCGTCGAGCTCCGGGAAGTACGACAGCACGGTCGCGTCGAGGTCGATCAGGCCCGCTCGGACGGCGATGCCGACCCCGGCGGCGGTGAAGCTCTTGCTCAGCGAGTAGAGCAGGTGCACGCGGTCCGCGGCGTAGGGCTGCCACCAGCCCTCGGCCGCGACCTGGCCGTGCCGCAGCAGCAAGATGCTGTGCGGCTCCACGCCGGGCGTGGACTCGAGGGCGTCGAGCAGGGCGGTCACGCCGCCGGGATCGATGCCGAGGGCGGCAGGGGTGGTCCGGGGGAACGTCGTCATCGTCGTCACCCGACCGACTCTACGGTCGGCGGACGACGGGCGTCACGCCCCCTGGAACGGGTTCGTCCAGCGCCACCAGACGCCGGGGTCGTCGATCGTGCGTTCGAGCACGAGCGGCACCGTGACCGGGTCGTGGTCGGAGATGCGGAACCGCACCTGCCCGACCCGCTCCCCCTTCGTGCCGAAGGTCACCTGCTCGAGCTTCGCCTTCGCGGTGACGGTCGTCTTGCCCCACACGAGCACCTCGGCGGCCTTCGTCGTGACCGCGTCGGCCTCGTCCTGCCACGGGGTCGAGAAGGTGCCGAAGGTCTGGCCCTGGTGGGTGAGGGTGACCACCTGGAAGTTGTCCGCCACGGACCGCAGCAACCGCTGCACGTCGACGTCGAGGGAGTCGTGGTCGACACCGCCGAGCATCACGCCGACGACGGTGACGTCCTTGCCACCGCGCTCGTACGTCGCCGCGAACAGCAGACAGGCGCCGGCTTCGTCGAGGGTGCCGGTCTTGATCCCCTCGATGCCGTCGAGCCCGAGGAGCTTGTTCGAGTTCTCGATCTCGCCGACCGTCGGGATCGTGACGTCCTGGGTGCCGACGATGTCCTTCACGACCGGGTTCGCCAGCGCGAGCTGCCCGAGCTCGACCAGGTCCGTGGCGGTCGAGGTGTTGTCCGGGTCGAGGCCGGTCGGCTCGTGGATCGTGGTGTCGTCCAGGCCGTGTTCGTCGAGCCAGTCGTTCGCCGCGTGCTCGTAGGCGGCGATCGAGCCGAAGGCCCAGATGGCGAGTGCGCCGGCGTAGTTGTTCGCCGACTTCATCAGCATCACCTGGAACGTCTGGTGCTCGGTGAGCTTCAGGCCGGCGGGCATCGGGGCGACCTCGCCGTTCTGCGCCGCGTACTTGGCGTACAGGCCCTCCATCTGCTTCGTGAAGCGGATGGACGGACCGGACTCCCCCGCGGCCATCGGCTTCTCGTCGAGCACCACGAGCGCCGTGACGACCTTCGTGATGCTCGCGATCGACCGGGGCTTCGTGTCACCGCTGGTGCGCAGGCTCTCCGGGAAGTCCGTCGCTTCGACCGCCGTCGCGCCGTACCCCGGGAAGCTCAGGGCCGGGACGGTCGTCTTCGGTGCCGAGTAGGTCGTGGTGCTGGCGCTCGCCGGGCCGAACGGCACGACGGCCGCGGCGACGAGGTACCCGGCCACCAGGAGCAGGACGGCGACCACCGAGATCGTGACCGGCCTCCGGACGGCGGAGCGGGGGCGGCGGACGACTCGTGACACGGGACCCGAGCGTACCGGTCCGCTCCTAGGCCGAGGCTGCGACGGGCTGGTCGGGCTGGCGTTCCGGAGCAGGAGCCGGGGCCGCTGCGCCGCCGGCGTCGGTCGCGGCGGCCGGGTCGGCCGAAGCGGCCGGGTCGGACGAGCCGACCGAACCGGCCGAGCCCGTCGTCTCGGCCCGGGCGAAGGTCAGGCGACGGGACAGGTAGGCGAACACCGGCCCGAGCGCGTTCATCAGCACGACCGACACCCAGGCCGCCCAGGCGTTCCCCGGGTCGAACCCGAAGCCGCCGAAGCAGGTCGCAAAGAACGAGGCGAATCCGAGGAACATGCCGGGGACGAGCCCGAACAGCTTCGTGCGACCGGTGTACATCAGGGCGCAGTTCACGACGAGGATGAGCAGCGCCAGCACGGTGTTCTGCGCCGCCTGCCCCTCGCCGAACAGCGTGCCGAACCGCTGGTCGAGCAGGACGATGACCAGGCCGAACGCCGACCCGATCGGCATCGCGGCCCACAGGCGCGTGGCGTTCCGCAGCGTCGGCTTGCTGCCGAGCAGGAACATCCCCGCCCAGCTGATGAAGATCGCCCAGGTCGGCAGGTGCAGGGCGTTGCCACCGATGAACGCCGTGGCACCGGCCAGGACGGAGGCGACGATCTCGTGCGGGATCCGTTCACGCATGGCTGAGTTCCTTCGATCGGTTCGTGGTGCGGCTGGTGGTGAGGCGGGTGGTCCGGGTGGTCTCGGCGACGACCCGGCCTCGCTTGACGACCAGGGCGCGGTCCGGCCGGTCGAGCAGGACGCCGTCCGGGTCCGTGGTGGAGAGCACGACGAGGTCGGCGGCGGCACCGGGCCGGATGCCGTGGTTGTCCGCGACGCCGACGACCTCGGCCGCCCCCGTGGTGGCCATGGCGAGTACCCGGCGCAGGTCGTCCGGGCCGGACAGGTGCCCGGTCTGCGCCAGGAGCAGCCCGACGTCGAGCAGGTCGGCGTTGCCGAACGGGGTGAAGGCGTTCCGGACGTTGTTCGACGCGTACGCGCTCGTGACCCCGGCGTCCCAGAGTTCGCGGACCGGCACGACCCCGCGCCGCACGTCGTGGTCGTCGGACCGGCCGCCCAGGTGCAGGTCGGTCGCGGGCAGCGGCACGACGGCGACCCCGGCTGCGGCCAGACGGTCGAACAGCACCCGGCGCTCGCCGCGGGGCAGGCTCGCGACCGAGGTCACGTGCCCGAGCGCCACCCGCCCCTGCAGCCCGCGGGCGGTCACGCGGTCGGCGATGTGCCCGGCGAGCGCGTACCGCGGGTCGGAGGTGTCGTCGGCGAAGTCGGCGTGCAGGTCGGCCGGCACCCCGAACTCCTCGGCGAGGTCGAGGACGGTCTCGACGTGCTCGTGGCACGCGGCCAGGGTGTGCTCGTTGTACGTGCAGCCCCCGATGACGTCCGCCCCCGCGGCGAGCGCCTGGCGGAGCAGCGCGAGGGAGCCCGGTGCCTTGGCGATGCCCTCCTGGGGGAACGCGACGATCTGCAGGTCGAGGGCGTCCCGGTACTCGTCGCGCAGGTCGATCAGCACCTCGACGCCGGTGAGCCCGACGATCGGGTCGACGTCGGGGTGTGCGCGGACGAGCGTGGTGCCGTTCGTGATGGCCTGGTCGAGCAGGGTGCGGGCGCGGTCGCGGACGGTGGCGTGGGTGAAGCCGCGCTTGAGCTCCCCCGTGACGGCGATGGCGCCGGCGAGGGTGCCGTCGGGGTTCGGGCGTTCCCGGTCGAGCAGGGCCTTGTCGACGTGCAGGTGCGCCTCGATGAGCCCGGGGATGAGCACACGTCCGGCGCAGTCGACCACGCGGGCGGAACCAGCGGGAGCGGCGGCACCGGGGAGCGCGTCGGCCACGCTGACGATCACGCCGTCGGTGACGGTGACGTCGACGTCGACGGATCGACCGTCGGTCAGCCGTGCGTTGGTGAGGACCAGGTCCACGTCGAACCCCTCTTCCGGTCGGTGCGGGTGGGACGTGCTCCACCATTCGCCCGCCGTGTTTCGGGTTCCGACGCCGCGTGTGACGGCCGTGTAAAAGATGGTCGTACCAATGAACCAAGCAGACCAGCCGGCCCTACGGTCGAGGGCATGCACCGTGGACGGACCCTGAGCGCGGCGACCGCCGCCCACCTCGGCACGCTCGTGCTCGACGACCTGCAGCCCGGCGACAAGCTGCCGCCGGAACGCACCCTCGCCGAGGACCTCGCCGTGTCCCGCACGACCATCCGCGAGGCGCTGCAGGAGCTCGAGCGCCGTCGCCTGGTCTCCCGGACCCCCGGCCGTGGCACCGTCGTGCTGCCGCGACCGGAGGAAGCGTCCGCCCTGCTCGACCACCACCGCGACGACCTGGACCACCGGGCCGAGCACGTCGCCGAGTTCCGGACCGTGGTGGAGCCGCAGGTCGCCGGACTCGCGGCGGCACGGGCGGGCGAGGCCGACCTGCTCACCCTGGAACGCATCCTCGCCGCCACCCACGCGGGGCTCAGCCCGGAGGAGTCGCTCGCCCAGGACGTCGCCTTCCACGTGCAGGTCGCCCGCACCTCGGGCAACCCCCTGCTCGTCTCCCTGTGCGAGCTCAGCAGCGGCTGGGTGCAGGACGTCCGTGCCCGCTCGCACAGCACCAGCGAGGGGCGCCGGTCGTCGTTCGAGTGGCACGAGCGGATCCTCGGGCGGATCCGGGAGCACGACGTCGCGGGCGCGACGCGGGCGATGGCCGACCACCTGGCCGACGTGGCCCACCTGGTCGAACGGAGGACGGACCGATGACCACCACACACCGCACCACTGCACACCAGACCACCGCCCCCGCGGTCCCGACCCTGCAGCCGGGCGCCGGGCCCATCCGCGGCGACCACTCCCTGCCCGTCGACCCGGAGACCGTCCTGTGGGGCCGGCTGCCGAGCGACGGTGACACCCCGGCCCTGACGATCGGCCCCGGGGAGTCGGTCACCATCGACACCGTCAGCCACGAGGGGATCCTCCCCGACCAGGGCAGCGACCCCGTCGCCTGGTTCGGCGACCACGGCGTCGCTCCGGAGCACGTCCTCGCCGACGCCGTCGCGATCGCCCGCTCCGGTCACCGCGACCCCAGGTCGGACGGACCGCACGTGGTGTCCGGGCCGATCGCGGTGCGCGGCGCCCGTCCCGGTGACGTGCTGACGATGACGGTCCTCGAGACCCTGCCCCGGGTGCACTACGGCGTCGTGTCGAACCGGCACGGCCGCGGTGCCCTACACGGTGAGTTCCCGGTCGACGGCACGACGGTGAGCGTCTTCGCCGACGTCGTGGACACCGACCAGGGCCGGCGGGGCCGCATCCCGCTCACCGCTGCCGGCGACCGCTTCGCGCACTTCCCCCTCGCCCCGTTCCTCGGGATCATGGGCGTCGCCACCCCCGGGGAGCGGCTGCACTCCGTCCCGCCCGGTCGCCACGGCGGCAACATCGACGTCAACCTGCTGCAGGCCGGGTCGCAGCTGCACCTGCCGGTGCTCGTCCCCGGAGCGCTCGCCCACGTCGGTGACCCGCACTTCGCCCAGGGCGACGGCGAGGTGGCACTCACCGCGATGGAGGCATCGCTCCGCGCGACGATCCGCTTCGACCTGACCCCGGCCGCCGAGGCCGCCGCGCGCTTCGGGGACCTGGTCTGGCCCGTCGCCGAGACGCAGGAGTTCCTCGTGCCCACGGGCATGGACCCCGACCTCGACGAGGCCGTCCGGCAGTGCGTCCGGCACGCCGTCGCGATCCTCGGCGCGCGCTGGGGCATGGAACGCCACCTGGCGTACGCGTACCTGTCCGCCGCGACCGACTTCAACATCTCGCAAGTGGTGGACCTGGTCACCGGTGTCCACGCCCGCATCCGCAAAACCGACTTCGAGGAGCCCGCCCGATGACCACGCCCCCGGCGTCGCCCGCGCCCGACGCCGCGCCCGAAGGCCTGCTCGAGGCGCTCCACGCCTACGAGGCCGCCCTGCTGGCGAACGACCTCGACGCCCTCGACGCCGCCTTCGTCGACTCCCCCGGCACGATGCGCGGCGACGACCGCGGCCTGCTCGTCGGGCACGACGCGATCAGCGCGTTCCGCGGGGCACGGGGTGGGGTCGCGACCCGGTCGCTGACACACGTCGAGGTCCGCCCCCTGACCGAGGACCGCGCCCTCGTCGTGTCGGTGTCCCGGTTCGCCGCGGGTGGGCAGGGCCTCCAGACCCAGCTCTGGCGCCGCGACGGCGACACCGGCTGGCGCATCGAGGCGGCCCACGTCACCGGCCGCCCGAAGGCCGTCGACACCACCGTCTGGCGGGCCGTCGGCGACCCGCTCGTCGCCCCCACCGCCTCCGGACCGCTCGACGGCCTGACCGTCGCCGTCAAGGACCTCTACGCCGTCCCCGGCCAGCCGGTCGGCGCCGGCAACCCGACGTACCTGCGCGAGGCACCCGTCGAGACCGCGCCCGCCGCAGCGGTCGCCGCGCTCCTCGCCGCCGGCGCCTCGATCCGCGGGATCGCACGCACCGACGAGTTCGCCTACAACCTGACGGGCCGGAACGCACACCACGGCACGCCGCCGAACAGCGCGGCTCCCACCCGACTGCCTGGAGGCTCGTCCAGCGGATCCGCATCGGCCGTCGGCCTCGGGACGGCCGAGATCGGGATCGGCACGGACACCGCGGGATCGGTGCGGGTCCCCGCCTCGTACCAGGGACTCTGGGGCCTCCGGACGACCCACGGAACGGTGCCCCGCGACGGGCTGCTCCCGCTCGCGCCGTCGTTCGACACCGTCGGGTGGCTCACGCGGAGCCACGGTGTGCTGCTCGCCGCCCTCGACGCCACCGTGCCGCCGCCCGCGCCGGCCGGGGCGCCCGACGCGACCGTGCTCGTCGTCCCCGAGGAACTCGTCGCACTCGTCGAACCGGCCGTCGCCCGGTCCTTCACCGCATTCGTCGACACACTCGACGAACCCGTCGCGACCGTCCGGCTGCGGGACCTCGGCATCCCGGACCCCGCAGCACTGCAGGAGCAGATGCGCCTCGTCCAGGCCGCCGAGGCACTCGCCGCCCACGGCCCCTGGATCGACGCGCACCCCGGCGCACTGAGCCCCGTCGTCGGTGACCGGTTCCGGGCGGCACGCGCGAACGACCCCGACGCGACCGCCGACGCCGTCGCACGCCTCGACGAGGTCCGGACGACGATCCGCCGTGCCCTCGCCGGTCGGACGCTGCTGTTCCCGACCGTGCCCGGACCCGCACCGCTGCTCGACGCGGACACCGCTGCGCTCGAGCGCACCCGGACCGCCACCACGGCGATGACCGCGCTCGCGAGCGTCGGCGGCCTGCCCGCGGTGAGTGCACCGGCGCTGACCGTGGCTGGCGCGCCCGTCGGCGTCTGCCTGGTGGGCGGGCCGGCCACCGACCGTGCCCTGGTGATCCGTGCCGGGCGCATGCTGCCGGACCAGGGCGCCCCGGGCCTCCCGACCGTCTCGGTGGTGCGCTAGGAGGCGAGCCGCCGGGCGTGGGTGACCGCCCACAGACCGACGGCGCTCGCCGCGGCCACGTTGAGCGAGTCGACCCCGTGCGCCATCGGGATCCGGACGGTCGTGTCGGCCGACGCGATCGCAGCCGGCGTCAGTCCCTGCCCCTCGGTGCCCATCACGAGCGCGACCTTGTCGGGCAGGTCCGCCACGAACGCGTCGAGGTCGATCGACTCGTCGGTCAGCGCCATCGCGGCCAGGTGGAAGCCCTGCGCGCGGAGTTCCTCGCCCGCCGCGGGCCAGTCGCCGATGCGGGTCCACGGCACCTGCAGGACCGTGCCCATGCTCACCCGGACGCTCCGGCGGTACAGCGGATCGGCACACCGCGGGCTGACGAGCACCGCGTCGGCGCCGAGGCCGGCGACGCTGCGGAACACCGCGCCGACGTTCGTGTGGTCGACGATGTCCTCGAGCACGACGACGACCTTCGCGTCCCGCACCACGTCGGCGACGCTCGGCAGCTCGGGGCGCTGCATCGCGGCGATCGCACCGCGGTGCATCCGGAAGCCGGTGAGTTCCTCGAGCAGGGCGTCGGCACCGACGAACACGGGGCCGTCGTGATCCGCGACCAGGGGCAGGACGCTGTCGAGCCACTTCTCCTGCACCAGGATGCTCCGCGGCACGTGACCCGCGCGGACCGCGCGCTCGATGACCGTGTTCGACTCGGCGATGTACAGGCCGCCCGCGGGCTCCGAGACTCGGCGGAGCGCCACGTCGGTGAGCCGGGCGAAGTCGTCGAGACGGGGATCGTCGAGGGAGTCGATGCGGACGGGGTGCACGGGGCTCGTTTCGGTGTGGTGCGGGGGCGGCGCGTGGGTCCGGCGGGCCGGGCCGAAGCGGGTCCGGCGGCCCGGGGCCGGCGCGGGTCCGGGCTGCCGACGGGCTGCTCCGGGCTGTGGCCGGGCGGGTCCGCCGAGGATGCGCTCCGCCTGGGAAGCGACCGGGACGGTCGGGTGTTGAGGGTACCGTGAACAGGGTGCTGGATGATGCTGCGTCGACGACCGGACCGACCACCGGGGCGGCCGCCGGGTCGGTGACCGCCGACGACCTGGACCGCGTCGTCGAGGTGCTCGCGGGCAAGCGGATCGCCGTGCTCTCCGGTGCCGGCCTGAGCACCGACTCCGGCATCCCCGACTACCGCGGTGCAGGGCGGGTGGTGCGCAAGCCCATGACGTTCCAGGAGTTCCTGGCCGACCCCGCGAAGCGCCAGCGCTACTGGGCCGGATCCCACCTGGGCTGGCGGAGCTTCGCCGCCGCCGTGCCGAACGACGGACACCGGGCGCTCGCCGCACTCGAGGACGCCGGGATCGTCGCCGGGGTCATCACGCAGAACGTCGACGGCCTGCACCTGCGCGCCGGGTCCCGCCGCGTCGTCGAGATCCACGGCTCGATGGACCGCGCCGTGTGCCTGCGCTGCGGGCAGGTCTTCTCCCGCTCCGACCTCGCCGCCACCATCGACCGCGAGAACCCCTGGATCGACGAGCCCGGGTCCGTGCAGCTGCAGCCGGACGGCGACGTCGAGATCACCGACGTCGAACGGTTCGTCGTGCCCGCGTGCACCGTGTGCGGCGGCGACCTGAAGCCCGACGTCGTCTTCTTCGGCGAGTTCGTGCCGGCCGAGAAGTTCCGCGAGGCCGTGTCGATCGTCGCCGACGCCGACGCACTCCTCGTCGTCGGTTCGTCCCTCACCGTGAACTCGGGCGTGCGGCTGGTCGACCACGCTGCGCGCCGCAAGAACCCGGTGGTCATCGTGAACCGCGGCGAGACCCGCAGTGACCGGCGGGCGGCCGTGAAGCTCGACGCCGGCACCACCGAGACGCTCGTGCACCTGGCGGAGCGGCTCAGCGCGGCGGCGTCGACCGACTAGCGCGGGCGCTGCCGCCGGACGGACCAGCGCGGGCGCTGCCGCCGGACGGGCCTGCCGGGCGCGTCTGCGAAGATCGACGGGTGACGACCCTCCTGTACCTCGTCCGGCACGGCGAGACCGACTGGAACGCGCAACGCCGCATCCAGGGCTCGACCGACATCCCGCTCAACGACACCGGACGACGGCAGGCCGCCGAGGCCGCCGAACTCCTGACCCGCCGGCCGTTCGACGCGGTCGTCGCCTCCCCGCTGTCCCGTGCGGCCGAGACGGGCGCGATCATCGCCGACCGCCTGGGCCTCGAGGCACCGACGACGTACCCGGGCCTGGCCGAGCGCTCCTACGGCGAAGCCGAGGGGCTGACCGACGACGAGGTGTCGGCACGGTACCCGCACGACGACATCCCCGGTCGCGAGTCCCGCTCCGCGCTGCTGGCCCGCGTCACCGAGACCCTCGGTGAGATCGCGGTCCGGTTCGATGCCGGCGTCGTCGTGGTCGCGACCCACGGCGCGGTGATCCGCAGTGTCGTGAACGCCGCAGCCCCCGGCACCGCCGACCGCCGCAACACCCCGATCCGGAACGGGTCCATCCACTCGTTCCGGTGGGACCCGGAGCGCTTCCACGCCGAACTCGTCCGGTTCGACGACCCGATCGACGACGTGTCCGACGCCACCGGTGGGTCGGCGTTCGAGTACCAGAACCCCTTGGAGCGCCGGAGCTGACCGGGGACTAGGCTCCGACGCACCCGCACACCGGGGTGAGGGGAGCCACATGTCCGACGACGGAACCAACCGACACCGTCAGCGTGCCCTCGACCAGCAGGACGACGACCTCGACCGGGTGTTCGGTCCCGAGACGGCGAGCGTCCCCACCCGGACCCGGGCCCGCACCTGGTTCATCATCGGCGGGAGTGTCCTGGCGGTCGCCGCCGTCATCGCGGTGGTGCTCGGCTCGATCATCGGGAGCGTCCAGAACGGCATCGGCGGGGTCTTCCCACGGCCCGACGTGGCGCTCGACCGGTTCGACACGCGAGTGCGTGCCCTGCCCGGCGTCACCGACGTGCGGCACCACGCCCCGTCGAAGACGGCGTTCGCGAGCTACGACGCCATCGCCTCCGTCCGGGCGGACCCGTCGCTCGACCCCGCTGCCCGGCGTGACCTGGTCGCCGCCATCAGCCGGGCGGCCGACGAGTCCGGCGGCAACGGTGTCCGCGTCGTCGTGGTCGCCGACCTCGGCACCCTGCAGATCGGCGTCACCGGTGCCGGTGAGGTCGCGGCGAAGCGCCTCGCGCTGGCGGACACGCTCGACCACATCGGCGGTGTGACGGAGGTCCGTTGCTCGTGGGAGCGCGGCGGGGATCCGTCCGACGCCGCACGCGACCAGTCGATCGTCGTGCGGACCCCGGGTCGGGGCGCCGCGGTGCCGCCGATCGTGTCGCGGGTCACCGAGGAGACGCAGAAGGTGTTCCCCGGGGCGGACGTGCAGGTCATCGCGCCGGAGTGACGTGCGGTGGTCGCGCGGGGTGGCGTGATGGTGGCGCGTCCGACGTGGAACGACACGGTCGACGTCGTACGACATCGACATCGTCGTTCCGCATCGTCACGAACCGCGAGCCCGAGCCCCGCCCCGCGCCCGCACCCGCACCCGCCCTCAGCCCCGCCGGTCTCCCACAGCCCGCTCGACGGCCCGGACGACCTGCTCCGCCGAGTCCTGCCACCGGAACCGCCCGGCACGCTCGATCGACTGCCGCGAGGCCTCGTCCCACCGTTCCTCGACCCGCCGGACGGCTGCGGCAAGGGCGGACGGCGACGCCGGGTCGAAGTACTCCGCAGCGGAGCCGCCGATCTCCCGGAAGATCGCGATGTCACTGACGACGACCGGGGTCCCGACGCCCATCGCCTCGACGAGCGGGATGCCGAACCCCTCGTCGTACGACGCGGTCGCCAGCGCGGTGGCAGAACGGAGCACGGACAGGTACTCCTCGTCCGTGGCGCCGTCGTGGAACACGATCGTCCCCGTGGGAGCGAGCGCCTCGAGCCGTGCACGGTCGGCGTCGGACACCCGCGACATGCAGTGCAACGTCCAGTCCGCCCCCAGGAGCGGCAGCGCCGCCGCCAGGGTCTCGACGTTCTTGTACGGCATGAACGAGCCCATGTAGACGAGCGAGCGTCCACGTGGCGCTCCGGCCACCCGCGGGGTCGCCGGGTCGGCCGCGTTGTAGGCGACCGTCACGGGTCGCTTCGTCAGCCGGTGCTCGGCGATCAGCCCGGCGGTCGTCTCGGACACCGTCACGACCCCGTCGGCGCCGTTCAGCAGGAACCGCTGCGGCGCCCAGGACAGGTGGAACGCCCGCCAGCCGAGCCGCAGCGGCCACGAGAACTCCCGCGGGGGCGTGCGGTTGCGGTAGTAGATCAGGTCGTGCAGCGTCAGGACGAGCGCGTACCGGCGCCCCCGTGACCCCATCGTCTGCATGGGCGAGAACACCGCGTCGAGCCCGAGCCGGTTGACGCGCCGGGCGACGAGCGGCTCCCCCGCGTCCGTCGGCGCGGGCAGCAGCTCCCACGGCAGGTCCCTCGGCAGCGACTCGAGCTGGCGCTCGTCGCTGACGAGCAGCACGTAGTCGTGCCGGTCCGGCAGGTGCGCGACGACCCCCGCGGTGAACCGGCTGATGCCGTCGTGCCGACCGATCCGCACGTACCGGCAGTCGATGCCGATGCGCAGGCGCGTCACGACGCGTCCGCCGTCCGGGAGGCCCGCCCCGCCCCCGACGGTCGGCTGTCCGTCGCGGCCGCGCCGCGTCCAGTGCGTCCCTGGCGTCCGGCACGCCCGGTCGTGTCCGCCATCCGGCGGAGCACCGCCGCCGCGGCCGGAGCCGGCGTCTCGTAGTGCACCAGGTGGCCGACTCCCGGGATCACGACGAGCTCGGCGTCCCGCAGCCGCTCGGCGAGTGCGCGCTGTTCGGGGACGGCGGTGATGTCGTCGTGCTCGGCCGCGACGAGCAGCACGGGCACCGTGATCCGGTCGGCGTACTCGGAGACGTCGTGGGTGACCGAGGTGCGGAACGCCTCGAGCACGCTCGTGCGGTTCGCGAAGGCCGAGAAGTACCGGTCGTGCTGGTCGTGCACCCACCGGCGGACCGTGGGGTCGTGGGACTTCAGCATCGCGATGCTCATCGCCCGGACGATCGCGCCGTTCCGCAGGATCCCGAGCCCGATCGGCTTCGGCAGGACCGCACCGGCGCGGTAGTACCCGATCGCGATCGCGGTCCCGACAGCACGCGGTCCCTGCAGTGCAGGGGCGGCGATGGGGTTCACGAGCACGAGCAGTCGGGTGTCGAGCCCGGCGGCGACGGTGGCCGACACCACGATCGATCCGAACGAGTGCCCGAGCACCACGGTGTCGCGGCCGAGCCCGAGCGCGGCGTGGAACCCGGTCAGCCAGGCCACGTAGGCGTCGATGTCCGACACCGGCAGCGGATCGGACACGCCGAAGCCGGGCAGGTCCGGCACGATCACACGGACACCTTCGAGGTGCGCGGCGATGGTCTCGAGCCCGTGGTGGTCCCCGCGGAACCCGTGCACGGCGAGCACGGTGCGATCCGAGTCCTCGGGCCCGTAGACCCAGTAGTGCGTGGTCCGGCCGTCGACCTGGACGGCCCGGTGCACGACCGGGGTGGCGGCCATCAACGACTGGTACGGGGAGAGCACGGGCGGTTGCATCCGCGCCAGTCTAGGGAGCGAACCGCACGAAACCCCGGACACCCGCAGCATCTCGCGCCTATCGTGTCCGGGGCGGGCCGTCGACCGGTCCGTCGATGACGACGAGGAGCACGGTGACCTTCACAGCCCCGATCCAGCTGCCCGGCCTGACGCTCGACCCGCAGTGGTACAAGCGCTCGGTCTTCTACGAGTGCATGATCCGGTCGTTCGTCGACTCCAACGGAGACGGCATCGGCGACATCCAGGGCGTGATCGGCAAGCTCGACTACCTGCAGTGGCTCGGCGTGGACGCCCTGTGGCTGCCACCGTTCTTCCAGTCGCCGATGCGCGACGGCGGGTACGACATCGCCGACTACCGGGCGATCCTGCCGGAGTTCGGCACGCTCGACGACTTCCGCGAGCTCGTCACGAAGTCGCACGAGCGGAACATGCGCATCGTGATCGACATGGTGATCAACCACACCAGCGACCAGCACGAGTGGTTCCAGCAGTCCCGCGAGGACCCGGACGGCCCCTACGGCGACTTCTACGTCTGGCGGGACACGGACGAGGACTACTCGAACATCCGCATCATCTTCGTCGACACCGAGGAGTCCAACTGGACCTTCGACCCGGTCCGACGCCAGTTCTTCTTCCACCGCTTCTTCTCGCACCAGCCCGACCTGAACTTCGAGAACCCCGCGGTCATCGAGGCGATCTACGACGTCGTCCGGCACTGGCTCGACATGGGCGTCGACGGGCTGCGGCTCGACGCGATCCCGTACCTGTTCGAGTCGGAAGAGGGCAACGGCGAGGGCGAGCCGGAGACTCACGAGTTCATCAAGAAGCTCCGCGCGATGGTCGACGACGAGTACCCCGGGCGCGTGCTCCTGGCCGAGGCCAACCAGTGGCCGCGCGAGACGGCGGCGTTCTTCGGCACCGACGAGGAGCCCGAGTGCCACATGGCGTTCGACTTCCCGGTGATGCCGCGCATCTTCTACTCGCTCCGTGCCCAGCACGCCGCCGAGCTCAAGGCGATCCTGTCCGAGACCCTCGACGTGCCGGCCAGCGCTGCGTGGGGCGTCTTCCTCCGCAACCACGACGAGCTCACGCTCGAGATGGTCAGCGAGGAGTACCGGCAGGCGATGTACGGCTGGTACGGCTACGACCCGCGGATGCGCTCGAACATCGGCATCCGCCGACGCCTCGCTCCCCTGCTCGACAACTCCCGCGCCGAGCTCGAGCTCATCCACGCGCTGCTGTTCTCGCTGCCCGGTTCGCCGTTCCTGTACTACGGCGACGAGATCGGGATGGGCGACAACATCTGGCTGCCGGACCGTGACTCCTCGCGCACGCCGATGCAGTGGACGCCGGACCGCAACGCCGGCTTCTCCACCGCCGACCCGGGCAAGCTCTACCTGCCCGTCGTCCAGTCGCTCGTGTACAACTACGCGCAGGTCAACGTCGAGGCGCAGCTCGCCCAGTCGCGCTCGCTGCTGCACTGGGTCCGCAACGTCATCCACACGCGCAAGGCCCACCCGGTGTTCGGCCTCGGGTCCCTGCACGTGCAGGAGACCTCGAACGACTCGGTCCTCGCCTTCGTCCGCTCGTGGGAGGGCTCCGGGCAGCAGTTCGGGCCGTCCGCCGAGGACGTCCTGTGCGTGTTCTCGTTCGCGACGAACCCGACCTCGGTCACGATCTCCGCGCCGGAGTTCGCGGGGCGCCCGCTCTACGACCTGTTCGGCGGCAGCTCGTTCCCGTCGTTCGACGAGGACGGCACCGTCACGCTCACCATGGGCACGCAGTCGTTCTACTGGCTGCACGTCGGCGCGCCGACCCGGTAGCCGGGGGTGTCGGTGCGTCCCGTTAGCCTGACCGCGTGACGTTCCCCACAGCACAGCTCGACGCGCCCGCTCCGTCCCAGGACCTCACGGGTCGACCCTGGTGGCACGCGCTGGGCGTCTTCGACCTCGAGACCACCGGGGTCGACGTCGAAACGGCCCGCATCGTCACCGCCCACGTCGGGCTCATCGACATGACCGGGGCCTCCATCGTCGAGGGTGCCTGGATCGCCGACCCCGGCGTGCCGATCCCCGAGGGTGCCGCCGCCGTGCACGGCTACACCACCGAGCGTGCCCAGGCTGAGGGGCGCCCTGCGGCCGAGGTCGTCGCCGAGATCATCGCCGCGATCGAGGCCGTGTTCGCCCGGGGCATCCCCCTGGTGATCTACAACGCCCCGTACGACCTCACCGTGCTCGACCGCGAGGCGAAGCGGCACGGGTTCGCCTCCCCCGTCATCGGCAACGTCGTCGACCCGCTGGTGATCGACAAGGCGCTCGACACCTTCCGCAAGGGCAAGCGCACGCTCGAGGCCGCGTCCGAGCTCTACGGCGTCACGCTCGACGACGCGCACGACGCCGGAGCCGACGCGATCGCTGCCGGGCGTGTCGCCCAGGCCATCGCGGGCAAGTACCCGGACGAGCTCGGGATCTCCGCCGAAGAACTCCACCGTAAGCAGGTCGGCTGGTGCGCCGAGCAGGCCGCCTCGTTCCAGGACTACATGCGCAAGAAGCGCGACCCGACGTTCACCGCCGACGGCCGCTGGCCCCACCGCAACGGCGCCTGACACCGCGCTGGCGATCGCCGCACAACCAAAGTCCATGCGAACCGCGCGAGAACGCGGCGCCGACACACTTTGGTTGTGCGCCGGGATGCTGCGCCACGAGCTCTCCACCGCACGGCCCGCGCCGCACAACGCGAACGGGCGGCCCTCCCGGAGGAGGACCGCCCGTGGGCGTTGCGTGGGGGCTGCTTACTTGCTGAAGCCCTTGAAGCGCTGGTTGAACTTCTCGACGCGACCGGCCGAGTCGAGGATGCGCTGCTTGCCCGTGTAGAACGGGTGCGAAGCGGACGAGATCTCGACGTCGATGACCGGGTAGGTCGCACCGTCGAGCTCGATGGTCTTGTCGCTGTTCGCGGTCGAACGCGTCAGGAACGTCTCACCGGAGGCCAGGTCGCGGAAGACGATGGCGCGGTACTCGGGGTGGGTGTCGGTCTTCATGGAGATTCCTCGATAGCGGTGATGGGATTGCGCGAACTGCGCGGGAAGTCGTCGGCTTGCGCCAGCCGTCCACGATACCAGAGAGACGGCGGGATCGCAGCGCTACGCGGCGCGTGCCGTGTAGCGACCGGCGTCCTTGGTGACCGAGAGGTCGATGCCGAACGCCTCGGTCAGGGTCTGGTCCGTCAGGACCTCGTCGATGGGGCCTGCGGCCTGCACGTGGCCGTCAGCGAGGACGAGCGCGTGGGTGAAGCCGGCCGGGATCTCTTCGACGTGATGGGTCACGATGACGATGGCCGGCGAGTCCGCGCTCTGGGCGTAGCCGCCGAGGGTGCGGACGAGGCTCTCACGGGCACCGAGGTCGAGCGACGCGGCCGGTTCGTCGAGGAACAGGATCTCCGGGTCGGTCATCACGGCACGGGCGATCTGCACGCGCTTCTGCTCGCCGTCGCTCAGGTCGCCGAACGTGCGGTCGGTGAAGGACCCCAGGCCCCACTCCTCGAGCACGCGCTGCGCACGGCGGACGTCGAGCTCCTCGTACTCTTCGTTCCAGCGACCCGTGACCGAGTACGCCGCGGTGAGCACGACGTCGATGACCTTCTCGGTCACCGGGATGCGACGGGCCAACGCGGTCGACGCGAAGCCGATGCGCGGGCGGAGCTCGAACAGGTCGGCACCGCCGAGTTCGGTCCCGAGCACCTCGACGTCACCCGAGGTCGGGAACGTCTGGGCACCGGCGACCTGCAGCAGCGTCGTCTTGCCGGCGCCGTTCGCGCCGAGCACGACCCAGCGTTCGTCGTCCTGCACCTCCCACGAGATCGCGTCGAGGATGGTGGCCCCGTTGCGGACCACGGAGACGTCTGACAAGCGCACGACCGAGGGCATGCGACCAGCCTACGGGTTCTGGCCGAGCACCCGGTCGTAGACCTGCCGTGTCCTGGTGGCGATCGCGTCCCAGGTGAACTCGGTCTCGACACGGAGCCGTCCGGCGCGTCCCATGAGCTTCGCCAGCCCCTCGTCGGCGAGCACCTCGGTGAGGGTCGCGGCGAGGTCGGCCACGAAGCGGTCGGGGTCGGTCGGGGTGCCGGTGCCGTCCTGCACCTGGTCGATCGGGACGATGCGACCGGTGAGCCCGTCGGCGACGACCTCGGGGATGCCCCCGGTACCGGTGCCGACGACGGGGATGCCGCACGCCATGGCCTCGAGGTTCACGATGCCGAGCGGCTCGTAGACCGACGGGCAGACGAACACGGTGCCCGAGGACAGCACGTTCACGATCTCCTGGTGCGCGAGCATCCGGTCGATCCAGACGACGCCTTCACGTTCCGCGCGGAGGCCCTCGACGAGCTCGGTGACCTCGGCCAGGATCTCGGGGGTGTCCGGCGCGCCGGCGCACAGCACGATCTGCACGTCCGCGGGCAGCGACGCCACGGCGCGGAGCAGGTACGGCAGGCCCTTCTGGCGGGTGATGCGTCCGACGAACACGACGCTCGGGCGCGTCGGGTCGATGCCGAGGGCGCGCACAGCGTCCTCGTCGACGGTCGGCTTCCACGCATCGATGTCGATGCCGTTGTAGACGACGTGGACCTTCGCGGGGTCGATCGACGGGTACGAGCGCAGGATGTCCGCGCGCATCGCCTTCGAGACCGCGATGACGCCGTCGGCGTGTTCGAACGCCTCGCGCTCCATCCAGCTGGACAAGCGGTAGCCGCCGCCGAGCTGCTCGGCCTTCCACGGGCGGAGGGGCTCGAGGCTGTGGGCGGTCACGATGTGGGGGATGCCGTAGGTCAGCTGCGCGATCCGGCCCGCGGAGTTCGCGTACCAGGTGTGCGAGTGCACGAGGTCGGCACCCTCGACGTCGGCCGCGATGGCCACGTCGGTGCCGAGGGCCTGCAGCGCGCCGTTCGCCTGGCCGAGGCCGTCCGGAGTCCGGTAGCCCCACACGTCGGGTTCGTCACGGAAGGCCCCGAAGGCCCGGACACGGACTTCCGTGTCCGTCCCCGACCGCAACGCGGCGGTGAGTTCGGACACGTGGACACCCGCTCCGCCGTAGACCTCCGGCGGATACTCCCTGGTCAGCAGATCGACTCGCACTGGTTCAACGTAACCGGTTCCCAGTGCTGACGCCTACTGTGAGCGGCATGGCACCAAAGAAGGTCTTCGGCATCGTGCTCGCCGGCGGCGAGGGCAAACGACTCATGCCGCTCACGGCCGATCGCGCGAAGCCCGCCGTCCCGTTCGGCGGCAACTTCCGTCTCATCGACTTCGCACTGTCGAACCTGGTCAACTCCGGTCTGCAGAAGATCGTCGTCCTGACCCAGTACAAGTCGCACAGTCTCGACCGGCACGTCGCGGAGACGTGGCGCATGGAGGGGCTGCTCGGCTCCTACGTCGCGTCCGTCCCCGCGCAGCAGCGGCTCGGCAAGCGCTGGTTCGCCGGCTCGGCCGACGCGATCCTGCAGTCGCTCAACCTGCTGCGCGACGAACGCCCCGACATCGTGGTCGTCGTCGGTGCGGACCACGTGTACCGGATGGACTTCCACCAGATGGTCGAGGCGCACATCGCCTCCGGCCGCAGTGCCACCGTGGCGGCGATCCGTCAGCCGATCGGGCTCGCCGACCAGTTCGGCGTGATCCAGGTGGCCGACGACGACCCGACGAAGATCGACGCGTTCCTCGAGAAGCCGAAGGACGCCGTCGGGCTGGCTGACTCCCCCGGCGAGATCCTGGCCTCGATGGGCAACTACGTGTTCAACGCGGACGCCCTCGTCGACGCGGTCCTGCGGGACGGCCAGCTCGAGACGTCGGCCCACGACATGGGCGGCGACATCGTCCCCGACTTCGTCAACCGCGGCGACGCCGGCGTGTACGACCTGCAGCGCAACGAGGTCCCCGGTTCCACCGACCGCGACAAGTACTACTGGCGCGACGTGGGCACCATCGACTCGTTCTTCGACGCCCACATGGACCTCATCGCACCGGTCCCGGTCTTCAACCTGTACAACCAGGACTGGCCGATCTTCAACCAGCAGACGAACCTGCCGCCGGCGAAGTTCGTCCGCGACGCCAACGGCAACACCGGGTCCACGGTCGACTCGCTCGTGTCGCTCGGCTGCCTGGTGTCGGGTGCGCAGGTCGAGCGCAGCATGATCGGGCCCTGGTGCTCGATCGACTCCGGCGCGAAGGTCCTCGACTCGATCGTGTTCGAGCGCGCCACCATCGGCGCCGGCGCGGTCGTCAACCGCGCCATCCTCGACAAGGACGTCGTCATCGCACCGGGCGCGCAGGTCGGCGTCGACCGCGGGGCCGACGAGGCACGCGGCTTCACCGTCACCGAGTCGGGCATCACCGTGGTCGGCAAGGGCGTCCGCGTCGACGCATAGGCACGCCGCGTAGGGAAGCAGACACCCGGGGCGCAGCCCCGGACGGACGGCCTGGAGGCACGGCTCGCGTCACGGACGCGGCCGTGCCTCCGTCAGTCGGTACCGTTGGTGTGTGCCCCGCTTCCTCGTCGTCCTCGATGCCGATTCCACGCTCCTCGAGGACGAGGTGATCGAACTGCTCGCCGACAGCGCCGGGACCCGGCCACAGGTGGCGGCGATCACGGAGCGCGCCATGCGCGGGGAACTCGACTTCGCCGAGAGCCTCCGGGAGCGTGTCGCGACCCTTGCGGGCCTCCAGGCAGACGTCTTCGTCCGTGCACAGCAGGCGGTCAGTGTGACGCGGGGCGCCGACCAGCTGGTCCGTGGGGTGCACGCCGCAGGCGGCACCGTCGGCGTGGTGTCGGGCGGGTTCCACGAGGTGCTCGACCCGTTCGCCGAGCAGCTGGGCCTCGACCACTGCCGGGCGAACCGCCTCGAGGTCACCGACGGCGTGCTCACCGGCCGCGTGCTCGGCGACGTGGTCGACGCGCACGCCAAGGCCGTCGCGCTCCGCGAGTGGGCGGACGCCGACGGGGTCGACCCGGCACGGACCATCGCGATCGGCGACGGCGCGAACGACCTCGAGATGATGCGCGTCGCGGCGCTGTCGGTGGCGTTCGACGCGAAGCCGCGCGTGCGGGAGCAGGCGGACCTCGCGGTCGTCGACCGTGACCTGTCCGCCGTGCTCGCGACGCTCGGGCTGCGCGGCTGATCGGTCCGGGGGCTAGTGGCCCATCCCGAGGCCACCGTCGACCGGGATGATCGCACCGGAGACGTACCCGGCGCCGTCGCTCGCCAGGAACAGCGTGGCGTCGGCGACGTCGTCGACCGTGCCGTAGCGGGCGGCCGGGATCGCCTTCTTGAACTCGGCCTGCAGCTCGTCGGAGAGCGCGGCGGTCATGTCCGTCTGGATGAAGCCGGGCGCCACGACGTTGGCGGTGATGCCGCGCGAGCCGAGCTCACGCGTGATCGACCGGGCCATGCCGACCAGGGCGGCCTTCGAGGACGCGTAGTTGACCTGGCCGATCTGGCCGTAGGCGCCCACGACGCTCGACATCAGCACGATGCGGCCGAACCTGGCCTTCATCATGCCCTTCGTGGCGCGCTTGACGACGCGGAAGGTGCCCGTGAGGTTCGTGTCGACCACGCTGGTGAAGTCGTCCTCGGACATGCGGAGGAGCAGCTGGTCGTTCGTGATGCCGGCGTTCGCGACGAGGACCTCGATCGGACCGAGCTCGGCCTCGACCTGCGTGAACGCGGCGTCGACGGAGGCCGTGTCGGTGATGTCGGCCTGCACCGTCAGCGCGCCCTCGGGACCACCCTGGCCGCTGCGCGACGTCACGGCGACCCGGTGGCCGGCTGCGACGAACCGCTCGGCCAGCGCGTGGCCGATGCCGCGGTTGCCGCCGGTGATGAGGACGGTACGGGGGGTGCTCATGGTCGCTCCGTTCGGTGGGATCTGCTCGGCACGCGGTGCCGGGGACCCGGCGGACACGCCCGGACGAGCGTACCGGAGCGGACCACCCCGCCGGTTCGCGCGCGGCGCACCCACGATCGGTCCGGCGGGATTAGGCTTGACCACGGGTAGACGGAGACCATCTGTATGAAGAGCACGCACACGAGCATCACGTCGCTGCCGGACACACCGGAGCAGGACCGGGCGCACCGCCTGTCCCGCTACGTCTGGCAGATGGCCATCCGAGTGGTCCTCTTCATCTCCGCCGTGCTCGTGTACTCGATCTGGCACTCGTGGGTCGCGGTCATCCCGATCGTCCTCGCCGCGGTGATCCCCTGGGTCGCCGTCGTCATCGCGAACGCCGGCAGCCGGACCGAGAGCGACATGATCTCCCCCGCCGGGTCCATCGAGCTCTACGACGCCGTCGACCCGCGTCTCCGCGAACAGCAGGAGGACGCCCGGGCCCAGGCCTACCGCGACGAGCAGGACCGCCTCCGCCAGCAGGCGCAGCACGCGCAGGACGAGTGGCAGCGCAACGGCGACCGATCGAAGATGTGGGGACCCCGCTGATGGGTGCGACGTTCGACCTGCAGACCGAGCCCGGATCCACCCCGGTGTGCTCGCGAGCTGGTTGCACCTCGACGGCCGGGTGGCGCGTGAACTGGCGCAACCCCCGGATCCACGCGATCGACCGCGTGAAGATCTGGGCCGCCTGCGAAGAACACCGCGACTTCCTCGCCGACTACCTGCGGTCCCGCTCGTTCCCGGTGCGCGTCACCGGCATGCACGAGGACGTCGACCATCTCGACGACGAGCGCGAGGCGACCGCGGCGCCGAAGAACGACGTCGGGGTGCGCTCCACCGGCACCTCGCGATGACCGACGGCTTCGACCCGCAGTCCCGGTACGGCCGCAAGCACGCCGCCAAGCTGCAGCGCGCCGCGGCGGAGTCCCGCTCGACCGACGACGCCAGGTCGGGCCCGTCCGGTCGGGACCCCGACGAACCGTTCGTCGGCTGGCGCTTCGTCCGGAGCCGCCGCTGGCTCGGCTACTTCGCGATCGCTGTCGCCTTCGCCATCGTGTGCGCACTGTTCGGCATGTGGCAGTGGGACCGCCGCAACGAGGCCGTCCGGCAGAACGAGCAGGTCGCGCAGAACTACGACCACACCCCCGTCCCCCTCGACCGGGCGCTGCCGAAGGCCTCGAGCTGGCAGGACGAGCAGGAGTGGCTCCGGGTCGCCGTGACCGGCCGCTACGACGTCGACTCGCAGCTGCTCGTGCGCAACCGCGTGCACAACGGGCAGCCTGGGTTCGAGGTCCTGACGCCCCTGGTCACGTCCGAGGGCCGCGCGTTCATCGTCGACCGTGGATGGGTGCCGACCGGCAACGCCCAGGACGCCCCCGACCACGTGCCCGCTCCCCCGTCCGGCGAGGTCACCGCGATCGTCCGCCTGCAGCAGAGCGAACCGCGCATCCCCGGCCGCTCCGACCCGAAGGACACCGACCAGGTGCAGTCGGTGACCCTGGCCGACGTGGCGAACAAGGTCGACGACCCGATCTGGACCGGTGCGTACGGGCAGCTTGCCTCGGAGTCCCCCGCACCGACCGAGGCGCGCCCGCTCGGCTGGGACCGTCCGAACGCCGACACGGGGCTGCACCTCAGCTACTTCATCCAGTGGTTCCTGTTCGCCGCCGGGGGCTTCGGGTTCCTGGCGTACGTGATGGTGCAGGAGTACCGGAACCTCAACCAGGACGACCCCGAGGAGCGCGAGCGCGCCCTCGAGCGCGAGCGTCGCAAGAACGCGAAGCCGAAGACCGACGCCGAGATCGAGGACGAGCTCATCGCGTCACGTCGCTGACGCGCGGCCGCTGTTTCGCAAGACGCCGTCGTCATCGCAACACGCCGCCGGATACGGCGGCGTCGCGCCGCTCTCGGGGCGTCTCGCCGACACGACGGCGTCTGACGTGCACGCGAACGCGACCCCACAGGCGGACGGGAGGCCCGTGGCGGCGTCGCCACGGGCCTCCCGTCCGCCTGTCCCCGCGGCGAGTGCGCAAGACGCCGTCTTCGCCGCAACACGCCTCCGTGTCCGGGAGCCGCCGCTGAATCCGGCGGCGCCTCGAGGGCTCAGCGGCGTCGTGCGAACACGACGGCGTCTCGGAGGCAGCTAGGCGAGCTCGATGAGCTCCGCGTAGTCCTTGTTCCAGTGGTCCTCGGTGCCGTCCGGCAGCAGCAGCACGCGCTCGGGGTTGAGCGCCTCCACCGCGCCGGCGTCGTGGGACACCAGGACGACCGCACCCTCGAAGCCGGCGAGGGCGTTGAGGATCTCCTCGCGCGAAGCCGGGTCCAGGTTGTTCGTCGGCTCGTCGAGCAGCAGGACGTTCGCGCCGGAGACCACGATCATCGCGAGCGACAGACGCGTCTTCTCACCACCGGACAGGACCCCGGCCTTCTTGTAGCCGTCGTCGCCGGTGAACAGGAACGAGCCGAGCACCCGACGGGCCTCGGTCTCGTTGAGGTCGGTCGACGCCGACACCATGTTCTCGATCACGGTGCGGTTGATGTCGATGTTCTCGTGCTCCTGGGCGTAGTACCCGATGCGCAGACCGTGACCGGGCTGGATCTCGCCCGTGTCGGGCTTGTCGGCTCCCGCCAGGATGCGCAGCAGCGTCGTCTTGCCCGCACCGTTGAAGCCGAGGATGACCACGCGCGAACCGCGGTCGATCGCCAGGTCGACACCCGCGAAGATCTCGAGCGACCCGTACGACTTCGACAGCCCCTCGGCCATCAGCGGGGTGCGGCCGCACGGGGCCGGCGTGGGGAAGCGGATCTTCGCGACCCGGTCGGCGACACGCTCGTCCTCGAGGCCGGCGAGCAGCTTGTCGGCACGCGCGACCATCTGGTGCGCGGCCGCGGCCTTGGACGCCTTCGCGCCGAACCGAGCGGCCTGGTCCTTGAGCGTGGCGGCCTTCTTCTCGGCGCCCGCGCGCTCCTTGCGGCGGCGCTCCTCGTCGGCGACGCGCTGCCGCTGGTAGAGCTTCCAGCCCATGTTGTAGATGTCGATGGTCTGGCGGTTGGCGTCCAGGTAGAAGACGCGGTTCACGACCTCTTCGACGAGCTCCACGTCGTGGGAGATGATGATGACGCCACCGGGGTAGGTCTTCAGGTGCTCGCGGAGCCACACGACGGAGTCGGCGTCGAGGTGGTTGGTCGGCTCGTCGAGGATCATCGTCTCGGCGTCCGAGAACAGGATCCGGGCGAGCTCGATGCGACGGCGCTGACCACCCGAGAGCGTCTTGAGCTGCTGGTCGAGGATGCGGTCCGGCAGCTTGAGGTTCGAGGCGATCGACGCCGCCTCGGCCTCGGCCGCGTAGCCACCGAGCGCGTTGAACTGGTCGTCCAGGCGGCTGTAGCGGCGCATCGCCTTCTCGGCCACGGCCGCGTCGTCGCTCGCCATGTCGAGGGTCGCGAGGCGGATGCCCTCCACGAGCTCACCGAGCCCACGGGCGTCGAGGATGCGCTTCCGCGCGGTCTCCTCCGGGTCGCCGGAGCGGGGGTCCTGCGGCAGGTAGCCGATCTCCCCGCCGCGGTCGATCGTGCCGCCGTTCGGCTGCGTCTCGCCCGCGAGGGCCTTGGTCATCGTCGTCTTCCCCGCGCCGTTGCGGCCGACGAGTCCGATCTTGTCGCCCTTCTCGACACGGAAGGACACTTCTTCCATGAGGAGACGAGCTCCGACGCGGATCTCGAGTTCGTGCACGGCAAGCACAGTGGACGTCCAATCAGTTGGTGGGTTTGCACAACGGTGTGTGCGTGAGGTGCACCGCTACGCTGACGGGACCGATGGTTCCGAACGGAACCAGCAGTCCATTCTAGGAGAATCCATGACGAACGCCACCGGGTTCGCTCCCCGCGCAGTCCTCGCCGACCGTCTGCGCACGCACGGGCTGGCCACCGACGCCGCCCTCGTCGCCGGCGGAGCCCTGTTCACCGCCGCGATGGCGCAGCTCGAGGTCCCGATGTGGCCGGTCCCGATCACCGGGCAGACGCTGGCCGTCGTGCTCGTCGGCGCGACCCTCGGCGCACGCCGCGGCATGCTCTCGCTGCTCGTCTACGCCGTCGCCGGACTCGCGGGTGCCCCGTTCTTCGCCGACATGCAGGGCGGCCTGCAGGCCCTGGCCCTGCCGAGCTTCGGGTACGTCATCGGGTTCATCCCCGCCGCCGGCCTCGTCGGCTGGCTCGCCCGTCGCAACTGGGACCGCCACGTCGGCCGCGCCGCGGTCGCGATGCTGCTCGCGAGTGCCATCCCGTTCGTGACCGGCCTGCCGTACCTCGCCGTGGCGCTCGGCCAGCTCGGCGCCCCGAACGACGTCCAGTCGGTGCTCGCCGCCGGCCTGTACCCGTTCATCGTCGGTGGCATCGCCAAGGCCCTCATCGCCGCCGGCATCCTGCCGCTCGCGTGGAAGGCCGTCGGCCGCCGCTGAACCGTCCGCACGAGAACGGCCCCGCACCGATCGGTGCGGGGCCGTTCTGTATCCGGTACGTGGGCTGCGTCCGGTGTGGGTGACTGGCCTGTCGGTGCGGTCACGACTCCCCGCCACCCGGACGCCGAGTGGTCACATTCCGTCGCCTGGAGCGCGGTCAGCCGACAGAACGCGACCACTCGGCGAATCTGAGCGGGCGGTCGCGACCGATCGGCGTCGCGCCCCGCGCGTGGCGTGCGCACAGACGGACGGGAGGCGCGGTGCCAGCTGGCCCCGCGCCTCCCGTCCGTTGTGGTCGCGACTAGATCGCGAACCCGAGGGCGCGCATCATCTCGCGTCCGTCGTCGGTGATCCGTTCCGGACCCCACGGCGGCATCCAGACCCAGTTGATCCGGAAGGCGTCCACGATGCCGTCGAGGGCGTTCGCGGTGTCCCCCTCGATGACATCGGTCAGGGGGCAGCCGGCGCTCGTGAGCGTCATGCTGATGACGAGCGCGTTGGCGTCGTCGTCCCAGGCGAGGTCGTAGATCAGGCCGAGGTCGACGATGTTCACGCCGAGTTCCGGGTCCTGGACCTCCTTTAGGCCCTCGACGACCTCGTCGAACTTGTCGGGGGCGAGTGCGGCGATCATCAGGCCTGCGCCTCGGCGGCGGCGATCTGCACGTAGCGGTCGTAGCCCTCGTTCTCGAGGCGGTCGGCGAGCTCGGGGCCGCCCTGCTCCGCGATCTTGCCGGCGACGAACACGTGCACGAAGTCCGGCTTGATGTAGCGGAGGATGCGCGTGTAGTGCGTGATGAGCAGCACACCGAGGCCGGTCGCGGCCTTGGCGCGGTTGACGCCCTCGGAGACGATCTTCAGCGCGTCGACGTCGAGACCGGAGTCGGTCTCGTCGAGGACGGCGAACTTCGGCTTGAGGAGCTCGAGCTGCATGATCTCGTGGCGCTTCTTCTCGCCACCGGAGAAGCCCTCGTTGACGTTGCGCTCGGCGAACGACGAGTCCATCTTCAGGTCGGCCATCGACTGACGGAGTTCCTTGATCCAGCCACGGAGCGCCGGAGCCTCACCGTCGATCGCCGTCTTGGCGGTGCGGAGGAAGTTCGACACCGTGACGCCGGGGATCTCGACCGGGTACTGCATCGCCAGGAACATGCCCGCACGGGCGCGCTCGTCGACGCTCATCGCGAGGACGTCCTCGCCGTCGAGGGTGATGGTGCCACCGACGACGTTGTACCGGGGGTGACCGGCGATGGTGTACGCCAGGGTGGACTTGCCGGAGCCGTTCGGCCCCATGATCGCGTGGATCTCGCCCTCGTTGATGGTGAGGTCGACACCCTTCAGGATCTCCTTGGTGCCCTGATCGGTGTCGATCGAGACCTTGAGGTCACGGATTTCCAGAGTGGACATTGCGTTCCTTCGGTTGCAGCTGTGTGCGGCGTCAGCCGCGGGAAGTGTTGGGGGTGCTCAGTCGACCGGGACGACGTCCTGCACGTCGACGTAGACGTCGCCATCGCGGACCTCGACCCGGAAGACCGGGACGGGCTCGTAGGCCGGGAAGTTCTGCGGCTTGCCGGTGGCCAGTGAGAAGCGGGACCCGTGGGCCCAGCACTCCAGCGAGTCACCCTCGACGAAGCCCTCGGCCAGCGAGATGTCGCCGTGCGTGCAGGTGTCGCCGATGGCGTGGACCGTGCCGGACGAGTCCTTCACGATCGCGACCGCCGTGCCGTCGACGACCACCCGCATCGGGCTGTCCACCGCGATGTCGGCTTCGGCGCAGACCTTCTCGGCCATCAGGCGGTGGCCTCCGCGCCGTCGGACTGCGCGGCGGCGGCCTGTGCGTCGCTCGCCTCGGCCGGTGCGGCGATGACCGAACGGCCCTCGGCCAGCTCCTGCTCGACCGCGGCGATGAGGCGCTCCTCGAGCTCGGGTGCACCGATCTTCTGGATGACCTCGACCAGGAAGCCGAGCACGACGAGGCGCCGGGCTTCTTCTTCCGGGACGCCGCGGGACTGCAGGTAGAACAGCTGCTCGTCGTCGAAGCGACCGGTCGCACTCGCGTGGCCGGCGCCCTCGATGTTGCCCGTCTCGATCTCGAGGTTCGGGATGCTGTCGGCGCGGGTGCCGTCCGTCAGCACGAGGTTGCGGTTCTGCTCGTACGAGTCCGTGCCGTCACCGGCGCGGCCGATCAGGACGTCACCGATCCAGACGGTGTGCGCGCCCTGGCCCTGCAGCGCGCCCTTGTAGTTGACCCGACCGCGCGTGTTCGGCGCGTCGTGGTTCACGTACACCTGCTGCTCGATGTACTGGCCGGCGTCGGCGAAGTACACGCCGTACATCTCCGTGTCGGCACCCTGCGCACCGAGGTGCGTCGAGGGGTTGACGCGGATGACGTCGCCGCCGAGCGAGACCACGACGTGCTTGAGGAAGGCATCGCGGCCGACCTCGGCGAAGTGGGTCGAGACGTGCACGGCGTCGTCGTCCCAGTCCTGCAGGCTGACGACGGTCAGTCGTGCGTTCTGCTGCGCGACGATCTCGATGTTCTCGCTCAGCAGGGCGCTGCCGCGATTGTCGAGCACGACGATGCCCTGGGAGTTCGGCTCGGCCGTGATCACCGTGTGCGCAGCGCGGGGCTGCGACCCGAAGTCGGAACGGGTCACGGTGATGAACTCGTGCGCCTCGGTGGCCTTGATCGTGATCGCCAGGACCGCGTCACGGGCGGTCCAGGCTGCGGCCGAGGCGCGGTCCTCGGGCAGGCCGGCCGAGCCGACGCGGGGGTCGTCGCTGCGACCCCACTCGACGGCGGCACCGTCGGACTGTCGGGCGAGGTACGGGTAGGCGGATCCGTCGAGCGCGCCGTCCAGCAGCGGCTGGAGCTTGGTGAGCGGTGCGAACTTCCAGTTGACCTCTCGGCCGGTGACCTTCGGGAACGCCTCGACGTCGCCGGACTGGAACCGCTCGGAGCGGGTCTGGACCGGCACCTTCTTGTCGGGGGCGTCCCAGCCGCCGTCGGAGTGGGCTCCGGCGCCGTGCTGGGTGCCGCCCTGCGCTGCGGCAGCGGGCTCGATCGGCTGGTCGATGTGGGGAGGGGTGGTGCTGGACATCTAGCCGACGGATCCTTCCATGCTCATCTCGATGAGCTTGTTGAGTTCGAGTGCGTACTCCATCGGGAGCTCGCGGGCGATCGGCTCGATGAAGCCACGGACGATCATCGCCATCGCCTCGTCCTCGGCCATGCCGCGGGACATGAGGTAGAAGAGCTGCTCCTCGCTGACACGCGAGACCGTGGCCTCGTGTCCCAGCTGCACGTCGTCGACACGGATGTCGATCGCCGGGTAGGTGTCGCTCCGGCTGATCGTGTCGACCAGCAGGGCGTCGCAGCGCACGGTGTTGGCGGCGTGGTGCGCGGCCGGGTCGACCCGGACCTCACCGCGGTAACCCGCACGACCGCCACCACGGGCGATCGACTTCGAGACGATCGACGACGTCGTGTACGGCGCCATGTGGATCATCTTCGCGCCGGCGTCCTGGTGCTGACCGGGGCCCGCGAAGGCGACGGAGAGCGTCTCGCCCTTGGCGTGCTCGCCGGCGAGGTAGATCGACGGGTACTTCATCGTGACCTTGGACCCGATGTTGCCGTCGATCCACTCCATCGTCGCGCCCTCGTGTGCGATCGCACGCTTGGTGACGAGGTTGTAGACGTTGTTCGACCAGTTCTGGATCGTCGTGTACCGAACGCGGGCGTTCTTCTTCACGATGATCTCGACGACGGCCGAGTGCAGCGAGTCGGACTTGTAGATCGGGGCGGTGCAGCCCTCGATGTAGTGGACGTACGAGTCCTCGTCCGCGATGATCAGCGTCCGCTCGAACTGGCCCATGTTCTCGGTGTTGATCCGGAAGTACGCCTGCAGCGGGATCTCGACGTGGACACCCTTGGGGACGTAGACGAACGAGCCACCGGACCAGACGGCCGTGTTCAGCGCGGCGAACTTGTTGTCGCCGGCCGGGATCACGGTGCCGAAGTACTCCTCGAACAGCTCCGGGTGCTCACGGAGCGCCGTGTCGGTGTCCATGAAGATGACGCCCTGCTGCTCCAGGTCCTCGCGGATCTGGTGGTAGACGACCTCGGACTCGTACTGCGCGGCGACGCCGGCGACGAGGCGCTGACGCTCGGCCTCGGGGATGCCGAGCTTCTCGTAGGTCGCACGGATGTCCTCGGGGAGGTCTTCCCACGACTGTGCCTGCTTCTCCGTGGAACGCACGAAGTACTTGATGTTGTCGAAGTCGATGCCCGTCAGATCGGCACCCCACGTCGGCATGGGCTTGCGGCCGAAGAGCGACAGCCCCTTGAGGCGGTTCTTCAGCATCCACTCGGGCTCGTCCTTGAGGTTCGAGATGTCGGTGACGACCTCTTCCGAGATCCCACGACGGGCGGAGGACCCTGCCGAGTCGGAGTCGGACCAGCCGAACTCGTATTGGCCGAGCCCTTCGAGCTCGGGACGGTCGATGAGCACGTCGGACATGGTCTCCTCGTTTCCTTCTCGCGGGACAGCGTTACAGGTGTGAACCCGTGGCGTCTGGACGCCATTCCACCGCAGACCGCTGACATGCGGACCGGGTGCTGCTCCCTCGCAACGACAATGGTTCCACGCAGTCCGTGGGTTGATCGGCGATCTCGGCCCATTCGGAGCCGGCGCCTGCCTAGACTTGACTGCTGCTGAACCCTCGAATCCTACAGGTTCACTGCACGGAACAACAGGAAGGCACCACCCTCGTGACACGCGTCGGATCCCCCGTCGAGCAGGATCTCCGGACCGGACGGTGGTGGTCGCTCCCCCGCGTGGTCGACCGTCGCGTGGTCGCACTGGCCTGGGCGTCCTTCGTGGTCGAGGTCGTGCTGATCGGCACCGGAGGCCTCGTGCGCCTCACCGCCTCGGGCCTCGGATGCCCCACCTGGCCCAAGTGCACGGCGGATTCGCTCGTCTCCACGCCGGAGATGGGCATCCACGGCATCATCGAGTTCGGCAACCGTCTGCTCACCTTCGTGCTCGTGATCGTGGCCGTCGCGATGTTCCTCGCGGTCGTCCGGATGCTCCGCACGCGCCCCGAACTCTTCTGGCTCGCGTTCGCTCAGGGCGTCGCGATCCCGGTGCAGGCCGTCATCGGCGGTATGAGCGTCTGGACGAACCTGAACCCCTTCGTGGTCGGGCTGCACTTCGTCGTCTCCGCCGCCCTCACCTCGGTGACCGCTGCGCTGGTCTACCGCACGACGCACGGCCCGCGCACCGCCCAGCGGCTCGTCCCGCGCTGGTACACGGGTGTCGTCCGCGGCACCGTCGCCGCCGTCGTCGTGACCGTGCTCGTCGGCATCCTGACCACCGGCAGCGGCCCGCACGCCGGAGCCGACGCCGCGGTCGACGGTGGGCGTCTGCACCGCACCGGGTTCGACCCCGCGGTCATGGAGCACGTGCACGCCTGGCCCGCGTACGCCCTCTTCGCCCTGACCCTGGTGCTCGTCATCGGAGCCGTCCGCCTGGGCCGCCCGAGCAAGTGGCCGCTGCTGCTGCTCGTCGTCGAGTTCCTGCAGATCGCGGTCGGGCTCACGCAGGCACGCACGGGTCTGCCCGTCGGGCTCGTCGGCACGCACATGGTGCTCGCCGGGTTGCTCGTCGGTGCGGTGACCGCCGTGGTGCTGTCGACGCGGGCCTCGGCCGGCCGAGACGCCGTCCGGGAACCCATCGACGCCTGACGCCCGGGCGCGTCGCGCGCTCGACACCCGCTCTCCGACACCCCACGAGTCGTTCGACTCGTGGGGTGTCGCGTTTGTGGCGGACGGCTGGGCACCACGCTGCTGACGCGGAACGACACCGCCGACGTCGCACGACATCGACTTCGTCGCTCGACATCCGCACCACGCGCGGTCCGCTGCGGCTCGCGTCCGCCCCGCGGCCGACGGCGGCAACGCCGGACGGGAGGCCCGTGGCGGGCCCGCACCGCGCCTCCAGGCCGCCTCGTGCCCGACGCAGGACGCCGGTGTCCTGCCGAGACGCCGCCGAACGCGCGAAACGCCGCCGGATCCGGCGGCGTCTCGGCGGGGTGGCGGCGTCGTGCAGACACGACGGCGTCGACAGGACACGACGGCGTCACCTGGACACGACGGCGTCCTGCGGACCGAACGCGCGGGCGCCCGCTCGACCGCCTAGAAGGTGAAGACCTGCGGCAGCAGCGGGTCGATGCCCACGGCGATGAAGAGCAGCGTCAGGTACGTGATCGAGCTGTGGAAGACCCGCATCGGCTGCACGTGCTCGACGTGCTGGATGGCCCGCGAGTACAGGCGGTGCGACTCGACGACGAACCAGATGCCGCCGGCCAGCGCGACGACCGTGTAGAGCGGCCCCATGTGCCCGACCGGGATGAGCAGGAGCGAGCAGACGAGCGTCGCCCACGCGTAGAGCACGACCTGCAGGCCGACGACGGTGCGGCCACGGACCACGGCGAGCATCGGCACGTCGGCCGCGTCGTAGTCGTCGCGGTACTTCATCGACAGCGGCCAGTAGTGCGGCGGCGTCCACAGGAAGATCACCATGAACAGGATGACCGGGGTCCAGGTCAGCGATCCGGTGACGCCCGCCCAGCCGATGAGCACGGGCATGCAGCCGGCCGAGCCGCCCCACACGATGTTCTGCGGGGTGCGGCGCTTGAGCCACAGCGTGTAGACGAACACGTAGATGAGGATCGCGATGACGCTCAGCGCGGCGGCGAGCCAGTTCACCAGGAAGCCGAGCACCGCGGTCGACAGGATGCCGAGCACCCACGAGAACACGAGGGCCTCGCGGTCGGACAGCTCACCGGTGACGAGCGGTCGGGTGCTGGTCCGCTTCATCAGCCGGTCGATGTCGCGGTCGATGTAGCAGTTGAAGGCCGACGCCGAACCGGCCGACATCGCTCCGCCGAGCATCGTCCAGAAGACGAGCCACAGGTCGGGGACGCCGCGTTCGGCGAGGAACATCGTCGGCGCCGTGGTGACGAGCAGCAGCTCCATCACGCGCGGCTTCGTCAACGAGACGTACGCACGGACCTTGCGGGACAGCGGCGATCGGGGTCGATCGGTGTCGGGCCGGGTCACGGTGGCAGTCGGCAAGAGAACCTCAGTCTGTTCGCATCAGCTCGCACACTCGGTGGACGACTGCGACGGCGTCCGGGCATGCGCTGACCCGGAATGTCCACGGGTCCCGATCAGTTTACGGGATGGAAGCGCCGCGACGGTGCCCCGCTCCGACATCCCGGCGTGATCCGGACGCGCTCGACACGCCCGGATCGACCGTCGACGGCCACCCCGGTGTGAACATCGGGGGTCACCTGAACCCCTTCTGAGTACCGGGTCACTATGCTGGACACGCCCTCCCGCAGTGCGCGCCCCGATGACGTCGGCCGCGATGAGCCGGTCGGCCGCCGCTAGACGGCGACACGACTCGGCCCCGGGATGGCCACATGTCCGTGCGATGGCACGAGCCCTCGCACATGTCGCATCAAGAAGGGTCAACATCCAAGTGGCTGAATTCACCTGGGACGCCATCGACCGGAAGGCCGTCGACACGGCCCGCGTTCTCGCCGCCGACTCGGTCGAGGCCGCCGGCAACGGTCACCCCGGCACCGCGATGAGCCTCGCTCCGCTCGCCCACCTGCTCTTCCAGAAGGTGATGCGTCGCGACCCGAGCGACTCCACCTGGATCGGCCGCGACCGCTTCATCCTCTCCGCCGGTCACGCCTCGATCCTCCAGTACGTGCAGTTCTACCTGCACGGCTACGGGCTCGAGATCGACGACCTGCAGCACCTGCGCAAGTGGGGCTCGAAGACCCCGGGTCACCCGGAGTACGGCCACACCGACGGTGTCGAGATCACCACGGGCCCGCTCGGCCAGGGCCTCGCGTCCTCGGTCGGCTTCGCCTACGCCCAGCGCTTCGAGCGCGGCCTGTTCGACCCGGAGACCCCGGCCGGCCAGTCGCCGTTCGACCACTACACCTACGTGATCGCCGGCGACGGTGACATGCAGGAAGGCGTGACGAACGAGTCCGGCTCGCTCGCCGGCCGTCAGCAGCTCGGCAACCTCATCGCGTTCTACGACTCGAACCAGATCTCGATCGAGGACAACACCGACATCGCGTTCTCCGAGAGCGTCGCCGACCGCTACGAGGCGCTCGGCTGGCACGTCCAGATCGTCGACTGGAAGAAGACCGGCGAGTACTCCGAGGACGTCGAGGAGCTGCACGCCGCGATCGAGGCCGCCAAGCAGGTCACCGACAAGCCGTCGCTCATCGTCCTCAAGACGATCATCGGCTGGCCGTCGCCGACGAAGCAGAACTCGGGCAAGATCCACGGTTCGGCGCTCGGCGCCGACGAGATCAAGGGTCTCAAGGAGATCCTCGGCTTCGACACCGACAAGACCTTCGAGGTCGCCCCCGAGGTCCTCGAGTACACCCGCGGCGCCGTCGCCAAGGGCCAGGCCGAGCACGCCGAGTGGCAGAAGTCCTTCGACGCGTGGGGCGCGGCCAACGCCGACAAGAAGGCACTGTTCGACCGTGTCCAGTCGAAGGAGCTCCCGGAGGGCCTCGAAGCAGCGCTCCCGGTCTTCCCGACCGACAAGGCCGTCTCGACCCGCGCCGCTTCCGGCAAGGTCATCAACGCCATCGCGCCGCTGATGCCCGAGTTCTGGGGCGGTTCGGCCGACCTCGCCGAGTCGAACCTCACCACGATCGAGGGCGCCAAGTCCTTCGGTCCGGCCGAGGCCTCGACGTCGACGTGGAGCACCGACCCGTACGGCCGCGTGCTGCACTTCGGCATCCGCGAGCACGCCATGGGCTCGATCCTCAACGGCATCGTCCTGCACGGGAACACCCGCCCCTTCGGTGGCACGTTCCTCATCTTCAGCGACTACATGCGTCCGGCGGTCCGTCTCGCCGCGCTCATGCAGGCGCCGGCGATCTACGTCTGGACCCACGACTCCATCGCCCTCGGCGAGGACGGCCCGACGCACCAGCCGATCGAGCAGGTCTCGTCGCTCCGTGCGATCCCCGGTCTCGACGTCGTCCGCCCGGCCGACGCCAACGAGGTCGCGTACGCGTGGCTCGAGATGCTCAAGCACACCGACCGCCCGGCCGGCATCGCGCTGAGCCGTCAGAACCTCCCCGTGTTCGAGCGTGGCGAGGGTGACGCGTCCGGTGAGGTCTTCGCTTCGGCGAAGAACGTCGCCAAGGGTGCGTACATCCTGGCCGAGGCGCCCAACGGCACCCCGGACGTCATCCTCATCGCGACCGGTTCCGAGGTCCAGATCGCGGTCGATGCTCGCGAGCAGCTCAAGGCCGAGGGCATCAACGCCCGCGTCGTGAGCGCGCCGTCGATCGAGTGGTTCCGCGCCCAGTCCGAGAACTACCAGGACCAGGTGCTCCCGAAGGACGTCACCGCTCGCGTGTCGGTCGAGGCCGGCATCGCCATGAGCTGGCGCGACATCGTCGGCGACAAGGGCCGCAGCGTCTCGATCGAGCACTTCGGTGCCTCGGCCGACTACCAGACGCTCTTCAAGGAGTTCGGCTTCACGACGGAGCACGTCGTGGCCGCCGCGAAGGAATCGATCGCAGCTTCCTGACCTGCAAGGGCCGGGTCCGGTTTCCGGATCCGGCCCTTCTTCCGGGAGGCCCGGCTCGGTTCCGCCACGGGCCTCCCGTCCCCGAAACCCCGACTCACGGTCCTCACGGACCCGTCGATGAAAGAAGAAGAGAAACACATGGCTGAGAACACCCCCACCGCCGCCCTCTCCGCGGTCGGCGTGAGCATCTGGCTCGACGACCTCTCCCGCGAGCTCCTCGAGACCGGCAAGCTCACCGAGCTCATCGAGCAGAAGAACGTCGTCGGCGTGACGACGAACCCGACGATCTTCGCGTCGGCCCTCGCCAAGGGCGAGCGCTACGACTCGCAGGTCAAGGAACTCGCCGCTGCGGGCACCGACGTCACCGACGCGATCTTCGAGATCACCACGCAGGACGTCGCGAATGCTTCCGACGTCTTCAAGCCGATCTACGACGAGACCAAGGGCTTCGACGGCCGCGTCTCGATCGAGGTCGAGCCGGGCCTCGCGCACGACACCGCCAAGACCATCGAGCAGGCCAAGTTCCTGTTCGAGAAGGTCGGCAAGGAGAACGTCCTCATCAAGATCCCGGCGACGCTCGAGGGTCTCGAGGCGATCACCGAGGTCATCGGCGCCGGCATCTCCGTCAACGTCACCCTGATCTTCTCGCTCGAGCGCTACCGCGCCGTCATCGACGCCTACCTCGGTGGGCTCGAGAAGGCCAAGGCCGCCGGCCACGACCTCTCCAAGATCCACTCGGTCGCGTCCTTCTTCGTGTCGCGTGTCGACTCCGAGATTGACAAGCGCCTGGACGCCGTCGGCACCGACGAGGCCAAGGCACTCAAGTCGAAGGCCGGCATCGCCAACGCGCAGCTCGCGTACCAGGTCTGGACCGAGGCGTTCGCCTCCGAGCGTGCCCTCGGCCTGCTCGAGTCCGGCGCCAACACGCAGCGTCCGCTCTGGGCCTCGACCGGTGTCAAGGACCCGTCGCTCCCCGACACGCTCTACGTGACCGAGCTCGCCGCCCCGAACACCGTCAACACGATGCCGGGCAAGACGCTCGACGCCACGTTCGACCACGGTGAGATCCACGGCGACGCCATCGCCGGCACGTTCGACCAGGCGCAGCAGGTCCTCGACCAGCTCGCCGCACAGGGCGTCGACTACGACGAGGTCGTCGCACTGCTCGAGAAGGAGGGCGTGGACAAGTTCATCGTCTCCTGGGGCGAGCTCGTCGACACCGTCAAGGCAGCGCTCGAGGGCGCCAAGTAGTGACGGTTTCCATCGCAGCCAGCGGCGACGCCGCGCGGGCCA
>Ga0308159_1000998_pt1 | contig 48235 bp, 49 predicted proteins | sample PhyCR1_FD_201040 | JGI IMG/M metagenome (GOLD analysis project Ga0308159, IMG submission 201040) | Phyllosphere microbial communities from UC Gill Tract Community Farm, Albany, California, United States - DLSLC.R1 | ecosystem: Host-associated > Plants > Phyllosphere > Unclassified | place: USA...
CAAACTTCAAACTTCAAACTTCAAACTTCAAACTTCAAACTTCAAAGCGTGGGCGCATACAGCAAGTTGGTATTCATTGGCGCGGGTGGCGCACAGTCACCTTTCCGCCCTTACGGCGGCTCACTTTTTGTCTTGTCAAAAAGTAAGCAAAAACCGCCTGCTCCTATCATCCGGCCCCTACGCTACGCTCCGGGGTCCCCTCGCTCCGGGCTTGCTCCCGGGAGGACCGCGCTGCAGGCCCCATCCTGGGGCCCAGCGCTTGACGGGCATCCATGCCCGTCACCTCCCTCCGCAAGCCCTGCGCTCGGCCTCCTGAAGTCGCGATCTGTGTTGCCTGGACTACCGCGCGCTTAGAAGCAAAAGCAAAAACCAAAGCAACGACAACGGCAACGGCAACGGCAACGGCAACGGCAACGGCAACGGCAACGGCAACGGCAATGATACGGCAAGGTTCGTGGGTGCGCAGATAGCGAGCTCGACCACTGAGCACTGGACCCTAACCATTTGCGTCCCAGGCAAATGTTTAGCCAATCCCGATGCAAAGGTTGCCATTCACTACTTTAATTCTCCACAACCGACATGTGAGTATCGAATGCATGATTCCCGCCCTGCCCAGCCCACCATCGTCCAATCGCCCTTCGCCGTCGAAGCCCCAGACGCTGTGCGGCGAGAATCCGCTGGTGCATGTCATCCTCGCCTTCTGGGCATTGTGGCACTGCCGTCACGCCCGCCCGCCCGACACCTCGCTCATGCCTGCATGACCTCACCCGGCCTGTCTAGGGCCGTTTGACCCAGCCAGGCCGCCTGCACAGGCAGAGGCCTGAGCGTTCGCGAGCGAATGATTATGCACTTTGCACCTGTGGATCAGGCCAGCCAGTTCCTGGCCGCCAACCCCGATATCGATCTGTTCGAACTGTTCATCCTCGACGCCAACGGCGTGCCACGCGGCAAGCTGCTGCACCGTGATGAACTGCTGGCCGTATACCAGACCGGTCGGCCATTACCCAGCACCATTCTCGGCCTTACCGTAAACGGCGACGACGTGGAAGATTCGGGCCTGGTCTGGGATGTCGGCGACATCGATTGCCGCGCCTACCCACTCGATGGCAGCCTGGTTCGCCTGCCCTGGCGCCGGGTGCCGACCGCAGCGCTGCAAGTGAGCATGCACCCGCGCCAAGGCCTGCCTGCCAGCGTGGCCGACCCTCGTCATGTACTGTTGCGCACCGTCGACGCCCTGAAGGCCGATGGTTATCACCCCGTGATGGCCTGCGAACTGGAGTTCTACCTGCTCGACCAGCAGCGCGATGCCCACGGCCATCCACAGCCGGCGCTCGACCGGGACGGCGGACGCCCTCGCAGCACTCAGGTGTATGGGCTGCGGGAGCTGGAGCAGATCGAGCCGTTCCTGGCAGACCTGTACGCAGCCTGCAAGGCGCAAGGCATACCCGCGCGCACGGCCATTTCGGAATACGCCCCAGGCCAGGTGGAAATCACCCTCGAACACGGTGATGCGCTGCAGGCGATGGATCAGGCGGTACGCTACAAGCGCTTGGTCAAAGGCGTCGCCCACGCCCACGGCATGCAGGCCTGCTTCATGGCCAAGCCGTTCGGCCACCTGGCCGGCACTGGCATGCACATGCACCTGAGCCTGGCCAACAGCGCCGGCCGTAACCTGTTCGCCAGCAAAGACCCGGCCGGCACACCGCTGCTGCGCCAGGCAGTGGCCGGCATGTTGCAGCACCTGCACGAGTCGCTGCTGCTGTTTTGCCCCAACGCCAACTCCTTCCGCCGCTTCCAGGCCAACAGCTACGCGCCCCTGTCGCCCACCTGGGGCGTGGACAACCGCACAGTCAGCCTGCGGGTGCCGGGCGGACCGGCCAACAGCCGGCATGTAGAGCACCGTATCTGCGGGGCCGACGCCAACCCGTATCTGGCTGCCGCCGCCATTTTGGCCGCCAGTCACGCCGGCATACGTGATCAGCTCGACCCAAACGCGCCGATTCAGGGCAACGGTTATGCCCAGGCGACCGAACACCTGCCAACTGACTGGCTCACCGCGCTGCAGGCCCTGGAGCAGTCCACTTGGGCCCGCGATGCATTGGGCGATGCGTTTCTTGGCGTGTACCTGAAGGTCAAGCGCGCCGAGTACCGTCAATTCATGGCCGAAGTCAGCGAACAGGACTGGCGCTGGTACCTGCACCAGGCCTGAGCCCCATACAGAACAAGGATTACCCATGAACGCAGCAGTCAACAAAGACCCGGCGCAACGTGCACCGTCCTACTACACCGCCACCCTCAACGACCCCACCACCTACCCCCAGCTCAAGGGCACCGTACAGGTGGACGTGGCAATCATCGGCGCGGGCTTCACCGGCTTGGCAACGGCTGTGGAGCTGGCCGAACGCGGCCTGAAGGTCGCGGTGGTCGAGGCCAACCGGGTGGGCTGGGGCGCCAGCGGGCGCAATGGCGGGCAAGTGACCGGCAGCCTGTCGGGGGACGAGGCCATGCGTGCACAGATGCGCAAGCGGCTGGGCAGCGACGTGGACGATTTCATCTGGCACCTGCGCTGGCGGGGCCACCAGATCATCGAGCAACGGGTGGCCCGCTATGGCATCGACTGCGACCTCAAGCACGGTCACCTGCACGCGGCCATGAAGCCCTCGCACCTGGACGAGCTACGGGCTTTCGAGGCCCAGGCACAGCGCTATGGCATGGGGGATCAGGTCGAACTGCTCGACCGCCAGGCGATGGCCGAGCACCTGCAAAGCCCCCTGTATCTGGGCGCCCTCAAGAACCGTCGCAACCTGCACCTGCACCCGCTGAACCTGTGCCTGGGCGAAGCCCGCGCCGCCCACGGCCTGGGCGCGCTGATCTTCGAGCAGACCGAAGTGCTGGAAATCATCCACGGCGCCCGCCCTGCCGTGGTGACGGCCCATGGGCGTGTAGACGCGCGCCAAGTCATGCTGGCGGGCGATGTCTACCACAAGCTGGAAAAGCGCCAGCTCAAGGGCAAGATATTCCCGGCCATGGGCGGCATCGTCACCACGGCGCCACTGGGCGAGCTGGCAGCGCAGATCAACCCGCATGACCTGGCCGTCTACGATTGCCGGTTCGTGCTGGACTACTACCGCCTGACGGCCGACAAGCGCCTGCTGTTCGGCGGCGGCGCCAATTACTCAGGGCGCGACTCGCGGGATATCGAAGCTGAACTGCGCCCCTGCATCGAGCGCACCTTCCCAGCCTTGAAGGGCGTGCCCATCGCGTTCCAGTGGAGCTGCGCCATGGGCATCGTGGTCAACCGGATTCCCCAAGTGGGCAAGCTTTCGGACCATGTCTGGTACTGCCAAGGGTATTCCGGGCACGGCATCGCCACCAGTCACATCATGGGCGAAATCATGGCGCAAGCCCTGACGGGCACGCTGGAGAAATTCGACACCTTCGCCCAGTGCAAGCATGTGCGTGTGCCGATGGGGGACGTGTTGGGCAACCCGCTCTTGGCGGCGGGCATGTGGTACTACCAGATGCTGGAAAAACTGCGCTGAAGCCCAGGCCCGTCAATCGCCCTGCGCGGCCTCATCAAAAGGGCTGCAAGGCGATTGCGGGCGGTGCACGCCAGGTCAGGCGCTTTTCTTGAGGTTGAGCTTCTTGAGCTCTTCGTCACGCAGTTCGCGGCGCAGGATCTTGCCGACATTGGTGGTCGGCAAGGTGTCGCGAAACTCGACCTGACGCGGCACCTTGTAACCGGTGAGGTTGGCACGCATGTGCTCCATCACCTGCTCCTTGGTCACGGTCATACCGGGTTTGACCACGACGAAGACCTTGATGAGCTCGCCGGATTTCTCATCCGGAATGCCGATGGCCGCACACTGCGACACGCCGGGCACCGCCGCCAGCACGTCTTCGAGTTCATTGGGGTAGACGTTGAAGCCGGACACCAGAATCATGTCCTTCTTGCGGTCGACGATACGCATGTAGCCGTCGGGCTGGATCAGGGCGATGTCGCCGGTCTTGAGCCAGCCGTCGCTGTCGAGAATCTCGGCGGTGGCCTCCTCGCGCTGCCAGTAGCCTTTCATCACCTGAGGGCCCTTGACGCAGAGTTCGCCCACTTCGCCCAAGGGCAGCTCGTTGCCGGCGTCGTCGACGATCTTGCACAGCGTGGACGGCACCGGAATGCCAATGGTGCCCACCTGGTTGGCCTGCGCCGGGTTCACGGCGGCCACCGGGCTGGTTTCGGTCATGCCGTATCCTTCGCAGATGGCGCAACCGGTCACCGTACGCCAACGCTCGGCAACGCTCAGTTGCAGCGCCATGCCGCCGGACAGGGTGATCTTCAAGGCCGAGAAGTCCAGGGCGCGGAACGCATCGCTGTTGCACAGCGCCACGAACAGCGTATTGAGACCCACGAAGCCCGTGAACTTCCACTTGCCCAGCTCCTTGACCATGGCGGACAGGTCGCGGGGGTTGCTGATCAGCACGTTGTGGTTGCCGATCAGCATCATGGCCATGCAATGGAAGGTGAAGGCGTAGATGTGGTATAGCGGCAGCGGGGTGATGAGGATCTCGCACCCTTCCTGCAGGTTCGAGCCCATCAGCGCCCGGCACTGCAGCATGTTGGCCACCAGGTTGCGGTGAGTCAGCATGGCGCCTTTGGCCACACCGGTGGTACCGCCGGTGTATTGCAACACGGCCACGTCATCGGCCTGCGGGTTGGCCTCGGTCACCGGCTGGCCCTTGCCCAGGGCCAGGGCATCGTTGAAGCGCACGGCGCTGGGCAGGTGATAGGCCGGCACCATCTTCTTGACGTACTTGATCACGCTGTTGATCAGCAGCCGCTTGAGCGGGGGCAGCAGGTCTGCCACCTCGGTGACGATGATGTGCTTGACCTGGGTCTTGGGCACCACCTTCTCGGCCAGGTGCGCCATGTTCGCCAGACACACCAACGCCTTGGCGCCGGAGTCCTTGAACTGGTGCTCCATTTCCCGGGCGGTGTACAGCGGGTTGGTGTTCACGACGATCAAGCCGGCGCGCATGGCACCGAACACCGCCACTGGGTACTGCAGCACATTAGGCAACTGCACCGCGATACGGTCACCGGGCTTTAGGTCGGTATGCTGCTGCAACCAGGCGGCAAAGGCACCGGACAGGGTATACAACTCACCGTAAGTGAGGGTCTTGCCCAGGTTGCTGAAGGCCGGTTTGTCGGCGAAGCGCTGGCAGGATTGCTTGAGTACCGCCTGGATGTTGGGGAATTCGTCGGGATCGATCTGCGCCGCGATACCGGCCGGATACTTGTCCTTCCAAAAATGGTCGATCATGCAATCCCACTCCTTCAGCAACAGCGAAGTTCGTTTCACGCGTCGAGGCGTTTATTATTGATATGAGATGACGGCCTGATGCAAACCAGATCATCTGAAAGCGGGCCGAGAGTAGCAGCTTTGCCGAGGGTCTACTAGAGCCCAAAGCGGGCTTGACAGTCACAAAAGTGACTCAAAGAATGCTTTGGGTCACGTTTAGAGTATTTGACTTAATTAGCCTGGGCGTCCAGCAGGATGTGCCGTGCCAGAGGCCCTGGCGCACGGCACCACGTTCTCACCGCAGGCTACCGATCTAGCTGGCGTCGCGCAGTTCGCGCCGCAGGATCTTGCCCACGGGCGTCATCGGCAGCGCCTCGCGCAGCACTATGTGCTTGGGCACCTTGTAGCCGGTGAGGTTGGCCTTGCAGTAGGCCTTGAGCTCCTCGACATCCACACCACCCTCGCGCGGCACCACGAACAGCTTCACCGCTTCGCCGGAACGTTCGTCCGGCACGCCGATGGCGGCACAGTTGGCCACCTTGGGATGGCCCATCACCACCTCTTCGACTTCGTTGGGGTATACGTTGAAGCCAGACACGATGATCATGTCCTTCTTGCGGTCGACGATGCGGGTAAAGCCGTCCGGGTCGATCACGGCAATGTCACCAGTCTTGAACCAGCCTTCGGCGTCCAGTGCCTCGGCCGTGGCCTCGGGTTGCTGCCAGTAGCCCTTCATGACCTGCGGGCCTTTGATGCACAGCTCGCCGGGTTCCCCCAACGCCAGCTCGTTACCGTCGGCGTCGATCACCTTGAAGGCCGTGCCCACCACCGGGATGCCCACCGTACCCAGCCGCGCCAGCGTGCCATAGGGGTTGGTGCTGGCCACTGGGGACGTTTCGGTCAGGCCGTACCCTTCGACGATGCGGCAGCCTGTCAGCTGTTCCCAGCGCTCTGCCGTGGCCTTGACCAGGGCGGTGCCGCCGGAATTGGTGACCTTGAGTGCGGAGAAATCGAGCTGGCGGAAGCCGGGGTGGTCCATCAGCGCGACGAACAGGGTGTTGAGGCCCAGCAACGCAGAAAACCGCCACTTGCCCAGCTCCTTGATGAAGCCAGGTATGTCCCGCGGGTTGGTGATCAATACGTTGTGGTTGCCGGTGACCATCATGCACATGCAGTTCGCAGTGAAAGCATAGATGTGGTAGAGCGGTAACGGCGCGATCATCACCTCTTCGCCGTCCTTGAGCAGCTTTTGCCCGTCCGGCCCATGTTGGGAGAAGCACGCCAGCACCTGCAGCATGTTCGCCACCAGGTTGCCGTGGGTGAGCATTGCGCCCTTGGCCAGCCCCGTCGTGCCGCCGGTGTACTGCAGCACGGCGATGTCACCCAGGCCCAAGGGCACAGGCTGGGGCACGCCACCGCGGCCCTGGCGCAGCACCTGCTTGAACGACACAGCCTGGGGCAGCGCATAGGCCGGCACCATCTTCTTGACCTTGTCGACCACGGTGTTGACCAGCCAGCCCTTGAGCGTGGGCAGCATGTCGCCCATCTTCGCTTCGATCAGGTACTCAATACCGGTATCGGGCAGGACCGTCTGCACACGCTTGCCGAACAGGTTCATGTACACCAGCGCCCGGGTACCACTGTCCTTGAACTGGTGCCGCATTTCGCGCTCGGTGTACAGCGGATTGGTGTTGACCACGATCAGCCCTGCGCGCATGGCGCCGAACACCGCGATGGGGTACTGGAGCACGTTGGGCATCTGCACCGCGATGCGGTCGCCCGGCTTGAGGTCGGTATGTTGCTGCAGCCAGCTGGCGAAGGCAGCCGACAGGCGATCAAGGTCGGCGTAGGTCAAGGTCACGCCCAGGTTGCTGAAGGCCGGGCGATCGGCAAAGCGCTTGCAGGAGCGTTCGAACACCCCGACCACAGACGCGTAGGCTTGCATGTCCAAGGTGGAAGGCACGCCCGCCGGGCGCTTGTCATTCCAGAAGTCGGCTTGCATTTATTGTTGTTCCTCTGCCGGGACCTGCACTGCGTCCTGATTAGTCCGAGTGCCTGCGCGCAGGCGATGCACAGGCGTTGATTCGACGTTAGCAGGTAAGCCAGGCACGGCCCAGCCGTCAGCGCCTGCCATTAACATTGTGAATCTTATTTGTGCCCTTCCTGCAATTTGCTCGACTGTGGGTACACTGACGTGGGCGCAAAATGTGATCCGGGCGACCCCGGCAAGCGTCTCACCCGTCTGGCCGACGCCCTGCGTGCGACCGGCATCCGACCTGTACTGCTTAAGGAAGCCCTGATGTCCCAGCTCAGCAACACGCCCTACGAAGCCCTTGAAGTCGGCCAGAAAGCCGAATACACGAAGTTGGTCGAGGAGCGCGACATCCAGCTGTTCGCCGCCATGTCCGGCGATCACAACCCGGTGCACCTGGATGCCGAGTTCGCGGCCAAGAGCATGTTCCGCGAGCGCATTGCCCATGGCATGTTCAGCGGCGCGTTGATCAGTGCGGCGGTGGCCTGCACGTTACCAGGCCCTGGTACCATCTACCTGGGCCAGCAGATGAGCTTCCAGAAGCCGGTCAAGATCGGCGACACCCTGACGGTGCGCCTGGAAATCCTGGAAAAACTGCCCAAGTTCAAAGTGCGTATCGCCACCAACGTGTACAACCAGCACAACGAACTGGTCGTCGAGGGTGAAGCCGAGATCCTGGCACCGCGCAAGCAGCAAACCGTCGAACTGGTTTCCCCGCCGAACTTCGTGGCCAGCTGAGCACCGTCGTGCAGTCATGGCCGCCAGTGCACTGCACCCGGCTTTCAGCCCCGGAACGGCGGCTGCTCGACCACTTCTATCGCCAACAGGGCTCGCGCATGCGCGCCCCTGCGCAGGGCACGTTTTGGGTGGCCAGGTCGCCGGGCATCATTGCTGGGTTGTCCCTCAGCGAGGTGGACGGTGGTCAGTGGCTGACGGGGCTGTTGGTGGCGCCTGATCGGCGCTCGGAAGGCGTGGGTGAGCAATTGGTCGCAGCGGCCCTGGAGAACGCCTGCGCCAGCACATGGTTGTTTTGCCATCCATCGCTCGCCCTCTATTACGGACGCCAGGGGTTCGCGCCGGCTGGAGCGCTACCCCCGTCGCTGCATGACAAGTTCCAGCGCTATCAACGCAGCAAGGCCTTGATAGCGCTGGAGCGAACCGCCCAACCGGGGCAGGTCAGCGCGGGGTAGGTTCAACGCCCGCCGCTTCATCAGCACCGGGGCGTTCCTTGCCCAATACCTTGGGCTTCTCGTCGTCGCGGGTGCCATCGAAGTCTTTTTCGCCTGGGTCCTTGCCCTCGGCCGACATATGCTCGATCACCGCGTTCATCTCTGCGCCCAGCAACAGCACGGCAGCCGAGATGTAGAAGTACAGCAGCAGTACGATGATCGCCCCGATGCTGCCGTACATGGCGTTGTAGTCTGCGAACGTCTTCACGTAGTAGGCAAAGCCCAGCGACGCGATGATCCACACCACGACCGCAAGCACCGAGCCCGGGGTGATGAAGCGAAATTTCTGCTCCACATCGGGCATGACGTAGTAGATCACCGCGACCGCGACCATCAGCAGAATCACGATCACCGGCCAGCGAAGAATGGTCCACAGGGTGACGATGAACTCTTCCATGCCAATCTGCGCCGCGATCCACTCCATGACCTGCGGGCCCAGCACCATCAGCGCAGCGGCCGCCAGCAGCATGCCTGCCAACCCGATGGTGTACAGCACCGACAGCGGGATGCGTTTCCAGACCGGGCGCCCTTCTGGTACATCATAGGCCGCGTTCATGGCGCTCATCATCAGGCGCACGCCGGCCGAGGCCGTCCACAGGGCAATGACGATACCCACCGACAGCAAACCACCCTTGGACTGCTGCAATTGGTCGATGACCGGGTTGACCTGCTCAAGGGCTTGGGGCGGCAAGACCAGTTCTGACTGCAAGCGCAGCCAGGAAAAGAAGTCTGGCAGGTGCAGGAAACCGATCAGGGCAATGAGAAACAATAGGAAGGGGAACAACGAGAAAAGAGCCTGGTAGGCCAATGCCGAAGCATAAGTGGACATCTCGTCATCGAGGAATTCGTTGACGGTGCGCACCAGTACGCGGTGCAAGGGTAAGCCCTGCAAGGCGGAAAAAATCATAGCGTCTCCTTTCGCCGCTTGATCGATCTGACGTTCAGTCTAATAGACCCTGCGCTTGGGGTGCTGCTCCCGGTCGTCATGCAACGGCTTTGAATACTTCTGCCGGTCACCGTCCCCTGTTTCGAAGCGCAGAGGACGGCTCGGCAGGCGTGAATCATTACTTGGTCAGGTCGTCGGCCTTGTTTTTCACGTCGCCTTTGACCTGCTGGCCTTCGCCCTTGATTTCCTGGGCCTTGCCTTCGCCTTTGAGTTTTTCGTTGTCAGTGAGGTTGCCAACACCTTGCTTGATGTTGCCCATTGCCTCGTTGGCCATACCTTTAATTTTGTCTCCAGTACCGCTCATGGCAAAACTCCTGTGATGTAGCACGCGTATCGTGCCGACAGAAGGTTGACCCAGCCGCTTGCACAGGAGTTTCAAGAAATTTGCGTCAACAAGCCAAACGGTTGAAAGGCGTAGGCGTAAATGCGGGGATCAGGGCCTGAAACCTTGCCCGCCAAGGTGCCACCCCTCACAATGCGGCCTTTGAAGGCTTCGACCCGCAGGAACCTGCATGAAACTCGACAAACCCGCTGCCATCGCCCGACGCAACAGCGCACTGGCGCGCCCGGTGCTGACCAGTGCCAATACGCTGTTCGCCATTCTCGACCCCAAGCGCAACCTGTGGTGGTTCGAGGTCCCGGTGGCCTTGCTTCGCAAAGGCCAGCCCGACTGGGTCAACCTGCTGCTGCATACCCCGCTGACCGATGAACTTCAGCACCTGAAGGTGCCGATCAACTTCCTGCGGGCCCACCAAGAGCAGATGGAAGTGCGCAACCCTGGCAAGCGTCGCTCCACCATCAGCCTGGCCCTGAGCGCTGACCGCGACTCGTTGCTGCGCGACACGCGCCCCGGTGGCGATCAGCTGGACTTCAACACCTTCGTGCAGGGCTGATCAGGCTTTCTCGATCCGGTCGTCATGGATGACGATGCGGCCCTGCTTGAACAGCCCGCCAATGGCCTTCTTGAAATTGCCCTTGCTGACATTGAACAGCTTGCTGATCAAGGCAGGGTCGCTCTTGTCCGAAACAGGCAACACCCCACCCTCGGCGTCAAGGCGCGCCATGATCTGCTCCTGCAAGCTGTCGGACAGCGCAGCGCCCACCGGCTGCAAGCTGAGCGAAACCTTGCCGTCGGCCCGCACTTCCTTGATGTAACCCTGCTCGTGCATGCCTGAGCGCAGGAACTTGAACACCTCGTTCTTGTGAATCAAGCCCCAGTGACGGTTGTTGATGATGGCCTTGAACCCCATCGGCGTTTCGCCGGCCACCAGCAGCTCAACCGGCTGGCCAGGTTTGTAGTCTGCAGGCGTGGTGTCGAGGTAACGGTCCAGGCGCGAGGTGGCGGTGATGCGGCGGGTGCGCTTGTCCAGGTACACGTGCACCACGCAGTAGTCACCGATCTTCAGCGGCCGTGCTTCTTCGGAATAGGGCATCAGCAGGTCCTTGGACAGGCCCCAATCCAGGAAGATACCCGCACCGTTGATGTCCTTGACCTTGAGGCTGGCGAACTCGCCCACCTGCACCTTGGGCTTCTCGGTAGTGGCAATCAGCTGGTCTTCGCTATCGAGGTAGATGAACACGTTCAGCCAGTCATCGACTTCGGTCTCGGCACCCTTGGGAATGTAACGGGACGGCAGCAGGATTTCCCCGTCGGCACCGCCGTCCAGGTACAGGCCAAAGTCCACGTGCTTAACAATTTGCAAACTGTTGTAACGCCCAAGCAGAGCCATTTTCGAACATCCTCAAGTCAAGGCGGCTATTTTCCGGATAGACCCGCCCTGGTGTCAAAGCCTGCGGTCGGTTCATCGCCGCTCACGCTTCCACGTGCCATCCGGTGGAACCGCAGGTCTCGTGCTGCGTCTACCCCTTGGCTGCCACTGCAAGGACCCGCACATGCCTGCACGCCTGCTCAAAGTCCTGTCGATCTGCCTGGGTTTCGCCCTGATGCTGGGCGCCTGCAGCCGCATCGACCTGGCCTATCGCAACCTCGATCGCCTGGTGCCCTGGTCGCTGGGCGACTACCTGGACATGAACCGCGAGCAGAAAACCCTGCTCGATGATCGCCTCAGGCAGCACCTGGCGTGGCACTGCCAGACGCAACTGCCCGGCTACCTCGACTGGCTGGACCGCCTGCGCACCATAGTGGCCGATAACCAAGTCACCGACCAGGCGCTGCAGCAGCGCACCGAGGAGGCCCGCGAGGCGATTGGCCGGGTCGCGGCCGAAATCACGCCGTCGGCCACCGAGTTGCTGCAAGGCATGAGCGATGCGCAGGTGGGGGAAATGCGCGATGCGTTTCGTGACGATATTGCCGAGCGGCGCAAAGAATATGTCGATACGCCCCTGCCCCGCCAGATCAGCGAGCGCGCCGAGCGCATGGAAAAACGCCTCAAGCCTTGGTTCGGCGAGCTGACCGAGACACAGCGGCAACGGGTTGGCGCCTGGTCCCGCGCGTTGGGTGACCAGAACAGCGAGTGGATACGCAACCGGGCCCATTGGCAGCAGCAACTGCTGTTGGCGGTGGAACAACGGCACGAGTCAGGCTTCCCGGCACGGGTCGCGACCTTGCTGCAGAACAAGGAAAGCCTATGGACGGCCGACTATCGCCGGGCCTTCCAGAACACCGAGCAGCAAGCACGCAGCCTGGTGGTGGACCTGATGCAGCAGAGCACTCCCGCCCAGCGCCAGGTGCTGCTGGATCGGCTGACCAAGGTGCGCAGCGACTTCAGCGCCTTGAAGTGCCTGCGCGGGGCTTGAACAGGCTATGGCAGGACACTGACTGAACTTCGCTGGGCAAGAAAGCGCAAGAATCCGCCGGCCTGCTGACGTACACTCGCGCCCCTGCCAAGCCCCCGGAGACCGTCGTGAGCCCCACCGCCCTAGCCCGCCTGCTGACCCTTGCTGCCGTATGGGGCGCGAGCTTTCTGTTCATGCGCATCATCGCCCCTGTACTGGGCACCGTGCCAACGGCCTTCTTCCGTGTCTCCATCGCCTGCCTGGGCTTGATCGCGCTGCTGGGCGCAGCGCGCGTACGCTGGGATTTCCAGGGTAAGTTAGGCGCCTGCCTGGTGCTGGGCATGATCAACTCGGGCATTCCGGCCACCTTCTACTCGGTGGCAGCCCAGGTGCTGCCGGCCGGTTATTCGGCCATCTTCAATGCCACGACCCCTTTGATGGGCGTGCTGATCGGCGTGTTGTTCTTCAAGGAACCCATGACGTTGGCCAAGTTGAGCGGCATTTTCCTGGGCCTGTTCGGCGTGGGTATCCTGAGCGGCGCGGGGCCTGTTGCCCTGGATGCAGCCCTCTTGCAAGGCGCCCTGGCGTGCCTGGCGGCCACGACCTGCTATGGGTTTGCCGGCTACCTGGCCCGCCGCTGGGTCAGCGGCCTGGACAGCCGCCTGTCGGCCCTGGGCAGCATGCTCGGTGCGACCCTGCTGCTTACCCCGTTGTTCGCCTGGAGCGTGCTTACCCAGCCACCGGCCAGCTGGGGCGGCTGGCCGGTCTGGGGCTCGCTGGTGGGGCTTGGCCTGTTGTGCACGGCGTTCGCCTACATCCTGTACTTCCGCCTGCTGGCCGAAATCGGCCCGGTCAAAGCCAGTACCGTGACCTTCATGATCCCCGTGTTCGGCGTGCTGTGGGGAGCCTGGCTGCTGAATGAGCCGTTGTCGATGGCCCACCTGTACGGCGGCCTGCTGATCGGCGTGGCTTTGTGGCTGGTCCTGCGCCCGGCACGGCGCCGGGGCGCTGCATGAACAGCGTCTACAAAAAAGTGCTGTTCCCGCTGCAGCAGGACGCCAATGGCTATCCGCCGGCATCGGTGGAAGGGCTATGGGCCAAGGCCGTCGAAGACGGTTACGTGATCGACAACATCCCGTTCCATGTCTACGGCATCGCCCCAGGTGACGTGATCTGCACCCATGAAGAGACTGGCCAGCACTGGTTCGCCCGTTTGCTGCGCAGCAGTGGCAGCTCGGTGTTCCGGGTTCGGGTCAAGCCGCCCGAGACACTGGAGCAGGTCAGCGAAGCCTTGGTGGAATTCGGGTGCACCTGTGAAAGCGAACCTGCGGTGAAGATGCTGGCGATCGCCATCCCACCGGCACGAACGCTCGACACCCTGCTGTATTACCTGATCACCCAGCGTGAAGCGGGTTTTCTGGACTTCGAGGAAGGCGTGCTGCGCCACTGCGTTGCCCACGAGTTTCGCCAGGGATAAGGGCGACTGCCTTGCAGGCGCCCCTCCCGGTCGAGGGCGTCGTCAGAACAACCAGCGGTACAGCAGATAGGCTACGACGACGGCCAGAATCGGTCGCAACACGCGGTATGCCTTGGGGTTGGCACGCTTGAACTGCTTGACGCGCGTGCTCAGCTTGTTGCTGAACCGCTTGCTCCAGGCATAAGCCTGGTTGATCCCGCCCACGCGTTCATCGTCGGTATTCTGTGGCGCGGTGGCGCGGCCCAGAAATGCGCTGACCTTGCGGTTGAGGCGGGTCATGATTGGGCTGTTCAAAGGACGCTCCACGTCGCAGAACAGGATGACACGGGTGACCTCGGTCTCATTCTTGACCCAGTGCACGTAGGTTTCGTCGAACATCACGTCCTGGCCATCGCGCCAGGCATAGGGCTGGCCGTCCACATAAATGCGGCAGGCATCGGAGTTGGGGGTAGAGAGGCCCAGGTGATAACGCAGGGAACCTGCAAACGGATCACGGTGCGGGTTCAGGTGGCTGCCGCCGGGCAACAGGGCGAACATCGCGCCCTTGACGTTGGGGATGCTGCTGACCAGCTCGACGGTTCGCGGGCACAGCGCTTCGGCAGACGGCAGGGGTTTGTCGTACCACTTCAGGTAGAAGCGCTTCCAGCCTTTCTTGAAGAACGAACCGAAACCGGCATCGTTGTCCTTTTCGGCTGCCCGGATATAACCCTCGTCGAACAGGCGCATGGCCTCCTCGCGAATTTCCTGCCAGTTGTCCTTGAGCACGTCCAGCTCCGGGAAGCGTTGGCGGTCCAGGTACGGCTTGGACGGCACGCCCGAGAACAGGTACATCAACGCATTGTAGGGGGCGAACAGCGCCGAATGGTTGACGAACTGGCGCAACACGGGCAGGCGGGCCTTGCCGCGCAGGTGGACGAACAGCACGCTGCCGAAGAACACCAGCAGCACACCTGCCTTGGCGAGGAAGGAAACGGTCATGCAACACTCCTAGGGCGGGACACAGGCCAGCGCTGCCTGATCCGGGGAAAATCATCCGGGCATCATAAACCTATCGCGCCCAGGCACAAACCACCTGGGCGCAACGAGACGGATGAAGATTGTGCAATGAACCCCGCCGCCAGGTATTGCTTCGGGTCACCGCCAAGGCAGGTTATTGCTGGGTTTCCTGCTCGCTGAACAGGTCGCTGAACAGCATGCTGGACAGGTACCGCTCGCCTGAGTCGGGCAGAATCACCACGAGGGTCTTGCCCTGCATTTCCGGCTTTTCTGCAAGGCGCACGGCAGCGGCCATGGCGGCACCGCAGGAAATACCACACAGGATGCCTTCTTCCTGCATCAGGCGGATCGCCATGGACTTGGCTTCGTCATCGCCCACCGTCATGACCTGATCGACGATCGACAGGTCGAGGTTCTTCGGCACGAAGCCCGCGCCGATGCCCTGGATCTTGTGCGGCGTGGGCGTGAGCGCCTCGCCTGCCAGGGTCTGGGTGATCAGCGGCGAGGCGATGGGCTCGACCGCCACCGAGGTGATCGCCTTGCCCTGGGTGTGCTTGATGTAGCGCGCGATACCGGTGATGGTGCCGCCGGTGCCGACACCAGCAACGATCACATCCACGGCGCCATCGGTATCGTTCCAGATCTCAGGGCCCGTGGTCTTTTCATGGATGGCCGGGTTGGCAGGGTTTTCGAACTGCCCGGGCATGAAGTACTGCTCGGGGTTGGAGGCGACGATTTCGTTGGCTTTCTCGATGGCGCCCTTCATGCCCTTGGCAGGTTCGGTGAGCACCAGTTCGGCGCCAAGGGCCTTGAGCACCTTGCGCCGCTCCAGGCTCATGGAGGCCGGCATGGTCAGCATGAGCTTGTAACCGCGGGCGGCAGCGACGAAGGCAAGGCCGATGCCGGTGTTGCCCGAGGTGGGTTCGACGATGGTCATGCCGGGCTTGAGCTTGCCGCTGCTCTCGGCGTCCCAGACCATGTTCGCGCCGATGCGGCATTTGACCGAATACCCTGGGTTGCGCCCTTCGATCTTGGCCAGGATGGTCACGCCGCGCGGCGCGAGGCGGTTGATCTGCACCAGGGGCGTGTTGCCGATGGAGTGGGCATTGTCTGCGTATATACGGCTCATGGCAGGGTCCTTGGCATGATGAAGAACTCGGAAAGGCCCAAGGGTAAGCCCCGGCCCCAAGGCCCGTAAAGCCTGTTCGAACTCCGGCGCAGCCCCTGCGGTCAACCACACACCTTGCCTTGGAGAACTGCCATGAGAGCCCGCTATCGCTGGCCGCTGATCGCCCTGGGCAGCCTCATCGTGCTGCTGGTGGCCTTGCAGCTTGCCCTGCCCTACCTGGTGCGCGACTACCTCAATGAAAAGCTGGCCGACATGGGCGACTACCGTGGGCAGGTCAGCGATGTGGACTTGGCCTGGTGGCGCGGCGCCTATACCGTCAACGGGCTGAAGATCGTCAAGACCACAGGCAAGGTGCCAGTGCCCTTCCTCGACGCCCCGGTGATCGACATCTCGGTCAGCTGGCATTCGCTGTGGTACGACCGCGCCGTGGTGGCCGAAGTGGCGTTCCTGCGCCCGGAGCTGAACTTCGTCGATGGCGGCGACAAGCAGAACTCCCAGACCGGCCAGGGCACTGACTGGCGTCAGCAACTGGACAAGTTGCTGCCCATCACGCTCAACGAAGTGGTAATCGACGACGGGGTGCTGACCTTCCGCAACTTCAACTCCAAGCCCCCGGTCACGCTCAAGGCGACGCAGTTGCAGGCCAGCGTTCGCAACCTCACAAACATCCGTGACGAAGCCGGCCGGCGCGACGCCAGCTTCGAAGCCCGTGCCCTGGTCGCAGGCGATGCCAAGGTCGAGAGCCGTGCCACCTTCGATCCGTTCAGCGACTTCGACGACTTCGAGTTCCGCCTGCGTGCCACCGGTATCGAGCTGCGCCGACTCAACGACTTTGCCAGCGCCTATGGCAAGTTCGACTTCAAGGCGGGTCATGGCGATGTGGTCATCGAGGCCGAGGCGACCAACGGCCGCCTGAACGGCTACATCAAGCCCCTGCTGCGCGACGTCGAGGTGTTCGACTGGCAACAGGACGTGGAGGACAAGGACAAGGGCCTGTTCCGCTCGGTGTGGGAGGCGCTGGTGGGTGCCACCGAAACCGTGCTCAAGAACCAGCCGAAAAACCAGTTCGCCACGCGCGTTGAGCTCAGTGGCAGCGTGCGCAGGCAGAACATCAGCGCATTCGAGGCATTCCTGCAGATCCTGCGCAATGGTTTCGTGCAGGCGTTCAGTGCGCGCTACGAGCGCAGCGCGCCGGATTCCGACTAAGGCGCGGTGACGAGGCATTCGGGGACTGAATACTCGGTCTGCGTTTTCAGTCGTCGTACCCCCGCGTTATAGTCGGGCCACCATCACACACCCTGTGTTGGCCACTTGAGCATCAGCCTGTCGCCCACCCCACCAAGGTCTGGCCTAGCAGGCCGGCTGCGCGTGGCCCGCAAGCCCAAGCAGAGGAAAGACCCAATGAAGTTCGAAGGCACGGGTGACTATGTCGCCACGGACGACCTGAAACTGGCCGTCAATGCGGCCATCACCCTTGAGCGCCCGCTGTTGGTCAAAGGTGAGCCCGGTACTGGCAAAACCATGCTGGCCGAGCAGCTGGCAGCTTCGTTCGGGGCGCGCCTGATTACCTGGCACATCAAGTCCACCACCAAGGCTCACCAGGGCTTGTACGAATACGATGCCGTGAGCCGCCTGCGCGACTCCCAGCTGGGTGTGGACAAGGTGCACGACGTACGCAACTACCTCAAGAAAGGCAAGCTGTGGGAAGCCTTCGAGGCCCAGGAACGGGTGATCCTGCTGATCGACGAGATCGACAAGGCCGATATCGAATTCCCCAACGACCTGTTGCAGGAACTCGACAAGATGGAGTTCTACGTCTACGAAATCGACGAGACCATCAAGGCCAGGCAGCGCCCGATCATCATCATCACGTCCAACAACGAAAAGGAGCTGCCGGACGCTTTCCTGCGCCGCTGCTTCTTCCACTACATCGCCTTCCCCGACCGGGCCACGCTGCAGCGCATCGTGGACGTGCACTACCCCAACATCAGCCAGTCGCTGGTCAGCGAGGCGCTGGATGTGTTCTTCGACGTGCGCAAGGTACCGGGCCTGAAGAAAAAGCCTTCGACGTCCGAACTGGTCGACTGGTTGAAGCTGTTGATGGCCGACAACATTGGCGAAGCGGTACTGCGCGAGCGCGACCCGACCAAGGCCATCCCTCCGCTGGCCGGGGCGCTGGTGAAAAATGAGCAGGATGTGCAACTGCTCGAGCGCCTGGCCTTCATGAGCCGGCGCGGCAACCGCTGAGGGAGCCTGGGCCATGTTGCTCAACCTGTTCAACGAAATGCGCGCGGCGAAGGTGCCGGTGTCGGTGCGCGAACTGCTCGACTTGCACCATGCCTTGCAACGGCACGTGGTGTTCGCCGACATGGACGAATTCTATTACCTGGCCCGCGCCATCCTGGTGAAGGACGAACGCCATTTCGACAAGTTCGACCGAGCCTTCGCCGCTTACTTCAAGGGCCTGGAGAACCTGGATCGTCACATCGAGGCGTTGATCCCCGAGGACTGGCTGCGCAAGGAATTCGAGCGCTCTCTGACCGCCGAGGAGCGCGCGCAGATCCAGTCCCTGGGCGGGCTGGACAAGCTGATCGAGGCGTTCAAGCAGCGCCTGCAGGAGCAAAAGGAGCGCCACGCAGGCGGCAACAAGTGGATTGGCACCGGAGGCACCAGCCCGTTCGGCTCGGGTGGGTTCAACCCCGAAGGGATCCGCGTGGGCGACGCTGGCGAGCGCCAGGGCAAGGCGGTGAAGGTCTGGGACCAGCGCGAGTACAAGAACCTGGACGATCAGGTGGAGCTGGGTACACGCAACATCAAGCTGGCCCTGCGACGCCTGCGCAAGTTCGCTCGCCAAGGCGCTGCCGAAGAGCTGGACATCGATGGCACCATCGACCATACCGCGCGCGATGCGGGGCTGCTGAACATCCAGATGCGCCCGGAGCGGCGCAACACGGTGAAATTGCTGCTGCTGTTCGACATCGGTGGCTCGATGGATGCCCATGTCAGGGTCTGCGAGGAGCTGTTCTCGGCATGCAGGACCGAATTCAAGCACCTGGAGTACTACTACTTTCACAACTGTGTGTATGAGACGGTGTGGAAGAACAACTTGCGCCGCACGTCGGAGCGTTATTCCACCTTCGACCTGCTGCACAAGTACGGCGACGACTACAAGGTGGTGTTCGTCGGGGACGCTGCCATGGCCCCTTACGAAATCACCCAGCCGGGCGGCAGCGTGGAGCATTGGAACGAGGAGGCCGGGTATGTCTGGATGCAGCGCATCATGGCCAAGTTCCGCAAGGTCATCTGGATCAACCCATACCCCCGCCAGGCCTGGGACTACACCGCCTCAACCCATCTGGTGCGTGAACTGATCGAGGACCGGATGTATCCGCTGACCTTGCAGGGGTTGGAGGATGGGATGCGGTATTTGTCGAAGTGAGGCAGCCAGGATAAGCGCCCTTCTATGCTCGCCAGCGTTCCAAGTACCCCTGCTGCTCCCGCCATGCCTGCTCCTGCACTACCGGTCGGAACCGCACCGTCGCGCCTGGCATGCACTGTGCCAGTTGTGCCAGTGCCAGCGGCGTCAGCGCCCCCAGGCGGGGATAACCGCCGATGGTCTGGCGGTCATTGAGCAACACGATCGGCTGCCCGTCGGGCGGGACCTGGACGGCGCCAAGGGGAATGCCCTCGGAGATCATGGCCGGGCCTTGGTAAACCAGAGGTGGGCCAAGCAGGCGTATACCCATGCGGTCGGCACGGGTATCCAGTGTCCAGTCGCGGTTGAAGGCATCGAACAGGCTGAGGCCGGCAAAGTCGCCGATCTGCGCGCCGATCACCAGGTCCAAGGTGGGCTTGGCAACATATTCAGGGCGCGCCCGATCAGGCACTTCGCCGATCGGTTTCGCTGCACCGGCAAAACTCAAGCATTGACCTTCACGCAACACACTCCCCTGGCCATCGACTCCGCCCAGCCCCTCACGCACGACCGTGGCACAACTGCCCATCACAGGCTCGGCATCGAAACCGCCCGGTGCAGCCAGGTAAGCGCGTACGCCCCGCCGGGGTTGCCGGAGAGTAAGGCGCTGCCCCTTGGTCAGGGTGAAGCTGCGCCAAGGGGCCAGGTATTGATCGTCGATGTGCGCGTCCAAGTCGGCCCCGGCCAGCGCCAGCACGCAATCATGCTGCGCCACCACGCTGAACCCACCCAAGGCAACCTCTACGACGGGAGCCTGCAGGGCATTGCCCAGCAACCAGTTGGCCCAGTGCATCGCGACCCAATCCAGAGCACCGCCCTGGGTGACCCCAAGGTGCCTCACGCCAAAGCGACCCGCATCCTGTAATGCACACAGCGGTGTGCTGGCCTCGACTCGCAAGTGCTTCATGCCTGTGCCTCTTCATCACCGCCCAACGCCAGAAATTCCTGCCGCGTCACCGCTACGAAACGGACGCGGTCACCCGGTTGCAGCAGGCTGTAGCCGTCGCGCTCACGGTCGAACAACCGTACCGGCGTCCGTCCGATCAGGTTCCAACCACCGGGTGAAACGGCCGGGTAGGCGGCGGTCTGGCGCTCGGCAATCCCGACACTGCCCGCTGCCACCTGCTTGCGCGGGGTGCTTAGCCTCGGGGTGGCCAGCCGTTCGTCCACCAGCCCCATGAACGCGAAACCTGGCGCGAACCCCAGGGCGAACACCGGGTAGTCACGTTCGCTGTGCAAGCGCACGACCTCAGCTTCGCTCAGGCCTGCCTGACGCGCTAGCACGGGCAACTCCGGACCGACGCTGGCGTGGTACCACACCGGTATCTCGTGCCGACAGCCGCTGCTGTCAGTGTCAGGCTGTAGCCCTTCAAGGGCTTGCCTGATCAGGCAGCGTGCATCGGCCGGCGCCAGGTCGAAATGCACCATCAGGGTGGTGTAGGACGGCACCAGGTCGCGCAAGTGCGCACCGAACGCTGCTTGCAAGCGCTGGCTGGCGGCAAGCACCCAGGGCATGTTGGCTTCCTCGATGCGCTCGAACAGGCGCACCATCAGACAATCGATACCGACCACTTCGATGCGCAGGGTCATGCTGATCCGATCCCATCAAGCGCCTGGCGAATCTGCCGAACTGCCGCCACCGAGCTGTCGTTGTCCCCATGCACGCAGAGCGTATGGGCCTTGAGCAGCAACGCAGTGCCATCGCTGGCCAGCAATGCGTGACCGTGGGCCAGCTTCACGGCTTGCTCCACCACCTGGGCCGGGTCGTGGTGCACGGCGCCCGGCAGGCGTCGCGACACCAGGTGGCCGCTGGCGGTGTAGGCCCGATCGGCGAACGCCTCGAACCAGAGCGGTACGCCGATTTCAGCGCCCAGCGCCTGGGCGGCCGCATCGTCGGCCGTGGCCATGAGCATCAGCGGCAGGCCACTGTCATAGGCCGCCACGGCCTCCAGCACCGTGCGCAGGATCAGCGGGTCGGCCATCATGTCGTTGTACAACGCACCGTGGGGTTTCACGTAGGCGACGCGTGTGCCCAGCGCCTTGCAGATGCCATCGAGCGCGCCGATCTGGTAGTGCAGCAAGTCGCGAATTTCTTCGGCACTGCACGCCAGGCTGCGCCGGCCGAAGCCGACCAAATCCGGGTAGGCCGGGTGCGCGCCCACGGTGACGTCGTGAGCCAGGGCCAACGTCACGGTGCGGCGCATGATGCCGGGGTCGCCGGCATGATAGCCACAGGCGATATTGGCACAGTCGATGTAAGGCATGACCTCGGCATCCAGGCCCATGCGCCAGCTGCCGAAGCTTTCGCCCATGTCGCAATTGAGTAGCAGGCGTTGCACCACGGTGTACCCCTTGTCGTTATCCATGTGCCTACCTTAGCGCGCCTGCAATTGTTTGCCGCGTGTTTCTGGCAGGCTCAGCGCTGCTACGATCACCACGCCATAAGACACCGCCGAGAACAGGCCAATGCCCAGGCCCAGCGGCACCTGCTGCCCCAGCATGCCGATCAGCAGCGGGAACAGCGCCGCGACGATCTTGCCGACGTTGTAGCAAAAACCTTGCCCCGAGCCGCGAACGCGCGTGGGAAACAGCTCGGTCAGAAAGGCCCCCATGCCGCTGAAGATGCCCGAGGCGAAAAAACCCAGCGGGAAACCCAACCACAGCATCACCCCATCACTGACGGGCATTTGCGTGTACAGCAGCACGATGACGAACGAGCCTACGGCGAACAGGATGAAATTTTTCTTGCGCCCAAGCAGGTCGGACAGGTAGGCGCTGATCACATAGCCCACATAGGAGCCTACGATCACCATTGCCAGGTAGCCGCCGGTACCCAGCACGCTCAGCCCACGCTCGTTCTTCAGAAACGTGGGCAGCCAGGCGGTGATTGCGTAGTAGCCGCCCAGGGCGCCGGTGGTCAGCAGCGAGGCACGCACGGTGGTCCAGAGCATGCCGGGGGCAAAGATTTCATAGAAATGCGAGGGCGCCGCAGTGGCTTCGGTTGCCTTGGCCTGGCGGTAGACCTCCGGATCCTTGACCAGCCGCCGAACGAAGATCACGAACACGGCCGGCACCAGCCCGAGCAAGAACAGCGCCCGCCAGGCCTGCTCCGGCGGCAACCAGGTGAACAGCAGCGCGTACAGGATGGCCGTCAGCCCCCAGCCGATGGCCCAGCCCGACTGCACCATGCCCACCGCCTTGCCGCGGTCCTGGGCACGAATGACCTCGCCGATGAGCACCGCGCCTGCCGTCCACTCACCACCGAAGCCAAAACCCATCAGGGTCCTGGCGACCAGCAGTTGCTCGTAGTTCTGGGCAAAGCCGCAGAGGAAGGTGAAGAAGGCGAACCACAGCACTGTCAGTTGCAGGGTGCGGACCCGGCCGATGCGGTCTGAGAGAATGCCGGCCACCCAGCCACCGATGGCCGAAGCGACCAGGGTACTGGTGTGGATCAGCCCAGCCTCGGTGGTGGTGATGCCCCACAACATGATCAACGTGGGGATGACGAAGCTGAGCATCTGCGTATCCATGCCGTCCAGGCCATAGCCGATCTTGCAACTCCAGAAGGTACGTCGCTGTTGTTGATCGATGTCGCGGTACCAGGCAAAAGGCCCGGAGGAGGATGGGGAACTGATCTGCTGCTGCGTGCCGGTGGGGTTCATGGATGCCTCGGCTTGTTGGTATTGTTTTATGGGGCGACAGCAAAGGTCGCGGCCTGGGCTTCATGTTCAGAGCACGCGGCGCTGGCGTCCAACGAGAAAAACCCCGGGTCTGGAACAAGAAAAACTGATCATGAACCTTCGCTTTCTCGAAACGTTCGTCTGGGTCGCTCGCCTCAAGAGCTTCCGCCTGACCGCGCAGAAGCTGTTCACTACCCAGGCGTCGGTGTCCAGCCGTATCGCGGCGCTCGAAGCCGACCTGGGCGTTAAGCTGCTGTTGCGCGACTCGCGCGGGGTCAGCCTGACCCCGGAAGGCAGCAAGGTGCTGGAACATGCCGAGCGCATGCTGGAAACCGCCAAGGCGCTCAAACAGTCGCTGGACAGCGACCGGGCCAAGGTCGGGCGTATTCGTCTCGGGGTAATGGACACGGTCATTCATACCTGGATGAGCGCGCTGGTGGCCGAATTGACCGAGCGTTATCGGCAGGTAGAGATCGAACTGGTCGCCGACACGGCGCTGAATTTGCGCGAGCAACTGCACAAAGGCTTTCTGGACGTGATCGTGCAAACAGACTTGCTGCGCGAGCCTTCGATCCGCAGCCTGGATCTGGCGCGCTATCCGATGGGCTGGGTGGTCGCTGCCGGGTCGCACCTGCACAGGGACTACGCGTCACTGGCCGAGCTGGGGCGCGAACGCATCATTACTTTCTCGAAGAATTCCCGGCCCCACCAGGAAGTACTGGCGTTGCTGCAAGGGGCCGAGGTGCAAACGCCGCGGCTGAACTGCGTCAATTCGGTAGCGGCCATTACCCGCTTGTTGCGCGACGGTTTTGGCATCGGGGCCTTGCCACCTGCCCTAGTGGAGGTCGAACTGAACCAGGGTGACCTGGTGCTGCTGGCTGGGCTTCAGCCTCCGCCAAGCCTGGAGCTGGTGGTGGCCTGGCAGACCGGGGTGGCGTTGGTGGATGAAGTGGTTGGTGTCTGTCGGCAGGTGCTGGAGCGCTATGCGCAGGACGTGGGCGGGCAACGGATCGTGCTGGTGCCGGGGGGGATGTAGCAAGGGTTTTGGCTCGATTTGGGGCAACCGCGCAAATGGCTAGGCCAACGTGTCAGCGCCCAGCCTAACGCCAACTCTCCTTAACCGCACCACGTCGCCCACCCAGTATCAACCGACCTATCCCCAGCAACAGGCTTTCTACCACGAATGCCAGCACGAACCCGGCGCCGACGCCCCAGCCGATGGCCTGCGGAACCAGCAAGACCTGGTAGCTGTAGCCGTTGAGCGTTTCTTCTCGCAGCCGCGGGTCGGCTTGCGTCAGGACATGCCAGGTACGCTGCGCCCATGAACCTTGCAGCGCCTGCCACTCGTCTTCGAGCATCTGGTTGCGAATCATCAGGCTTTCGATGCTGTTGGCATCACTGAGAAAAACGGGGTCGTCACTGCTGCGGTAGTGTCGCAACAAGGCTTGCAGGTCGCCGTTGAAAAAACGCTCAGCCGTCTGGCGAAAACCGTCCAGCGCCTCGCGAGATTCGAATAGGTGGGCCTCCACGCGCTGGCTATAGTCCTTGACCAGCCCCGGGACCTGGATGCCGGCCAACAGCCCGAGGGTGAACAGCAGCAACCGCAGGTAACTTCTGAACATGCAGCATCCTTAGCTTTGTCCGTGCGCGGTGCACTCGCCGTGCCGCCACAGGGCCCACTGACCTGGCGCGTAGCGGTTCCAGGTTTCGTTCTCGGTCAAGGCCTCGGTGGCGATCACCGTGACCACGTCGTTGGGGGTGGTTTGGGTATGGAAATCGACGATCAGGTCTACATCCTTCAGCCGTGCCGCGCCAAACGGCGCGCGGCGGGTAATGTGGACCAGTTTCGTCGAACAGAAGCAGAACAGCCAGTCGCCATCGCTGAGCATGCAGTTGAACACGCCGCGGGCGCGATAACCGGCACAGGCTTCGACCAGCACCGGCAGTAGCTGTTCCACCGGCACCGGCTCCGGGAAGGCGCCGCGGATGCGATTGAGCAGGTCACAAAACGCCGCCTCGCTGTCGGTATCGCCAATGGGCTGGTAAAAGCTTGTGGAACCGGTGAAATCACCCAGTTGGCCGTTGTGGGCAAAGCACCAGTTGCGCCCCCACATCTCGCGCATGAAGGGGTGGGTGTTGGCCAGGCAGACCTTGCCGACATTGGCCTGGCGGATGTGCCCGATCACCACTTCGCTCTTGATCGGGTAGCGTCTTACCAGGTTGGCCACTTCGGACTCGCTGCTGGCGGCAGGATCCTGGAACAGGCGCAGGCCGCGCCCTTCATAAAAGCCGATGCCCCAGCCGTCACGGTGCGGGCCGGTGCGCCCGCCGCGTTGGATCAGGCCGGTGAAGCTGAAGACGATGTCGGTGGGGACGTTAGCACTCATGCCCAGCAGTTCGCACATGGCGGTGTCTCCGTTTACAGGCGGGGCTCGACCCGGCCAGCGCCGGCAGGCAGCGCAGGCGGGTCGTCACGGTAACGATCGCTGCGTTCCGCGGCCAAGGCCTCCCCAGGCGCCAGCGCCTGCGCTTCGGCGGCCTCGCGCTGGGCGGCGGCTTGGGCACGCAGGCGGCGCTCGCGGGCGCGTTTCTCCAGCGGCCAGCGCACCAGCACGAACAGGAAATACAGCACGAAGGCGATCATGCCGTACATGGCAAAGTCCGATACTGCGCGCCAGGCGTTGTTGCCCACTTTGAAGGCGACGTCCAGCACCGTGATGGCAATGGCCGGAGCGAAGCTGTCCTTGACTGGGTCGACCACGGTCGGCGTAAGCAGCAGCACCGCCAGCACGACGCGCAGTGGTTCGCGCAGCCAGCGCCACATCCAGCCGGTGAGCTTGAAGCCCACCAGAAGGCAGCCCAGGGCGGCCACGGCGTAGAGGCCCCAGGCCAGGGTGTAGTCGTTCTCGATCATGGTAATCGTGCAAGCCAGGCAAAGAGGTGCCTATGATAAACACATTTCCTGGCGCAAACAGTGTTTGCCTGTACCGGCACGCCAACGAAGCTGCCGGCAGCGCCCTTCAAGAACCGAGAGAAATTCGATGCCAAGCACCCACTTGCCGCCCCTGGCCAGAGCCGACGACGCGACCGACCCCTATGCGTGGCTGCAACAGCGTGACGAGCCCCAGGTACTGGCCTACCTCGAAGCGGAAAACGCCTACCAGCAAGCCTGTCTGGCTCATCAGGCCCCGTTGCGCGAGCAGTTGTTCGAGGAGATCAAGGGCCGCATCCAGGAAACCGATCTGTCCCTGCCTTCGCCATGGGGGCCCTACCTGTACTACACCCGTACCACCGCTGGCGATGAATACCCCCGCCATTACCGCTGCCCACGCCCTGGCGATGATTCCAACACGGTCGATGAAGGCCAGGAGCAACTGTTGCTGGACCCCAACGCCCTGGCAGGCGGCGGCTTTCTTTCGCTGGGGGCGTTCAACGTTAGTCCCGACCATCGCCTGTTGGCCTATAGCCTGGACACCAGCGGGGACGAAATCTACACCTTGTACGTCAAGGATCTGGCCACAGGCGATGTAACCACCCTGCCCTTCGACGGCTGCGATGGCAGCCTGACCTGGGCCAATGACAGCCGCACGCTGTTCTTCGCCGAACTCGACGATACCCATCGCCCTTGGCGGCTGTACCGGCATACGTTGGGTCAGGACGGTGCCCAGCGGGTGTTCGAGGAGCCCGATGGGCGGTTCTTCCTGCACTGTTACCGCACCAGTTCCGAACGCCAATTGGTGCTGCTGCTCAACAGCAAGACCACTAGCGAAGCCTGGGTGCTGGACGCGGCCACGCCACAAGCGCCGTTCACCTGCCTGGCACCGCGCGTGGAAAGCCATGAATACTTCCCCGATCATGGCCTGCTCGATGGGCAGTGGCGATGGTTCATCCGCACCAACCAGGACGGCATCAACTTCGCCTTGTATCACGCCCCAGTCGACCCCGTGCCTAGCCGCGCCCAGTGGCAGCTGTTGGTAGGCCATCGCGATGACATCATGCTCGAAGGGCTGAGCCTCAATGCCAGCGCGTTGACCCTGAGTCTGCGTGACGGCGGGCTGCCGATCATCGAAGTGCGCCCACAGGGGCTGGCGCCCTACCGGGTGGCTTTACCCGACGCCGCCTATAGCCTGTACGTGCAGGACAGCCTGGAATTCGACAGTCCTCGGATACGCTTGCGCTACGAGGCGCTGAACCGGCCGGCCCAGGTGCGGCAGCTGGCGCTGGCCACTGGCGCACAGGAAGTGCTCAAGCAGACGCCGGTGCTGGGGCCCTTCGATGCCGACGCTTATGTGAGCGAACGCCTGTGGGCCACGGCCGCAGATGGCACCCAGGTACCGATCAGCCTGGTGCGACGGCGTCAGGATGTGGGCCGCACGACACCGCTCTACCTGTACGGATACGGCGCTTATGGCGAGAGCCTGGACCCGTGGTTCTCCCATGCGCGGCTGAGCCTGCTGGAACGTGGCGTGGCGTTTGCCATTGCCCATGTGCGCGGCGGCGGCGAGCTGGGCGAGGCCTGGTACCGTGCCGGCAAGCAGGAGCACAAGTGCAATACCTTCAGCGACTTCATCGCGTGCGCCGAACACCTGATCAACGAGGGCGTGACGTCCCCCGCCACCCTGGCCATCAGCGGGGGCAGCGCTGGCGGGCTGCTGATCGGCGCCGTGTTGAACCTGCGTCCCGAGCTGTTTCGCTGTGCCATCGCCGAGGTGCCGTTCGTGGATGTCCTCAACACCATGCTCGACCCTGAGCTGCCGTTGACGGTGACCGAGTATGACGAATGGGGCAATCCCGAGGTACCTGAGGTGTATGAGCGCATCAAGGCCTATGCGCCGTATGAGAACGTGAAAGCCCAGCCTTACCCGGCGATGTTGGTGGTGGCCGGCTACAACGACAGCCGGGTGCAGTACTGGGAAGCGGCCAAGTGGGTCGCCCGCCTGCGTACGCGCAAGACCGATGACAACTTGCTGCTGCTCAAGACCGAAATGGGTGCCGGACACGGGGGTATGAGCGGGCGTTACCAGGGGTTGAAGGATGTAGCCCTGGAGTACGGGTTTGTGCTGGGTGAGCTGGGGGTTGCCTGAGGTTTCGAGCTGTTTGTGTGTGTGAGGCGGCCCCAGCGGCCTTGGCGTTCGTGTTCGGTTGTGGCGCTATCGGCAACGCTAGGACAGCCGCCTTCGCTCACTCCTGGTCCCGCACCGGTTTCTCTGCATCCTGCCGCAACCCTGGTAAAGGCTGGTCCTTTGGCGGGCCAGGCACTGGCATTGGCGGTAGCAAAGGTGCCCCTTGGGAGGTGCCGGTGGCCTTGGGCGGGCTGCTTGGGGTGATCTGCGGATACGGCGTGGGTGTAGGCGTGCCCGGCGCGCCGGGTACAGGTGTGGTCAACCGGGGTGGCGTGCTGGCAGCGTGAGCCGCAGGCACGCCTGCCGCCAGGACAACGGCGAGAATCGCAGCAAGCATCGGCAACCTCCTGTTCAGAACCTTCCTACAGGCTACGCCCATATGACATTTTTCGCCTGTGCGCCGATCATGCAGCCGCGCTAGACTCGACGGCATAACCGTCATTTGCCTGATCAGAACGAAGGAAACACCATGACCTCCTCTACTTCCGCCGCCACTGCGCGCCTGGACCGCATTCTCGCCGATGCCAAGCGCGACAAGGAAATGGGCTACCGCGACAAGGCCCTGAGGATGTACCCGCATGTATGCGGGCGCTGCGCACGCGAGTTCGCCGGCAAGCGCCTGAGCGAGCTGACCGTGCATCACCGCGACCACAACCACGACAACAACCCGCAGGACGGCTCCAACTGGGAGCTGCTGTGCCTCTACTGCCACGACAACGAACACTCGCGCTACACCGATCAGCAATACTTCAGCGAAGGCTCTACCAGCACCCCTAGCATTGCCAAGGCCACCCACAACCCGTTCGCGGCGCTGGCAGGCATGCTGAAGAAGGACTGACCGGTAGCCCCCGCTATGACCGGGCAACCCGTATAATCGCGTCTTTTTTGCGAAGGGCCCCGGTTCGTGGCTAACAAACGATACAGTTGCATCGGCCTGTTCAACCCCAAGTCGGCCGAAAACGTAGGCTCGGTGATGCGTGCGGCCGGCTGCTACGGGGTAAACTCGGTGTTCTATACCGGCAAGCGGTACGAACGCGCGCGGGACTTCGTGACCGACACCAAGCGCGTGCACTACGACATTCCGCTGATCGGCATCGATGACCTGCAACGCATCATCCCGCTGGGCTGCACCCCGGTGGCGGTGGAGCTGGTCGAAGGCGCCCGCCCCCTGCCCGACTATACCCACCCGGACCGGGCCATCTACATCTTCGGCCCCGAAGACGGCAGCCTTAGCCCCGACGTCAGGGCCTGGTGCGAGGAAACCATCTACATCCCCACTACCGGTTGCATGAACCTAGCGGCGACGGTGAACGTGGTGCTGTACGACCGCCTGGCCAAGGGCCTGAACACCCGCTCAGGCCCGAAATTCAAGTGATGCGTGCGCTGTCATGACCGCCAGGAGGCTCGCCTGGCACATGGAGTGAACGCCGCCCGCCGCCGGCAGGTCAGCTGCTTACACATCACGAAGAGGGCTTACCAATGCTTGATAATCACGCTGATGCACCGTTGCAGGAAAAGAACGTCCATGGCATCGAACGCGCCACGTCGTTGGCCGGTGGTGCTTTGCTGGTGGGCAAAGGGCTGAGCCAGGGCGGTATCGTAGGGCTGTTCAAAGTGGCCGTCGGTGGCCTGGCGCTGGTGCGCGGCTTTACCGGGCATTGCGCTACCAAGGCGTGGTTGCAGCACCACCGCGATCCGTACGATCAGCTGAAATCGGACCTCAAGCGTACTGGGGACGAGCTGACTGCACTGAAGGACAGTGCTAAAGCGGCCACCGAAGGCGTGACGGTGACTGGCAAGGACCCTGTCGCTGGAGTGTGATGCCCTGGCCAGTGTTTTGGCCTTGCCGTGGCGGCGCTGCGGCAAGGCGTACCCATGACGTCTTGCGGTTTGATTGGTAGTCGTCACACGTTCGACTTGAGGGCGGCCGGGGCGCCGGACCGGCCGCGACGGGCTGCGCAGCAGCTCCGGAATCTCAGATTCCGTACTGCTGGAACCGCTTTACGGACCCGATGGCCTTCAAAGGTTGTGCAACGCGTGGCTCCCATCGGGCATTGCGTAGCGCGTCAACGCAGCACTTTGCTCTGCAACGCCTCCGACCGACGCCCAAGTACGTTTTCACTGATCTGCACGAAGTCCTCGAGGCTGACGCTCGGTAGCCGCATCAGCCCTCGCGCCACGTCGTCGAGCGATTGCCGGGCCTGGGTGTGAATACGGATCTCCTTGTCCAGCGCCTGCAACAGCATCACCCCTCGCGCCACTTGGGCAGGCGTTGCCTGCTGCCCCTTGAGGTGCTTGACACTTGCGCCCTGCTTGCTCAGGCGCGCCTGCCAGGCCTGGTAACGGTCATCACTCAGGCCGCCTGATCGGCGCAGGAGCTCGGTGGCGTAATAGTCGGTCAAGCTCTCGATCAACCAGTCATTGCCCTCACGCCCACGCAGCTGCGTGAACAACTGGACCACTTCGCGCAGCAGTGGGCTGCTACCGCTCTCGCTGACCATGGCCTGGCCACTGTGCAGGTAGAGCGAGCCGTGAGCTGCCATCGCCCCGCGCCACATGTGATCGCGTGCGCCCACCACCAGCAGTTTGGGCGGGTTTTTTGGGAAGGTGGCCTGCAGTTGCGGCCAGATGTAGGTCAGCAAGGTCAGGTTGTCCAGGCGGCGCATCCCTTCCCCGACCGGCGCTGCCACCGTCACGTCGGTTTCGCCCAGGCGCGCACGGCGGCTACCCAGGTTGCCAGCCAGGATCCAGCCGGTGGGTCGATCAAACAGCCGCGAGACGTTGTCGATGCGGAACTTGTCCTTGCCAATACGTGGCCAGGCGGTCTCGACGCTTTTCCAGCCTTCGGGCAAATCGAATGCCAGGCGGGCGACCAACTCCGTGCCGTCCTGCTGGTCCAGCCGACCGGGTGGGACCAGTTGGTCGCCCAGGAACAGTGCCCAGTGCGCCGTCATACGGGTGTTGTACACCCCCGGACCGTGGAGCTGGTTCAACTGCACGCGATAGCTCAGGCTGGTCTTGCCAGCCGCTGGCTGCCATACCCCGCGCTGGCCGCGAAGCTGCCAGTGGCCATCTGCCTGGAAGCCGCTGTAGGCCCCCGCCTTGCCCAGGTCGAAGTCCAGGCTGCGCACGGCGCTGCCATCGGCAAGCGTGAGGCGCACTTCGGCTTGCCCGGTCGCGGGCAACAACCGGACCTGATAGTCAAGATCGACTTTTTTCGCCCAGGCCGGTGCCACCGCCAGCAATCCCAACATGGCCACTAGCACACTCAAACGGCAACGCATACCGACACTCCTTGTTCACCAGTGGGTAAAGCGCCTGGTTAGCTGGCGCGAAAGATCAGGTGGTCTTCCCAGTCGTCCTCGTGCACGTCACGCTCGCTGAGCATGCGCCCGGCCTGGGATATGCGCTGTTCATGCACTTGCTGGCGGTCACCGCATACCAGGTGGTGCCAGGCCGGCAGGTCCTTGCCTTCGCTGACCAGACGGTAACCGCAGGTCGCTGGCAACCACCGAAACTGGTCAGCCTTGCCCGGGGTGAGCTGAATGCAGTCGGGCACTTGGGCAAAGCGATTGGGGTAGTCGCTGCACTGGCAGGTGTCGAGGTCGAGCAACGTGCAGGCGATGCGGGTGTAATAAACACTGTTGTCGTCCTCGTCCTCGAGCTTTTGCAGGCAGCACAGCCCGCAACCGTCGCACAGCGATTCCCATTCCTGCGGGTTGAGTTGCTCGAGGGTTTTGCGCCGCCAGAAGGGGGCGTTGTCAGCGATCATGACGCGAATTCCTGCAAGGGATCAGCAGCGCGTGTCCGGCATCGGGCCCGAAGCAGACAGCGCCTGAAACGGTTCGTTAAGGCGTGCAGCATGGAGCTGCTGGCCGTGGCGGCGCCAGTCTAGGGCCTGGCATGCAGCAATACCAGACCGCTTGTCAGCCATGCTCGCGCACAGGCGCGTGGTAGATCGGTACGCGTGAAGGGCCGCCATGAGGCGCTACCCGCAGGCAACGCGCTCTGGCCCAGGCCGAACGATCAATACCCGCGGTCGAAGTCCACTTCGCCGCGCAGCGCCTGGTCGGCTTCGAACGCCTGCAGGTTGTCGAGAAACAACCGCACCATGGCCGCAGGCGTGGTGGGCGCGGCGCTGTGTCCGGTGAGCAACAGGCCCCAGGCGGTCCAGAACGGATGCTGCCTGGGCAGCGGTTCCTGGCGGCATACATCGATCACCGCCCCGGCCAGGTGACCCTCCTTCAGCGCATCCACCAGGTCCGCGTCGACGACTGCCACACCGCGTCCGGCATTGATGAACAAAGCAGTCGGCTGAAAACGCCGGAACATCGCCGCGTCAAAGATATCGTGCGTGGCCGGCGTGTCGGGCAGCAGGTTCAGCACATAATCGACCTGGCCCACCAGGCGCGCGAGATCGTCCAGGGCGGCTACCTCGACGAATGGCGGCTGTTCACGGGCCTCACTGGCCACACCGTACAGCACCACCCCGAACGGACGCAGGAACTCGGCCACCGCCTGACCGATGTCGCCGGTGCCAACGATCAACACCTTGCGGCCCTGCAGCGAGCGACCGGGGCGGTCGTCCCAGCGCCGCTCCACCTGGCTGACCAGGCGCGACAGGACGTGCCGTTCATGGCCCAGCATGTAGGTGAGCATGTATTCGGCCATGACCTGGCCGAAAATGCCCACGGCGCGGGTCAGGCGATACTCGCGGGGCAGTCCCGCCGCCAGCAGCGGCGTCACGCCGGCCCAGGTCGACTGCATCCAGTGAGGCCGATGCCCCTGGCGCAACAGGCTCGCCAGCAGGTCGGGCTGACCGAGCCACACCGGGCACTGCGGCGCCAGCCGGGCCAGTTGCGCGGAGTCGTCGCTGGTCAGGACGTCAAGGTGCGGTGCCGCCTGGTGCAACAGGTCGGCGTAGCGGACGTGGTCATGCTCGGCAATCAGTACGCGCATGATCAGGCGGGATCGTTACGGTGCAGCAACTCGTCGGGCAGGTGCTCGATGTACTCGTCATCCGGCGGCGGCATCTGCAGGTGATACCCCTGGTTGTCGAGGTTTTCCAGCACCTTGGTGATGTCTTCGCGGGCCAGCTTGCGTTCGGGGCTGAGCACCAGGTCGAAGGCGTGCTGGGGCGTGCCGAAGAACGGCAGCAAGCCTTCGGGGACGCGTTGCAGGCCATCGGCCTTGAGCACGTACAGGTACATTTCGTTCTTGCGGGGGCTCTTGTAGATCGAGCAGATGCGTTTCATTGAGGGTCTCCGGCACCGGCCAGGCTGTCCAGCAGTGCCTGGCCCATCCGCTCACGGCGCCAGCCGCGCAGCGAATCGGGCAAGGTGTAAGGGCCGTCGGGGTAACCGCTTTTAAGCAGGGCCTCGAGGGTTTTCTTGCGCAGCATCAGCTCGGGCGCGATGCCCAGCCGCTGCCCTTCGGCCTGGCCGACGGCGCGCAGTTGCTTGAGAATGCCCGAGGCTTCGATCGGCAGCGGCTCAGGCAGTGGCTCGGGCCATTGTTCGGCCGGCAGGCTGGCGGCGTGCTTGATCAGTTGCAGCAAGGTTTCGCCATCCTGGCGCAAGGTGCGCGGGTGCATGTCGTCGATGCGGGCCAAGGCCGCCAGGTTGGTCGGCTGGCTCTTGGCAATGGGCCACAGCGCATGCTCCTTGAGGATGCGGTTGCGCGGAACATCACGCAGGCGGGCCTCGCGCTCGCGCCAGGCGCACAGGGCGCGCAGCACCGCCAATTGCTGGGGCGACAGTTTCCACGCCAGCTTGACCTCGCGGTACAGGCTGTCGGGCTGTACCTCGCGGCGCAACTGGGCCACCAGTTCAGCACCGTCTTCCAACACCCAGGCATACTTGTCGTCGGACAGGCGCGCACGCAAGGCGCTGAACAGCTCGGCCAGGTGCACGGCGTCCTCGGCAGCATAGCTGACCTGGGTCTCGGACAGCGGGCGTTGCAGCCAGTCGGAGCGGGTTTCGCCTTTGGGCAGGTCGATGCCCAGCACCTCCTGCACCAACCGCGAATAGCCCATGGAGAAGCCCAGGTTGAGGTAGCCGGCGGCCAGCTGGGTGTCGAACAGCGGCTGGGGCAGCTTGCCGGTCAGGCGCAGCAACACCTCCAGGTCCTCGCTGCAGGCATGCAGCACCTTGACCACGTTACGGTCTTCGATCAGCTCGGCCAGCGGCTGCCAGTTGCCGATCAACAGCGGGTCGATCAGGAACGCGCACTTGCCATCGCCAATCTGGATCAGCCCTGCCTTGGGGTAGAAGGTGTCGACGCGCATGAATTCGGTATCGACCGCGACAAAGGGCAATTGGCGCCATTCGCGGCAGTGTTCGGCCAGGCTCAGGTCGTCACGGATCCAGTGAATTTCGATGGCCACAAGGCTCTCCCACTAACATTGGCGCGCAGTATATACGGCGCGGGCACTGCTGGTGAAACCCGGGCCATCCTTGATGTCGATCAATGGTGCAATTTCATGGACTGTGCAACCCGGCCGGCGGCCTGCTCAACGCTTGGCGGTGAGCCAGGGCCGGCAGCTGGCGAACAGGTCCAGGGAACGCTCGTACACCTGGGTGTGAACTTGCAGCAAACCCAGCATCGAGTGGAACAGGTTGTCCTGGGACAAGGGCGCGTCGTTCAACTTGGCCAGGCAACCGGTATCGACACCGAAGTCCTGTTGATAGCTGTCGGAGAACCAGGCCAGCAGCGGTACATGCTTTTGCTGTTCCGGAGCGATGGCGTACGGTGTCCCGTGCAGGAACAGGTTGTACTCGCCCAGCGATTCGCCATGGTCTGACAGGTAGATCATGGCCGTATCGACCTTGTCCTGCCGGCTGCGCAGGGTGTCGATCAGGCTGGCCAGGACCCGGTCGGTGTAGGCCAGGGTGTTGTCGTAGCCATTGATGATCTGCGCTTGGCTGCACTGGTCCAAGGCGTTGCTCTGGCACACCGGGGCAAAGCGCTGCTCGGCCTTGGGGTAGCGTTTGAAGTAGTCGGGCCCGTGGCTGCCCATCTGGTGCAGCACCAGCACGGTGTCCTTGTCCAAATGGTCGATCAGCTCGCCCAGGCCCTGCAGCAGGATTTCGTCGTGGCACTCGCCTTCGGCGCAGAACTGCGGGTCCTTGAGCTTGCTCATGTTGATGAACTGCACGCGGTCGCAGGTGCCCTTGCACCCGGACTGGTTGTCGCGCCACTGCACGTCCAGGCCTGCCCGTTCGAGGATATCGAGCAACCCTTCACGGTTCTTGGCAACGCGGGCATCGTAGGCTTTGCGGGGCATGCCGGAGAACATGCAGGGTACCGACACAGCCGTTTCAGTGCCGCAGGAATGAACGTCCGAGAACGCCAGCAACCCCTGCTCGGCGGCAAGCCTGGGGGTGGTATCGCGGTTGTAGCCCAGCACGCCGAAGTGATCGGCGCGCGCGCTTTCACCCACGACCAGCACCGTCAGGGATTTGCGCTGGTGATGCTGCCAGTCCGGGGTGCGGGCGGCGTCTTCACCATAGTGCGCAAAGGGGCGTGCACTGGTGACCACGCGCTCGCTCACGTACGCCACGGAGGCACCGACGATATTGCTGGGGGTCAGCATCAGGCGCAGTTCATGATGATTGCGAAACAGCGACGACAGGCCCTGATAATTGGCCAACCCCACCGAGCCCAGGCCTACCACGCAGGCCGCCGTGACCACCAGCTTGCCGAACAGCTCGCGCTGCCACGGCCGGTACACCACCGGTGCTCGCCATAGCAGCACCGAGGGCAACACCCCAAGGCCAAGGATGTACAAGGCGAACTTCAGCGACAGCAGGTCGCGCACTTCTGCCACGTTGGTTTCGGCGATGTTGGCGAACATGCCCGCGTCGATCAGCACGCCGTAGCGATTCATGAAGTACGCCACCGCCGCGCCACTGACGAACAGCAGCACCAGCAAGGGCTTGAGCACATAGCGGAAGGCAATGAGGGTAAGGATGAGGTTGAAGGCGAACAACATCAGCACCGCAAACGCGAGGGTCAGCCACAGGCCGGGCAAGCCGGGGGGCACGACTTGCTCCAGGTGCTGCCACAGGAAAACATTCATGCCGATCAACAGGTACAGGCTGGCCAGCAGCGTGACCCATTCGGTGCGCAGGGGTTTGATGTTGAGCATTCAGGTTCGCAACCAAGAGAAGTGACCACCAGCGCCGGATGGCACTGGGAGCAAGCAGGGCGAACTCTAGAAACCGGGCCATCAATTTTCTGTGAAAAATAACGTAACAATTTAGTGAAAGCGCTGATTTCGATGAGGACCTGTCAGTCGTTCAGCAGGGGTTCAGGATTCGCGGCCTCCCCCGTCGAGGCAAACGCGGCTATCCTCAGAGGTCAGGACCTTAACCAATCCCCCTGACAGAGGTGAAGAAATGCCTGTTCCGCACGATCTGCTCGCTGACTTGCACGTTACCGCTGACGCATTCCAGGCGCTCATTGACAAGGACCAGACGCTGCATGGCTTGCACAAGGAATACAACGCCAAGGACAAGGAAGTGGTCGCCGCCGAGAAAAACGGCACCAACGACGACGCCGTCACGCGCTTGCGCCGCGAGCGGCTGCTGATCAAGGACAAGATCGAGCGCATCATCCACCCGCCCAAGTAATCACCGGCCTCTTTGCTGGCGCCAGCCCATCATCGGTCGCATGACGGGTTGGCGCTGAACCCCTCGCCAGTACAGCCTTGCCCTTGTTATCCGGCCAAAGCGCCCAGCGCCGTTTCCAGGTCATCGATCAGGTCGGCAACCGCCTCGATGCCCACTGACAGGCGCAACAGGTTTTCGCTGATGCCCATCGCCCCTTTCTGCTCGGGGCTCATGGAGCAGTGGGACATGGTCCAGGAATGGTTGATCATGCTTTCGACCCCGCCCAGCGAATCGGCCAGTACGAAAATCTGCAGCGCTTCGACCAGACGGTTTAGCGCTGCCCGATCGCCCTTGACCTTGATGGCGACCACGGCCCCGCCGCTGCGCATCTGGCGCTTGCACAGGTCATGCTGCGGGTGGCTTTGCAGCCCTGGGTAGTACACCTGCTCGACCTGCGGGTGGCCTTCGAGCCTGCGGGCCACTTCCAGCGCGTTGGCACACTGGCGTTCCATGCGCACGTCCAGGGTCTTGAGGCCGCGCAACGCCAGGTAGCAATCGAACGGCCCTTGCACCGCGCCGATGGCCATGCTGATGCGGCGCAGTTGCCGGTGCAGGTCTTCGCTGGCCGCCACCACCACGCCACCGGTGAGGTCGGAATGGCCACCGATGTACTTGCTGGCCGAGTGCATGACCAGGTCTACGCCCAGGGTGATCGGGCGCTGGTTCCACGGTGAGCAGAAGGTGTTGTCGATGCAGGTCAGGATGCCCCGGGTACGGGCAAGGTCGCACACGGCCTTGATATCGACCAGGTGCAACAATGGGTTGGTCGGTGACTCAATCCAGATCAGCCGGGTTTCGGGCTTGATGGCAGCAGCCACGGCTTCCAGGTCATTGAGATCGACGTACGTGGTGGTCAGGCCGGAAGTACGGCTGCGGTAGTCCTCCATGATACGGAAGGTGCCGCCGTATACGCCGTTCATCACCACCACGTGGGCATCCTTGGGCAGCAGTTCCAGCACGGTGGCGGTGGCATTCACGCCTGACGCACAGGCCACCGCCCCGACGCCTTCTTCCAGGGCTGCAACACAGGTCTCGTAGGCGTGGCGGGTGGGGTTGCCTACGCGGCTGTAGGAGTAGTCCGGCGTATCGTCCAGGCCGCGCTTGATGAACGAACTGGCCGTGACGATGGCCGGGAAAATGGCATTGTCGGCGACTTCGAACTGCTCGCCGGCATGAATGGTTCGGGTGGCGAAATGGCGCGGCTTGTCGGACATGGTCGGGCTCGTTGGCAGAGGTAAGGTTGCCACTATCGCACAACGCAAAAGCCCTGACCTTGGAGTACCCTGTGAAAACTTCTTCGCCACGGCCCATGCCCCCTATGGACAGCTTCGACCGACACATCCTGACCCTGTTGCAGCGCGATGCCGCGCTCTCGCTCAAGGCCTTGGCCGAGGCCGTCAACCTGTCCACCACCCCGTGCTGGAAGCGGGTCAAGCGCCTGGAAGACGAAGGCTACATCGTTGGTCGTGTGGCCCTGCTGGATCCTGACCTGCTGGGGCTGGGCCTGACCGTGTTCGTGCAGGTCAAGACCCAGCGTCATGACAGTGCATGGCTGGAGCAGTTTGCCGCCACGGTCACGGCGTTCGAGGAGGTGATGGAGTGCTACCGCATGTCCGGCGACTGGGACTACATGCTGCGGGTGGTAGTGGGTGATATCGCAGCGTATGACCGGTTCTACAAGAAGCTGATCACTAGCACTGATGGGTTGTCGAACATTACCTCGAGCTTTGCCATGGAGCAGATGAAATACACCACGGCTTTTCCAGTGAATCGCGGTTGACGCGGGGTTGCAGAGGTGACCCTGTCGCCTGATCAGACTCAGTCGGTCGCCAGTGCCGCTGCAATGCGATTATCCGCCTTGGCCTTCTCGACCTTGATCGCCACGAACTTGGAGGTCGGGGTATAGGTCCCTTCACCATAACTCTCCAGCGGCACCAGGGGGTTGGTTTCCGGGTAATAGGCGGCAGCCTGTCCCGGCGGTACGTCATAGGCCACCAGACGAAAACCCGACACCCGACGCTCGACGCCGTCGTCCCACAACGACACCAGATCGACGCGCTCACCCGGCTCGAACCCCATGCGCCGAATGTCGGCCTCGTTGACGAACACCACTTCGCGCAGCCCGAACACACCGCGGTAACGGTCATCCAGACCGTAGAGGGTGGTGTTGTACTGGTCGTGGGAGCGCAAGGTCTGCAAGATCAAGTCTGGCTTGTCGCCACGCGCCAGCACCTGGGCGTTGACCAGTTCTGCGGGGAGCGCATTGGGGCTGAATTGTGCCTTGCCGGTGGCGGTGCGCCAGATACGGTCGGCGGCGTGGTTGCCCAGGTGAAAGCCCCCAGGTTGCTGCAGGCGTTCGTTGAAGTTTTCGAAGCCTGGAATCACATCGGCAATCAGGCTACGGATATGGGCGTAATCGGCGACTGCGTGTTCCCAGTCGATGGGGTGCTTGCCCAAGGTGGCCTGGGCCATGCCGGCAATGATCCAGGGCTCGGAGCGCATGTGGGGCGAACGTGGCCGCAACTGGCCGTGGGAGATGTGCACCATGCTGAAGGTGTCTTCGACCGTCACGCCCTGCGGGCCGCTGGCCTGCAGGTCGATTTCGGTGCGGCCCAGGCAGGGCAGGATCAACGCATCGCCACCGGTCACCAGGTGCGAGCGGTTGAGCTTGGTGGAAATCTGCACGGTCAGCGCGCAGTTGCGCAGGGCGGCATGGGTGCGCGCGGTGTCAGGGGTGGCCTGGGCAAAATTACCCCCAAGGCCGATGAACACCTTCGCCCGGCCTTCTTCCATGGCCTTGATCGCCAGTACGGCATTGTGCCCGTGGATGCGCGGCACCTGAAACTCAAAACGAGCTTGCAAGGCATCGAGCAAGGCGGCCTTGGGCTTCTCGTCGATGCCCATGGTCCGATCACCCTGCACGTTGCTGTGGCCGCGCACTGGCGAAAGCCCTGCGCCGGGTTTGCCGACATTGCCACGCAGCAATTGCAGGTTGACGATTTCCTGCACGATGGCCACCGAATGACGATGCTGGGTAACGCCCATGGCCCAGCACATGATCACGCGTTCGGCCTTGCGGTACATGCGCGCGGCCTGCTCGATCTCGGCCTGGGTCAGCCCGGACTGCGCCACGAGGGCAGGCCAGGGTGTAGCATCCAAGGTCTGCAGGTAGGCCTCGATGCCGCTGGTGTGCTCGGCAATGAAAGCATGGTCGAACACCGCCGGTTCACCCTTGGCCTTGGCTTCGCGCTCCCATTGCAGCAGGTACTTGGCAATGCCGCGCATCACCGCCATGTCTCCGCCCAGTGCCGGGCGGAAGTAGGCGGTATTGGTAGGCTCGGAGCCATTGCTGAGCATTTCCAGCGGGTGCTGCGGGTGCTGGAAGCGCTCCAGACCCCGCTCCTTGAGCGGGTTGAAGCACACCACCTGGGCACCGCGCTTCACGGCTTCGCGCAGCGGTTCGAGCATGCGCGGGTGGTTGGTGCCAGGGTTCTGGCCAATGACGAAGATGGCGTCTGCCAGTTCCAGGTCGTGAAAGACCACGGTGCCCTTGCCCACGCCCAAGGTCTGCGCCATGCCGACGCCGCTGGCCTCGTGGCACATGTTCGAGCAATCCGGGAAGTTGTTGGTCCCGTAGGCGCGCACGAACAACTGATAAAGAAAGGCTGCTTCGTTGCTGGCCCGGCCCGAGGTATAGAACTCGGCCTGATCGGGTGATTCCAGGGCGTGCAGGTGCTTGGCGATCAGCGCGAAGGCCTCTGCCCAGCTCGTTTCGATATAGTGGTCGGTGGCTGCATCGTAGCGCATGGGATGGGTCAGGCGACCCTGGTACTCCAGCCAGTAATCGGTCTGATCGGCCAGGGCGCTGACGCTGTAGCGGGCAAAGAAGGCCGGATCGACCGAGCGCCCAGTGGCCTCCCAGTTGACGGCCTTGGCACCGTTCTCGCAAAACTTTACCGTGTCGTTTTCCGGCGACTCGCCCCAGGCGCAACCAGGGCAGTCGAAGCCGCCATTCTGGTTGGTCTTGAGCATGGCTCGCAAATTCTTGAAGGCGTTGTCACTGCCCAGCCAGCTTTTGGTCACGCTCTTGAGCGCGCCCCAGCCGGCAGCGGCGCCTTTGTAGTCGCGGATGTGTGGGTCCTGGCTCATGGGTGAAGTCCTCGCCCTGCTATGGCTTTTGTCCAGCCTATGAAGCCTGGCGTAGAGCCGTCCAATCGAAAGATCCTACGAGGTGATAAGCGCCTTCGATGACCCCCGTAAACGCGGGGGCTGAACTGTGATAGAGAGCATTTATCGGTCGGTCGGCCAAAGCCATTTGACGGCCCGCCCCACCAGGCGCTAGCTTGGAGGCCAACCTCCCTGATTCGAGCGCGTACGTGGAACAGAGCAGCCGGGCACTGATCGACGGCTTCAACCGGAAAATCGACTACCTGCGGATGTCGGTCACAGACCGCTGCGACTTCCGTTGCGTGTACTGCATGGCCGAGGACATGCAGTTTCTGCCCCGCCAGCAGATCCTGAGCCTTGAAGAACTGTTCCAGGTAGCCGAGCGTTTCGTGGCGCTGGGCACCCGCAAGATTCGTCTGACCGGGGGCGAGCCGCTGGTACGCCAAGGCATCGTCGACCTGTGCGGGCGCATCGCTGCCCTGCCGGGGCTGCGCGAGCTGTGCCTGACCAGCAACGGCTCGCAGCTGGGGCGCCTGGCGCAACCGCTCTTCGATGCGGGGGTGACGCGGCTGAACATCAGCCTCGACAGCCTGGATGCCGACCGGTTCAAGCAACTGACCCGCACCGGCGACCTGCACCAGGTGATCGCCGGCATCGATGCTGCACGTAAAGCCGGCTTTCGCCGGACCAAACTCAACTGCGTGGTACTCAAAGGGCGCAATGACGACGAACTCGTCGACCTGGTGCGCTTTGCGATCGATCGCGAACTGGACATCACCTTCATCGAGGAGATGCCGCTGGGACAGATCAGCGAGCACGCCCGTGAAGAGTCGTTTTTCTCAAGCGATGAGGTACGCGCGACGCTGGCCGAGCAGTTCAGCCTGGTGGAGTCGACCGAATCTTCGCAGGGCCCCGCGCGGTACTGGCGCCTGGCCGATGCCCCGCAAACCCGGGTGGGGTTCATTTCGCCTCACAGCCACAATTTCTGCGCCACCTGCAACCGCGTACGTCTCACCGTAGAGGGGCGCTTGTTGTTGTGCCTGGGCAATGAGCACTCGGTCGATCTCAAGCACGTGCTGCGTGCCCACCCCGGCAACGCTGAACGGCTGGAAAAAGCCATTCGTGACTCGTTGCACCTCAAGCCGTATCGCCATCACTTCGAGGTGGGCGGCGACGTTCAAATCCTGCGCTTCATGAACATGACCGGCGGCTGACCCGCCGTCTCTGGATTGCCATGATCGTTCATCCCACCCAGGGTGTGCTGCGAGTGCTGTTCACCCTCAAAGGGTCGATCATCAAACAGATCGCCCTGCGCTGCCTGATGGTCACACTGCTGGCGGCGGTCATCGTCCTGGTCGAACGGCATTACCCAGCGTTCTTCTATCCGGTCAGCGCTACGCCGTTCACCTTGCTCGGCTTGTCGCTGTCGATTTTCATGAGCTTTCGCAACAACGCGTGTTACGACCGTTGGTGGGAGGGCCGCAAGGCCTGGGGCAGGTTGATCGTCGAGATTCGGTCGTTCACTCGCGAAAGCGTGGTGATCGCCGATGCCGCGCTACGCGCCGAGATGCTGCGCAGCCTGTGCGGGTTCGCACAGGCGCTCAATGCCAGGCTGCGAGACGAAGACGACCTGGCTGCCGCGCGGCCCTGGCTGGGGAATGCCGAGGCGGTCAGCCCTCACAACGTGTGTAACGGCATCCTCCTGCAACTGGGCGAGCAGTGTTCGCGGCTGACCGAGCAGCAGGGCTTGTCCGAGTGGCGTTACAACCTCCTGGCGCAGCGGTTGGCGGGCCTTGGGGAGGTTCAGGCCACCTGCGAGCGGATCAAGGGCACGCCGTTGCCCTTCCCCTATACCTTGCTGCTGCACCGCACCATCTACATCTTCTGCCTGTTGCTGCCGTTCGCCCTGGCCGAACCGCTAGGCTGGCTGGCACCGCTGTTCACGACCATCGTGGGGTACACCTTCTTTGGGCTCGATGCCATTGGCAACGAGTTGGAAGACCCGTTCGGCCGCGACGAGAACGACCTGCCTACCGATGCCATGGTGCGAACGGTGGAGCGTGATGTATTGGCCGCACTGGGGCAGACGCCGCTGCCGCCAGCGCTGTTGCCGGTGGGGTATGTATTGAGTTGAACGCGCTGCGAAGCTCGAATGAAGCGGTCACCCACAAGCGCTGATACAGGTGCCCGGGGTGAGATTCGCTGCAGTCAGGCTACCGAAGCCAGGCTTGCCCTGGCCTGGTTCAGGCCCTTTTCATGGAAATCCCCGCTCATGTTCAGGCCCTCGGCATGAATGAATGTCACCTCGTGAATGCCAATGAAGCCCAGCACCTGCCGCAGGTAAGGCTCCTGGTGGTCGCTGCCAGCCCCTGCATGGATGCCGCCGCGCGCTGTCAGTACGATGGCGCGCTTGCCATTCAACAGGCCCTGAGGGCCGGTGGGCGTGTACTTGAAGGTGATCCCGGCGCGCAGCACATGGTCCAGCCAGGCCTTGAGGGTGCTGGGTATGGTGAAGTTATACATGGGCGCCGCCAGCACCAGCACATCGGCTGCCAGCAATTCGTCGGTCAGCTGGTTGGAGCGCTCCAGGGCTTGGAGCTGTGTTGCACTGCGCTGGTCTTGCGGGTTCATCCAGCCGCCGAGCAGGTCGGCGTCCAGGTGCGGCACCGGGTTGGCCGCCACGTCACGCACGGTAATCTGGTCGGTCGGGTGAGCGGCACGCCACTGGGCGGTGAAGTCCCGGGTCAATTGGCGGGAAATCGAATCCTGCTGGCGTGCACTGCTTTCGACGATCAGAACGTGGGACATGACGGCCTCCATTGGGCTGGGATAAATGCGATGGAGGAAGGTTAGCGCTTGACCTATCGATGAAAAAGCGTAAATAGTCGGTACGATTTATCGATTAATTAGTTTATTCAGCCGCGCAGTTCACGTTGACTCGCAGCTTGATGATCTGACGGGTGAACTTGGCGGTGACGTCGGCGCGTTTGCCGGCCGGCACATTTATCCGGCGCACCCGCGGGGCTTCAGGACCGTTGCGAAAGGTCACCTTGCAGGCGGCGGGCACCTGGCCGTAGTTCTCCAAGGTAATGGCGCCCAGGTCATAGGCCGTGTCGTAGGCAGTGGCGTCGACCTTTACCCCGTCCATGTGTTTTTCCATGTCGATGGGATAGGCAAAAGCGGTCACCGGCAGGCATAGCAACAATGCCGCACAATAGTTCTTCATGGGCGTTCTCCTTGTGTAGAGCGCAGCTTAGGCCAACAGGAGCAGGACATGAAAGCGCCGCGCGTGACGCTGGATCAATGGCGGACCTTGCAAGCTGTAGTCGATCACGGCGGCTTTGCCCAAGCTGCCGAGGTGCTGCACCGATCGCAGTCATCGGTCAGTTATACCGTGGCGCGCATGCAGGAACAGTTGGGTGTGCCGTTGCTGCGCATTGACGGCCGCAAGGCGGTGCTGACCGAGGCAGGCAGCGTGCTTCTGCGCCGCTCGCGGCATCTGGTCAAGCAGGCCAGCCAATTGGAAGACCTGGCGCACCACATGGAACAGGGTTGGGAAGCCGAGGTGCGCCTTGTAGTCGATGCGGCCTACCCCAGCGCGCGCCTGGTACGTGCCCTGGCCGCCTTCATGCCGCAAAGCCGCGGCTGTCGCGTGCGCCTGCGCGAGGAGGTGCTGTCCGGGGTCGAGGAGGTGATGCTCGAAGGCATCGCCGACCTTGCCATCAGCAGCTACAGCATTGGCGGCTACCTGGGCGCGGAGTTGAGCGCGGTGGAGTTCGTGGCCGTGGCTCATCCAGACCACAGCCTGCACCGGCTGGGACGCGAGTTGACGTTCCAGGACCTTGAAAGCCAATTGCAGGTGGTGATTCGAGATTCGGGCCGCGCTCAGCCACGCGATGTGGGCTGGCTTGGCGCCGAACAGCGCTGGACGGTCGGCAGCCTGGGTACGGCTGCCACCTTCGTCAGCAGCGGGCTGGGCTTTGCGTGGTTGCCGCGGCATATGATCGAGCGCGAGCTGCGTGACGGTGTGCTCAAACCGCTGCCGCTGGACCAGGGCGGTAGCCGCCATCCGCTGTTCTATCTTTACGCGAGCAAGGAGAAGTCCTTGGGCCCGGCCACGCAGATCCTGATCGACCTGCTGCGCAACTTTGACACGGCGCCGTTGGATGTGCCCTTCGCAGCCCCGGCCCAGGCGTGAGGGTGATGGCCAGGGCCGGCTGCGAACGCCGGCACCGGCTGGCTGTCTGAGCGGGGTGCAACACCTTGCGACCAGGCCCTGACACACGTTCAAACGCTGCGCTTGTGCTCGGCCCGCAACCAGCACTGGCAGACGTCGAAGATTCACGGCACGCTATTGCCCTTGTTCATTGCGATGTATCCACCGTACCGGCGGCCCTCGAAAGCCGCCGCCTCCACTTTGAAGGACCTTTGCGCCCATGCTGAAAAAACTGCTGCTTACCGCCTGTTCCGTCGCGTTCGCCACCAGCGTCATGGCTTCCGACAAGACACCGCACGTTGTGCTGGACACCAGCTTCGGCCAGGTGGAAATCGAGCTCAATGCCGAGAAGGCACCTGTCAGCACCAAGAACTTCCTGCAGTACGTGGACAGCGGCTTCTACAACAACACCCTCTTCCACCGGGTAATTCCGGGCTTCATGGTGCAAGGCGGCGGTTTCACTGAACAGATGGTGCAAAAGAGCACCAAGGACCCGATCCCCAACGAAGCCAGCAATGGCCTGCAAAACACCCGCGGCACCCTGGCCATGGCCCGCACCTCGAACCCGAACTCGGCCACCAGCCAGTTCTTCATCAACGTGGCCGACAACGATTTCCTCAACCCAGGCCGGGACGCGGGTTATGCCGTGTTCGGCAAGGTAACCAAGGGCATGGAAGTGGTCGACCAGATCGTCAATTCGCCCACCACCGTCAAGAAAGGCATGCGTGACGTACCCGCCGACCCGGTGTTCATCAAGTCGGCTAAACGCATCGATTGATCACGGGTCTCACAGGGACGTGACCCGATTACCGGTCGGTTGAACAGGAGTTTCAACGCTGATGCTGTACCGTCGTTTCGAGCAACTGATCGACATCTTCCGCGACGCCCCCAGTGAAGCGCCGCCCAGCGGCGTATGGGCGTTCTATATCTATTATCTGCGCCAGGTATGGCCGAGCTTTCTGGCCTTGCTGGTGGTTGGGCTGATCGCTTCGTTGATCGAAGTGGCCATGTTCAGCTTCCTGAGCCGCATCATCGACCTGGCCCAGGGCGCGCCCAACGCCCGTATTTTCAGCGAGCACAGCGGCGAGTTGATCTGGATGCTGGTGGTGGTGCTGTTGCTGCGTCCGTTGTTCTTCGGGTTGCATGACCTGCTGGTACACCAGGCCATCAACCCGGGCATGACCAGCATGATCCGCTGGCAGAACCACAGCTACGTGCTCAAACAGAGCCTGAACTTCTTCCAGAGCGACTTCGCCGGGCGCATCGCCCAGCGCATCATGCAGACCGGCAACTCGCTGCGCGACTCGGCGGTGCAGGCGGTGGATGCGTTATGGCATGTGCTGATCTATGCCATCACGTCGCTGGTGTTGTTTGCCGAGGCTGATTGGCGGTTGATGTTGCCCTTGGTGATCTGGATCGTGTGTTTCATTGCTGCCTTGGCGTATTTCGTGCCACGCGTCAAAGCGCGCTCGGTGGTGTCGTCCGAGGCCCGCTCCAAGTTGATGGGCCGCATCGTCGATGGCTATACCAACATTGCCACGCTCAAGCTCTTCGCCCATACCGATCACGAACAGCAGTACGCCCGCGAGGCCATCAGCGAGCAGACCGAGAAAACCCAGTTGGCTTCGCGGGTGATCACCAGCATGGACGTGGTCATCACAACGTTGAACGGCTTGCTGGTCGTCGGCACTACCGGGCTCGCCCTGTGGCTGTGGAGCCAGTCGCTGATCACCGTGGGGGCCATTGCCTTGGCGACGGGTTTGGTCATCCGCATCGTGAACATGTCGGGGTGGATCATGTGGGTGGTCAACGGCATTTTCGAGAATATTGGCATGGTGCAGGATGGCCTGCAGACCATCGCCCAGCCCGTCACCGTCACCGACCGCCCTGCTGCCCCGGCCTTGAAGGTCACCCAGGGCGCCGTGCGGTTCGAGAACGTGCGCTTTCATTATGGGGAGGCGAGGAATGTGATCGAGGGGCTGAACTTGGCGATCAGGCCCGGGGAAAAGATCGGGTTGATTGGGCCGTCGGGGGCCGGGAAATCGACCCTGGTGAATTTGCTGTTGCGTCTGTACGACGTGCAGGGTGGGCAGATTCTGATCGATGACCAGGACATTGCGCAGGTGAGCCAGGCAAGCCTGCGTGCGCAGATCGGCATGATTACCCAGGACACATCGTTGCTGCACCGTTCGATCCGCGAGAACCTGCTGTACGGCCGTCCGGATGCGACTGACGCCCAGTTGCAGGAAGCGGTGCGCCGCGCCCGCGCCGATGAGTTCATCCCTCACTTGTCGGACGCCCAGGGCCGTACCGGCCTAGATGCGCATGTGGGTGAGCGTGGGGTGAAATTGTCCGGCGGCCAGCGCCAGCGCATCGCGATTGCCCGGGTGCTGCTGAAGAACGCGCCGATTCTGATCATGGATGAGGCCACATCGGCGCTGGATTCGGAGGTGGAAGCGGCGATTCAGGAGAGCCTGGAAACGCTGATGCAGGGCAAGACCGTGATCGCCATCGCCCACCGGCTTTCCACCATTGCCCGCATGGACCGGCTGGTAGTGCTGGACAAAGGTCGCATCGTGGAAGTGGGCAGCCATGCCGAGTTGCTGGAGCAGCGGGGGTTGTATGCGCGGCTTTGGCAGCATCAGACAGGTGGGTTTGTGGGGGTTGATTAGGTGAGGCCTCGGCTTTGAGGTTTCAGGCTTGAGGAGGGAGATGAAACCTCGCGCCTGCTCAAAACCCGGGGCCGCTGCGCGGCCCATCGCGGCCGGTCCCACCCCTGATAGCGCTGGCCTTCGGGTGTCATGTAGCTGAGCAACTCTTCAAAGAGCAACTGCCTGCGCCGACTTAGAAGCTAGCGAACTTCCGGGTGGGGGCGTCCCAAGTCAAAGGCTGTAAAACTGTCTCTCTCAAAAGCCGGGGCCGCTGCGCGGCCCATCGCGGCCGGTCCGGCGCCCCGGCGAGGCCGCTTGTGTCTTGATTAGAGATTAGAATCTGGAGTGAGAGCGGTGAATGGCAAGCTGAAGGCCGCAGGTGCCTTGAGCACGAGTGGGAGCACAAGCTGCC
>Ga0308159_1000999_pt1 | contig 48207 bp, 38 predicted proteins | sample PhyCR1_FD_201040 | JGI IMG/M metagenome (GOLD analysis project Ga0308159, IMG submission 201040) | Phyllosphere microbial communities from UC Gill Tract Community Farm, Albany, California, United States - DLSLC.R1 | ecosystem: Host-associated > Plants > Phyllosphere > Unclassified | place: USA...
GCTGTTGGGTTGCAGCGTGCGCATGTCGGCTTCGTGGCAGATATCCAGCAAGTAACCGAGCAGGGTGCGGGTGTCGCGCGGGTCGATCAGGCCGTCGTCCCAAAGGCTGGCGCTGCCGTACAGTGCGGTGGACTGGCTGTCGAGTTTCTGCGCGGTCATCTGCTCAAGCATGTCGAGCATTTTCGGGTCCGGCACCAGGCCGTCCTTGAGCTGTTTGGCTTCAGTGACGATGCGCAAGACCTTGCCGGCCTGTGCGCCGCCCATCACCGCCGTGCGGCTGTTGGGCCAGGCGAAGATGAAGCGCGGATCAAGCCCGCGCCCGCACATCGCGTAGTTGCCGGCGCCATAGGAACCGCCGACAACGATGGTCAGTTTAGGCACCCGTGCGTTGGCCACCGCTTGAATCAGTTTCGAGCCGTGCTTGATCACCCCTTGTTGTTCCGATTCGGTGCCAACCATGAAACCCGTGGTGTTATGAAAAAACAGCAGCGGCGTCTGGCTCTGGTCGCACAACTGGATGAACTGCGCCGCCTTGCTCGCACCTTGAGGAGTGATCGGGCCGTTGTTGCCGATGAAGCCGCAGGCGCGGCCCTGAATTTTCAATTGGCCGCAGAGGGTTTGCTGATCGAACTCGCCTTTGAATTCGAGAAAGTCCGACTCATCGGCAATCCGCGCGATGATTTCGCGCACGTCGTAGGGCTTCTTCGCATCGTGCGGAATCAGCCCCAGCAGTTCATCGATGGGGTAGAGCGGTTCTTTGAATTGCGGTTCCGGCAGCCATGGCAACTGCTCGTTCCATGGCAGCATGCGCATGATGTCGCGCACCCGGCGTATGCCGTCAGCGTCGTTTTCAGCCAGATATTCAGCGGTGCCGGCAACCTGCGCGTGCATTTCGGCGCCGCCGAGTTCTTCATCGGTAGCGACTTCGCCCGTCGCCGCTTTGAGCAATGGCGGGCCGGCGAGAAACAGCTTGGCCTTGCCGCGCACAACCACCATGTAATCCGACAACCCCGGTTGATAGGCGCCGCCCGCCGTGGCCGAGCCGTGCACCACGGTGATCTGCGGCAAACCCATTGCCGACATGCGCGCCTGATTGGCGAAACTGCGCGCGCCTTCGACAAAAATCTCCGCTGCGTAGTTGAGATTGGCGCCACCGCTTTCGGCGAGGGTGATCATCGGCAGTTTGTTTTCCCGAGCGATCTGTTGCAGGCGCAGGGATTTTTTCAGGCCGCTCGGCGAGATCGTGCCGCCCTTGATTGCGCTGTTGTTGGCGACCACCATCGCGCGGATGCCGCAAACGTAACCGATCCCGGCAATCAGCCCGCCACCGGCTGAGCTGCCGTCCTTGTCGTCGTGCAATTTATAGCCGGCGAGGCTGGCCAGTTCGAGGAACGGCGCGCCGGGATCGAGCAACAGGTTCAGGCGCTCGCGAGGCAACAGTTGCCCGCGTTGGCTGAATTTGTCTTTGGCTTCGGCGGCCTTGTCCAGCAGGTTCCGTTCGAGCTGTTGCACCTGCTCGATGGCGGCGAGCATGGCGGCGCGGTTGCGCGCGAACGCTTCACTGTGCGGATCGACTTGCGACTGAATCTGCGCCATGGCTTATTCCTTGTCCTTGAGTACGTCAGGCAAGTACGCCCGATGAAAGCCGTTGAACGGTTCGCTATGGCTGGCCTTGTGCAGCGGCCAGGCCCGACTGCCAAGGCTGGCGGCGCCGTCGATTTTTACCGTGGTGCCGCTGATGAATGCCGCCGCCGGACTGAGCAGAAACACGATCGCTGCACTGACTTCCGATTCGGTGCCGATACGCTTGAGCGGCACATGCTCGCGCAAGGTCGGAATCACCGCTTTGAACGCGCCTTCATAAGTGTCCATGCCGCTGGAGGCGATCCAGCCCGGTGCCACGGCGTTGACCCGCACCCCGGCGTACCCCCACTCGAACGCGGCAGTCTTGGTGACGTTGTCCATGCCCGAACGCGCCGCGCCCGAGTGGCCCATGCCGGGCATGCCGCCCCACATGTCGGCGAGCATGTTGACGATGCTGCCGCCGTGTTTGCTCATCGACTGGTTGAACACTTCCCGGGCCATCAGAAAACCGCCCACCAGATTGATCCGCAGCACGGTTTCGAAGCCCTTCTGATTGATCGAGGCCAAGGGCGACGGGTATTGGCCGCCGGCGTTGTTGACCAGGCCGTGGATCGGCCCGTGTTCGGCGATCAGCTCTTTGACCAGTTGCTTGACCGCTTCTTCATCGCGGATATCGCAGGCCTTCCAGTGCGCCCGGCCGCCGTCCTCGGCGATCTCGGTGGCGACCTTTTCGAGCTTTTCCGGCTTGCGCCCGACCAGCAGCACATTGGCGCCGAGGGCCGCCAGTTCATGGGCGGTGCAGCGACCGATGCCGCTGCCGCCACCGGTGACAATCAGGTTCTGGCCGCTGAACAGATCGGCGCGAAAAATCGACGCGTAAGCCATGCACACCTTCCTCTAGTCGAGCTGTTCGGCGATGCTCTGCGGCACCGGGATCTGGATTTCCAATAGTTGCTGGGCGAAGGCTTTGCCCTGCGGGTCGATGCGCAGACTGGCGACGCCGCCACCGCCGAGAGCGTTTTCCAAGAGAAAATTGAGGCTGTGGGTGCCGGGCAAATACCAGCGTTCGACACGCCCGAGAAGCGGATCGAGGACGTGACGCATCCAGTCGACCACCACCGAGGTGGTGAGCGCTTCGGCGATCCATGGCAAATAATCGGGATGGCGCGGCATCACGCCGATGTTGCTGTGGTTACCCTTGTCGCCGGAGCGCGCCACCGCCAGTTTCACCAACGGCACACTGGCGTCGGCGCGGCCTGAAGATTTCGGCGGTTGATGGGCGATCGGCAAATCTGCGCTGTCGAGGGCCACTGGGTCGGGCAGGGCACACGGATGGCGCTCGCCGGCCATGTCGATTTGCACGGTGCAGGCGTTTTTATCGATGAGGAACGAGAACAGGCGGATCAGCGGATACACCGTCGGGCGGCCGCCGACGATGCCGGTCAAGCCCGGCGCCATACCGGTCGCGGCCTGGGCGATCTCTTTGGAAAAGAGCACCAGCGCGCGTTTGTCAGGATGGCGCACGGCGATCTTGATCACCACTTCGCGGCTGTCGCGGCGTTGGCCGTGGGGGCCGTAGGTGGCTTCGCTGCCGAGCAATTCGACGTGGGTTTCGCTGTAGGGCGCCCAGCCGCGCAGGCTGAACATTTCGGCGGTCTTGTCGATGATTGCCTGACTGACCCGCCGCGCCTTGTCCACCGCGTCGATGCCGGCCATCAGGCAACTGGCGGTGCAGCGAAAACCGTCGGGGTAGGTGGCGCTGACCTTGTATTTGTCGCTGGGCGGCAGGCCTTTGGCACCGTGCACGTGCACGACGTTTTTGCCTTGTTGCTGAAGTTTGACCTGAGTGAAATCGCAGATCACGTCGGGTAACAGATAGGCCTGCGGATCGCCGATTTCGTAGAGCATCTGCTCGCCGACGGTCAGCGGGGTGACCAGGCCGCCGGAGTCTTCGGGTTTGCTGACGAGGAACTGGCCATCGGCGCTGACCTCGACGATCGGAAACCCGATGTGCTCGTAATCCGGCACCTCGCGCCAGTCGGTGAAATTGCCGCCAGTGCACTGCGCACCGCACTCGATGATGTGCCCGGCCAGCGCGGCCTGAGCGAGTTTGTCGTAGTCATGCCACGACCAGCCGAATTCGTGGACAAGCGCTGCGCTGACCACGGCGCTGTCGACCACCCGACCGGTGATGACAATGTCGGCACCCAGGCGCAACGCTTCGACAATCCCCGCCGCGCCGAGGTAGGCGTTGGTTGACACACACATACGCGGAAGCGGCGCGCCGCTGAACATTTCGCGTATATCGGTGGGGTTTTCGAGTTGGCCTTGCAGGTCATCGCCGAGCAACACGGCAATCTTCAGCTGGACCCCGGCCTGGTCGCAGGCTGCTTGCAGGGCCGCCGCGCAAGCCTGCGGATTGGTCCCGCCGGCATTGCTGATCACGCGGATGTTCTGTTCGGCCAGATCGGGCAAGAGCGGCGCCAGCACTTCGATAAAGTCGCTGGCGAACCCGGCCTGCGGGTCTTTCAGACGTGCGCCGGCCATGAGCGACATGGTGATTTCGGCCAGGTAATCGAACACCAGATAGTCGAGGTTTCCCCCCTTCACCAGTTGGGCGGCAGCGGTAGAGGTATCGCCCCAGAAGGCACTGGCGCAGCCGATTCGCACGGTGGTTGGCATTCTTATCTCCGACTCAGGGACCTGCGACAGAAGTGTCTGGAGGCTACCAAGCAAGCGCTTGGTTTGTAAACAGGGGAAACATTCTTCTGCCCAAGCGCTTGCTTGGTGCCCGCGCGCGGCTTAAATTGCGCGCAACCCTGCGGTTACAGGGGGCAACACACTGATCGACTGTAGGAGAGAACGGGTGGACGAGCAAAAAGCCCTGCGGGTCATGCGCAAATTGGTCGAGCAAGGCCAGTTGACCGACCCGGACAGCGCCCGTGGCAAGCTGCTGCAAGTGGCAGCTCACCTGTTTCGCAACAAAGGCTACGAGCGCACTACAGTGCGCGATCTGGCCAGTGCTGTGGGCATTCAGTCGGGAAGTATTTTTCATCACTTCAAAAGCAAGGATGAAATTCTCCGCGCGGTGATGGAGGAAACCATCCGCTACAACACCGCATTGATGCGCGCGGCCCTGGCCGAGGCAAGCGAGGTGCGCGACAAGGTCCTGGCGCTGATTCGCTGCGAGTTGCAGTCGATCATGGGCGGCAGCGGCGAGGCAATGGCAGTGCTGGTTTACGAATGGCGCTCGTTGTCCGAAGACGGCCAGGCCAAAGTGCTCGCATTGCGTGACGTTTATGAAGACATCTGGCTGCAGGTGCTGGGCGAGGCCAAGGACGCCGGCTACATTCGCGGCGACGTTTTTATTACCCGACGTTTCCTGACCGGCGCACTGTCCTGGACTACCACTTGGTTCCGTGCTGGCGGCAGTTTGAGCCTGGAGCAACTCGCTGATGAAGCGCTGATTCTGGTTCTTGAAGCGCGTTGAACGGCTGTCTGTCCGGCCAGGAAACTGGCTAAGTCGGCGAAACCGCCTAGCTTGAATGCATTGATTGCTTTTTTTTCGGGGAGTGGGGTGTTTTGAAGTCTTCGCCAATTCGGACAGCCGCCGGGCTGATGCTCGCTGCGCTGGCTGCGTTATGGGTATTGCCCGCTCAGTCAGCGCAATGGGTCCGGGTCGGCGCCGCGCATTTCCCGCCCTATACGATTCGCCCGGAAAACGGCGCCGACACCGGCCTGTTGCCGCAATTGATCGAGGCCCTGAACCGCTCGCAGAGCGACTATCAGTTCGTCCTGGTGCCAACGTCGATCCCGCGTCGCTTCGGGGATTTCAAGCAGGGCCGGATCGACATGGCAATCTTCGAAAATCCTGAATGGGGCTGGAAGGACATTCCTCACCAGGATGTCGACATGGGCCTGGAAGACGCCGAAATTTTCGTCGCGCAACGCGAAGACGGCCGCCAGCAAAGCTATTTCTCCAGTCTTTCGGGCAAACGTCTGGCGCTGTTCAGCGGTTATCACTACGAATTCGCCAACTTCAACGCCGACCCGAAATACCTCGCGCACAACTACAACGCCACGCTGACCTATTCCCACGACAGCAATCTGCTGATGGTGCTGCGCGGGCGCGCCGACATCGCCCTGGTGACGCGTTCCTATTTGTTCGATTATCTGCTGCGCAACGAAAAGATCCGCGATGCGCTTCTGGCCTCGCAGCGTACCGATCAGATCTATCACCACTACGCGATTCTGCGCCCAAGCGCTCCGATCACCGGCGAAGCTTTTGGCAATCTGTTGCAACGTCTGCGTGACAATGGCGAACTGCTGAAGATTTTCGAGCCATACAAAATTGCCGTAGTGCCGGTGCCTCATCACTGAAGCGCTGTTTTCGTCCCGCGCTTAAATTTCTCCTCCCGGCTCACGTCACTTCGTTGAACTGTCGACGATTACGTGAGCCCGACCCATGTCCAATCTGAATGACCTGACTGCCCTGGCTTTGCCCTCGGGCAGTCGATTGATCGCTGATGCTACCGAGAGCCGCTTGAGCCTGAGTCTGGACGGGCAGCCGTTGATTCGTCTGCGCCTGAACCGTGACGGCAAAGGCCCGATTCAGCTTGATGAGCGGTTTGCCCTGCCGCCCGGCCACGCCTTGTGGGCAGCCTGTTACTGGTTGTTTGCCCGTGACCCGGCGTGTCAGCAGCTGACCTGGCAACTCGATCAACCCCCCACCGAGGCGTTGCTCAGTGGTTTGCTGATCAACACCGACATTGCCGGTGAGTATCGCTGCCAGCGCACGCTGTTCTGGCAACTGCCACAACCGTGGCTTGGCCCTTCGCTGACCGGCAGCTATCCGCAGCAAATGGTCATCAGCCAGGGCAAGCGCCATCCGCTGCGACCGGTGAAGCCGCGCGGGGAAGTCTATCGGCGTTTCGACGCGCGGCTCGGCGCGTGGATTTCCTTGCGTACGCTGGAAATCGAGGAAGACCTGTCGCGTTTCAATCGGTGGCAGAACAGCCCGCGCGTGGCGAGCTTCTGGCAGGAGGAGGGTAGCTTCGAGCAGCATCGCGAATACCTCAACAAACTCGATGCCGATCCGCATACGCTGAGCCTGATCGGTTGTTTTGACGATCAGCCGTTTGCCTATTTCGAAGCCTACTGGGCCAAGGAAGATCGCATCGCGCCGTTCTACGATGCCGGCGATTACGACCGAGGCATTCACATGCTGGTCGGCGAGGAAAGTCATCGCGGCCCGCACAAGGTGGCGAGTTGGTTATCGGCGCTGGTGCACTACCTGTTTCTCGACGATCCACGGACCCAGCGTGTGGTCGCTGAGCCACGTGCCGACAACGCGAAGATGATCGGGCATATGCACAACCAGTGCTTTCACTGCGAGAAGGAGTTCGATTTCCCGCACAAGCGCGCGGCGCTGATGATGCTGGGGCGGGAGCGGTTTTTTGATCGGTGCAAACTGGCCTGAGTTGACAGGCTGGGGACCCGTTGCGGTCTCAAGTCCGCCTTCGCGAGCAAGCCCGCTCCCACAATGACCGGTCTACGCCGAACCAATGTGGGAGCGGGCTTGCTCGCGAATGGCTTGACGCGAAATCCGGATCCTAACGACGACCCGCGATCACCGCATCCCGCCGACTGCCCGAGACCTTGCGACAGTGCACCAGCGCATCACGAATCATGAAGTTGACCAGGGTCGGCGATACGCCCAGTTCCTTGGCAATGTCCTTTTGCGGCACGCCGTGCAAGCGGTACATCTCGAAGGCGTAACGGGTGCGGCTGGGCAGCTCGGTCAGCGCATCGGCGATGTGTTCCAGGGTGGAGAAGTTGATGTGCGAAGTTTCCGGCGAAGCGCCCTGAATCACCACGTTCAAGCCTTCCTCTTCCGGGCCTGAGTATTTCTGTTCGAGCGCCTGCTTGCGGTAGTGATCGATGGCGAGGTTGCGCACGATCTGAAACAGGTAGCTCAGCTGAGCCTTGATCGACGACGTGATCGGCGGTGCCGATTGCAGTCTGAAAAACGCATCCTGAACCACATCTTCGGCACGGGAGCGGCAGCCGGTAATGCGGGCTGCAATCTTGACCAGAATCAGTCGATTGTCGACGAATGCCTGAAGTAGCGGTGAATCGCACCTGCTTGTGGATACTCGTTCCGTCATGGAAATCACCTTGCTGCCAGTAGGTTAGTGGGAGGGCCTGGGGAAGGGCGCCGTCCTACACATCGAGCGACAAATTATGTTGAATGATAATGATTGTCAAATGAGAAAGAGAAGTAGTGCCGCAGGTCGATGGGTTTTGCGAACTGCGACACGCCGCCGCACTCCGGCCCCGCTGAACGTCGAGCCTGCCGACTAATTATTTCAAGACGTCATCCGTTCTCATTGGTGAATGGTTCCGGGCGTAGAGCCCGGCCACAGCGCATTCCGATGCCTTGCGCGGTCGGCACAGACCGCGTCCTGCACGCCTTTGACCGGGCGTGTCGCAGTACCTCGATTCCACTTGCAAGCCGAATTCAGGCAGGAAACCTCATGACCGACGCGTTCGAACTCCCCAGCACCCTGGTCCATGCCCTCAAGCGTCGCGCGGCCCTGACGCCGGATCGACTGGCCTTGCGTTTTCTCGCCGAAAACGCCGATCAGGCTGTGGTGCTCAGCTATCGCGAACTGGACCAACGCGCGCGCACGATCGCCGCAGCGTTGCAGGCCGAGGCCGGTTTCGGTGAGCGCGCGGTGCTGCTGTTTCCCAGTGGCGCGGATTACGTCGCGGCGTTTTTCGGTTGCCTGTACGCCGGCATGATTGCGGTGCCGGCCTATCCACCGGAATCCGCGCGCCGTCACCATCAGGAGCGCTTGTTGTCGATCATCGCCGACGCCGAGCCCAAGCTGTTGCTGACCAGCGCCGACCTGCGCGATGCCTTGCAGCAAATCGAAGGCGCGCCGCCGCTGTTGTGTGTCGACACCCTCGACAGCGCACTGGCCGAACACTGGGTCGAGCCGGCCCTGCTGCCTGAGCACATCGCCTTTTTGCAATACACCTCCGGCTCCACTGCGCTGCCCAAGGGCGTGCAGGTCAGCCATGGCAACCTGGTCGCCAATGAACGGCTGATCCGCCACGGTTTCGGCATCGACGTCAACCCGGACGACGTCATCGTCAGCTGGCTGCCGCTGTATCACGACATGGGTCTGATCGGCGGGCTGTTGCAGCCGATTTTCAGCGGCGTGCCGTGCATTCTGATGTCGCCGGCGTACTTCCTCGGCCGCCCTTTGCGCTGGCTGGAGGCAATCGCCGAGTACGGCGGCACCATCAGCGGCGGGCCGGATTTCGCCTATCGTTTGTGCAGTGAACGGGTCAGCGAATCAGCCCTCGAGCGCCTCGATCTGAGCCGTTGGCGGGTGGCCTATTCCGGCTCCGAACCGATCCGCCTCGATACCCTTGAACGCTTCGCCGAAAAATTCGCCGCTTGCGGGTTCAGTGAAAACAGCTTCATGGCCTCGTACGGTTTGGCCGAGGCGACCCTGTTTGTCGCTGGCACGCCGCGCGGCACCGGCATCCCGGCGCTGCGTGTGGACGATCAGGCGCTGGCGCAAAACCGCGCCGAGCCGGGCGACGGCAGCGCGATCATGAGCTGTGGTATCAGCCAGCCGGAACACGCGGTGCTGATCGTCGAGCCGAATACGCTGGCAGAACTGGCCGAAAACGCCGTCGGTGAAGTCTGGGCCGCCGGCCCGAGCATTGCCCATGGTTACTGGCGCAACCCCGAAGCCAGCGCCAAGACCTTCGTTCAGCATGCTGGCCGCACCTGGTTGCGCACCGGCGATCTGGGTTTTATTCGCGACGGCGAGTTGTTCGTCACCGGACGCCTGAAAGACATGCTCATCGTTCGTGGTCACAACCTCTATCCGCAGGACATCGAGCAGACGATCGAGCGCGAAGTCGAAGTGGTGCGCAAGGGTCGTGTAGCGGCGTTCGCCGTCAATCACAGCGGTGAAGAGGGCATTGGCATCGCTGCGGAAATCAGCCGCAGCGTGCAGAAAATCCTCCCGCCGCAAGCGCTGATCAAAGCCATTCGCCAAGCTGTGGCCGAGGCGTATCAGGAGGCGCCAAGCGTGGTGGTGTTGCTCAATCCGGGCGCGTTGCCGAAAACCTCCAGCGGCAAACTGCAGCGCTCGGCGTGCCGTAATCGTCTGGCCGATGGCAGTCTCGACAGCTACGCGATGTTCCCTTCGATTACAGCCGAAACGAACAGCGCGACCAGCTGCCCTTCGGATCTCGAAACGGTGATCGGGACACTCTGGGCCGAGCAACTCAACGTCAAACAAATCAACGCCGACGATCACTTCTTCCTGCTCGGCGGCAACTCGATCGCCGCCACGCAAGTAGTTGCGCGGGTTCGCGAAGAACTCGGTGTCGAGCTGAGCCTGCGCCTGCTGTTCGAAGCGCCAACCCTGCGCGCCTTCGCCGCCGCTGTGGCGCAGCAACACGAGATTGGCGGCAGCGCCCAACAGGCAATCGGCACGTTATCGCGCAGCGAGCCGATGCCACAGTCGCTGGCACAAAACCGTTTGTGGATCACCTGGCAGCTCGACCCGCACAGCAGCGCCTATAACATTCCCGGTGGCCTGCGCCTGCGGGGCGAACTCGACGAAGACGCCTTGCGCAGCGCCTTCGAGCAACTGATCGAACGCCACGAATCCCTGCGTACACGTTTCTTCGAACGCGACGGCGTTGCATTGCAGCAAGTGCTCGCTGATGCCGAATTCAACCTGCAACTGATCGACATCAGCGACCTGCCAATGCCTGAGCGTGAAGCCCGCGCCGAGCAGATTCGCGAAGCCCAGGCGCGCACTCGGTTCGATCTGGAAAAAGGCCCGTTGCTGTCCGTGACCCTGGTGCGCCTCGAGGATGAAGAGCATCAATTGCTGGTGACGATGCACCACATCATCGCCGACGGTTGGTCGCTGAATATTCTCCTCGACGAATTCTCGCGCCTCTACGCCGCAGCAAGCCAGGGTACGAAGGCGACACTGGCCGCGCTGCCCACGCAATACGCCGACTATGGCAATTGGCAGCGGCAATGGCTGGCGCAAGGCGAGGGCGAGCGGCAACTGGCGTACTGGAAAGCGCAACTGGGCGATGAGCATCCGACAATGGAACTGGCCACCGATCACCCGCGCTCGGCCAGACACAACCACAGCGCCGCACGCCACAGCGTGCGCTTGAGCGCGAAGCTCAGCGAGGCGATCCGCCAGACCGCACAGGCCCACGAAGCGACGTCGTTCATGCTCTTGCTTGCTGCGTTGCAAAGCCTGTTGCACCGCTACAGCGGTCAGCGCGACATTCGCATTGGCGTGCCCAACGCCAACCGTCCGCGCCTCGAAACCCAAGGCCTGATCGGCTTCTTCATCAACACCCAGGTGCTGCGTGCGCAAATCGATTCGCGCCTGCCGTTTGCCGAGTTGCTGAGCCAGACGCGCGATGCCGCACTCGGCGCCCAAGCCAATCAGGATCTGCCCTTCGAACAACTGCTCGAAGCTTTCCCGCAGGCCCGCGAGCAGGGCTTGTTCCAGATCATGTTCAACCATCAGCAGCGCGACCTTAATGCGCTCAAGCGCCTGCCGGGCTTGCTCGCCGAAGAGCTGCCGTGGCACAGCCGCGAAGCCAAGTTCGATCTGCAACTGCACAGCGAAGAGGATCGCAACGGGCGCCTGACCTTGTCGTTCGACTACGCCAGCGAACTGTTCGACGCTGCGACCATCGAGCGACTGGCCGAGCATTTCCATAATTTGCTCAGCGAAATCTGCGAACAGCCACAGCAGGCCATCGGCGATCTGCGCTTGCTGACCGTCGACGAACAGCAACAGCACAACGACTGGAGCGCCGCCCCGTGCACCCCGGCGCAGCAATGGCTGCCGGAACTGCTCGACCAGCAACTGCGCAAAACCCCGCAACGCACCGCGCTGGTGTGGGAGGGCGGTCGCGTGGATTTTGCCGAGCTGCACACGCAAGCCAACCGGCTCGCCCATTACCTGCGCGACAAAGGCGTTGGCCCGGACGTGTGCGTGGCCATCGCCGCCGAGCGTTCGCCGCAATTGCTCATCGGTTTGCTGGCGATCATCAAGGCTGGCGGCGCCTATGTGCCGCTCGATCCTGATTACCCGGCCGAGCGCCTCGCTTACATGCTCAGCGACAGCGGCGTCCAATTGCTCCTGACCCAGACTGAACTGCTCGAACGCTTGCCGGCCAGCGAAGGTGTCAGCGTGATCGCCATGGACGCGCTGCATCTGGACAAATGGCCCAGCCAGGCCCCGGGCCTGCATCTGCACGGCGACAACCTCGCCTACGTGATTTATACCTCGGGTTCCACCGGGCAACCGAAAGGCGTCGGCAACACCCACGCCGCGCTGGCCGAGCGCCTGCAATGGATGCAGAACACCTACGCCCTCAATGAGACCGACGTGCTGATGCAAAAAGCGCCGATCAGTTTCGACGTCTCGGTGTGGGAATGCTTCTGGCCGCTGATTACGGGCGCGCGTCTGCTGCTTGCTGGCCCCGGCGAGCACCGTGACCCGCATCGCATCGCGCAACTGGTTCAAGAACACGGCGTGACCGCGCTGCACTTTGTCCCACCGCTGCTGGCGCTGTTCATCGACGAGCCGCTGAGTGCCGGATGCACCAGCCTGCGCCGAGTGTTTTCCGGCGGTGAAGCCTTGCCTGCCGAGCTGCGCAACCGCGTGCTGGCGCAATTGCCAGCGGTGCAATTGCACAACCGCTACGGCCCGACTGAAACCGCAATCAACGTGACCCATTGGCACTGCACAACTGCTGATGGCGAGCGCTCGCCGATTGGTCGGCCCCTGGGCAATGTGATCTGCCGCATCCTCGATGCCGATCTCAATCCAGTGCCGGCGGGCGTGGCGGGTGAGCTGTGCATCAGCGGCATCGGGCTGGCTCGCGGTTACCTTGGTCGTGCGGCGCTGACCGCTGAACGCTTCGTCGTCGATCCGCTGGGTGAGCAGGGCGCCCGTTTGTACCGCACGGGTGACCGTGCGCGCAGGTCGTCCGATGGCGTGATCGAATACCTCGGCCGTCTCGATCAACAGGTCAAGCTGCGCGGCTTTCGCGTCGAGCCGGAAGAAATCCAGGCGCGCCTGCTCGCTCAGGAGGGCGTCGCCCAAGCCGCAGTGTTAGTGCGCGAAACTGCTGCCGGTGCGCAACTGATCGGCTATTTCACCGCCACCGATGCTGCTGAACAAGCCGACGAACAGGTCGCTCGCCTGAAAGCCGCCCTGGCCGCCGAGCTGCCGGAATATATGGTTCCGGCGCAACTGCTGCGCCTCGATGCGATGCCTTTGAGTCCCAGCGGCAAACTCGACCGCCGCGCCTTGCCCAAGCCGCAATGGCAAGTGTGCGAGCACATCGAACCAGTCAGCGCACTGCAACAACAGATCGCTGCGATCTGGCGCGAAGTCCTCGGTCTGAAGCAGGTTGGCTTAGGCGACGATTTCTTCGCCCTCGGCGGTCATTCGCTGCTGGCCACGCAAATCATTTCGCGCACGCGGCAGGCCTGTGACGTCGAGTTGCCGCTGCGCAGCTTGTTCGAGCACAGCGAGCTTGGCGATTACGCCGAACAGATCCGCCTGATCCAGGCCAGCGGCCGCACCAATCAACAGCTGCCGATCGGCACAGTCGACCGCAGCCACGCGGTGCCGCTGTCCTATTCGCAGCAGCGCATGTGGTTCCTCTGGCAGATGGAACCGGACAGTCCGGCGTACAACGTCGGCGGCATGGCGCGCTTGCGCGGCGTGCTGCATGTCGAACATTTCGAGGCCGCGTTGCAGGCGCTGATCCTGCGTCACGAAACCCTGCGCACGACATTCCCAAGTGTCGGCGGCGTCGCCCGCCAGCAGGTGCATGCCGAAACCGGCGTGCGCATGGGCTGGAAGGATTTCTCCAGCCAGCCGGCGCAGCTGCGCGAGCAACAAGTGCAACAACTGGCTGACGCAGAAGCGCACCAGCCGTTCGATCTGGAAACCGGACCGCTGCTGCGTGCCTGCCTGGTCAAGACCGCCGAGCACGAGCATTACTTCGTCCTGACCTTGCACCACATCGTCACCGAAGGCTGGGCGATGGACATCTTTGCCCGTGAACTCAGCGCGCTGTACGAAGCCTTCGTCGATGAGCGTGAATCACCGCTTGAGCCGCTGCCGGTGCAATACCTCGACTACAGCGTCTGGCAGCGCCAGTGGCTGGAGTCCGGCGAGCGCCAGCGCCAGCTCGATTACTGGACCGCGCAACTCGGTCGTGAACATCCGCTGTTGGAGTTGCCCGGCGACCGTCCGCGTCCGCCGGTGCAGAGCCATCAGGGCGAGCTGTTCCGGTTCGATCTGAGCGACGAACTGGCCGCGCGGGTGCGGGCGTTCAATGCGCAGAACGGTCTGACGTTGTTCATGACCATGACCGCCGCGCTCGCTACGTTGCTTTACCGCTACAGCGGCCAGACCGACCTGCGCATCGGCGCACCGGTGGCCAACCGGATCCGCCCGGAAAGCGAAGGGCTGATCGGCGCATTCCTCAATACCCAGGTGCTGCGTTGCCAGCTTGACGGGCAGATGTCGGTCGGCGAGTTGTTCGAGCAGGTGCGCCATACGGTGATCGAAGGCCAGTCGCATCAGGATCTGCCGTTCGATCATTTGGTCGAAGCCTTGCAACCGCCGCGCAGCGCCGCGTACAACCCGCTGTTCCAGGTGATGTGCAACGTGCAGCGCTGGGAATTCCAGCAAAGCCGCATGCTCGCCGGCATGACCGTCGAGTACCTGGCCAACGATGCGCGGGCAACCAAGTTCGATCTCAACCTGGAAGTCACCGACCTCGACCATCGCCTCGGTTGCTGCCTGACCTACAGCACCGATCTGTTTGACGAACCGACCATCGAACGCATGGCCAGGCATTGGCGAAATCTGCTCGAAGCGTTGATCAGCGATCCGCAACAACGCCTCAGCGAATTGGTGCTTCTCGACAGACCTGAGCAACAGCACCTGCTCGACAGCCTTGGCGTCGAGCCGGGCGAGCATCGTCTCGACCAGTGCATCCATCACCTGTTCGCCGAACAGGCGCTGGCGCGCCAAGACGCGCCAGCGCTGACCTTCGCCGGGCAGACCTTGAGCTACGCCGAACTCGACGCTCGCGCCAATCGTCTGGCCTGGGCGCTGCGTGAGCGCGGGGTCGGCCCGCAAGTGCGGGTCGGTCTGGCGCTGGAGCGTTCGCTGGAAATGGTCATCGGCCTGCTGGCGATTCTCAAGGCTGGCGGCGCCTATGTACCGCTGGATCCGGAGTACCCGCTCGACCGTTTGCATTACATGATCGAAGACAGCCGCATCGGTCTGCTGCTCAGCGATCGGGCGATGTTCGAAGCCCTCGGCGAGTTGCCTTCAAGCGTGGCGCGCTGGTGTCTGGAAGATGACAGCGCAGCGTTGGCCGACTATCCGGCGAGCGAGTTGCCGTTTATCAGCCTGCCGCAGCATCAGGCCTACCTGATCTACACCTCGGGCTCGACCGGCAAACCGAAAGGCGTGGTGGTGTCCCACGGCGAAATCGCCATGCACTGCCAAGCCGTGATCGAGCGTTTCGGCATGCGCCCGGACGACTGCGAACTGCACTTCTACTCGATCAACTTCGACGCTGCCACCGAGCGTCTGCTGGTGCCGCTGCTCAGCGGTGCGCAGGTGGTGCTGCGGGCGCAAGGCCAGTGGGATGCACAGGAAATCTGCGGCTTGATTCGTGCGCATCGCATCAACGTCCTCGGCTTCACGCCGAGCTACGGCAGCCAGTTGGCGCAGTTCCTTGCCACGCAGAATGAAGTCCTGCCGGTGCGCATGATCATCACCGGCGGTGAAGCGCTGACCGGCGAGCATCTGCAGCGCATCCGCGCGGCGTTCCAGCCAGCGCTGTTCTTCAACGCCTACGGCCCGACTGAAACCGTGGTCATGCCGTTGGCCAGTCTGGCGCCGCAGGTACTGGAAGAGGGCGCCGGCAGTGTGCCGATCGGCAGCGTGATCGGGGCGCGAGTCGCCTACATTCTCGACGCCGATCTGGCCTTGGTGCCGCAGGGTGCGACTGGTGAATTGTTTGTCGGTGGCGCCGGTCTGGCCCAGGCCTATCACGACCGCCCGGGCATTACCGCCGAGCGGTTTGTCGCTGACCCGTTTGCCGCTGATGGCGGACGTATGTACCGCACCGGTGACCTGGTGCGCCAGCGTGCCGATGGTCTGGTCGAGTATCTGGGGCGGATCGACCATCAAGTGAAAATCCGTGGCTTCCGCATCGAACTGGGCGAAATCGAAACGCGCCTGCTCGATCACCCTGCGATCCGCGAAGCGGTGGTGCTGGCGCTGGATGCGCCGAGTGGCAAGCAGTTGGTGGGTTACCTCGTTACAGAGATCGCCGAACAGAGCGAAGCGCAACAAGCTGAACTGCGCGAAGCACTGAAGTCGCACCTCAAGGCGCAACTGCCGGACTACATGGTGCCGACCCACCTGATGCTGCTGGCAAGCATGCCGCTGACCGCCAACGGCAAACTCGACCGCCGCGCCTTGCCAGCGCCGGACCCGGAGCTCAATCGTCAGGACTATGTCGCGCCAGAGAACGAGCTGGAGCAGGCCCTGGCGCAGATCTGGTGTGAAGTGCTCAACGTCAAACAAGTCGGCCTCAACGACAACTTCTTCGAACTCGGCGGTGATTCGATTCTGTCGATTCAAGTGGTCAGCCGCGCGCGTCAGCAGGGCATTCACTTCAGCCCGCGCGACTTGTTCCAGCATCAGACGGTGCAGACGCTCGCCGCAGTGGCCAGCCGCACGCAGCAAGTGACTGCCGAGCAAGGTCTGGTGGATGGGGCATCGCGCCTGACGCCGATTCAGCATTGGTTCTTCGGTACGGACATTCCCCAGCGTCAGCACTGGAATCAGGCGCTGTTGCTGGAGCCGACCATGCGCCTTGAACCGCAACGTCTGCAGCAAGCATTGCGGGCAGTGATCGAGCAGCACGACGCCTTGCGTCTGCGTTTCAGCGAAGTCGATCAAGTGTGGCAGGCAACGCACCAGGCGCTGACCGATGAAGAACTTCTCTGGCAGTTCACCGTCGATTCGCTGGCCCCGTGCGAAGCCTTGTTCGCCGATGCACAACGCAGTCTGCATCTGCATAACGGCCCACTGCTGCGCGCAGTGCTGGTCGACGTCGCCGGTGCACAGCAACGCCTGTTTATCGCCATCCACCACTTGGTGGTCGACGGTGTGTCGTGGCGCGTGTTGCTCGACGATCTGCAAACTGCCTATCGCCAACTCGACGCTGCGCAGCCGCTGAAACTGCCGACGAAAACCAGCGCCTTCAAGGACTGGGCCGCGCGTTTGCACGCTTATGCCGGCAGCGAATCGCTGCGTGAAGAATTGAGTTGGTGGCAGGCGCAACTGGCCGGGCCGAGCGCTGATCTGCCTTGCGAAAACCCGCAGGGCGGCAGGCAGCATCGGCATGCACAAACCGTCAGCGTGCGCCTCGACGCCGAGCGCACCCGCCAATTGCTGCAACAGGCGCCGAGTGCTTATCGCACCCACGTCAACGACCTGCTGCTGACCGCGCTGGCCCGTGTGTTGTGCCGCTGGAACGGACAGCCGTCGGCGTTGATTCAATTGGAAGGCCACGGCCGCGAAACCCTGTTCGACGAGATTGACCTGACCCGCACGGTTGGCTGGTTTACCAGCGCTTACCCGCTGCGCCTGACCCCGCACAACATCGAAGAGGCTGCCGGGCAGGGGGCTTCGATCAAGGCGATCAAGGAACAACTGCGCGCCGTGCCGCACAAAGGTCTCGGTTATGGCGTGCTGCGTTATCTGGCCGATGACGGCTGCCGCCAGCGCATGGAGGCGCTGCCGAAAGCGCCGATCACCTTCAACTACCTCGGCCAGTTCGACCAGAGCTTCGGCAGCGATGCGCTGTTCCGTCCTCTCGATGAAGCAGTCGGGGCCGCTCATGATCCGCAGGCGCCGTTGCCGAACGAGTTGGGCGTCGACGGTCAGGTGTATGGCGGCGAATTGCTGCTGCGCTGGACTTTCAGTGCCGAGCGTTATGCGGTGCAGACGATCAATGATCTGGCCGATGCCTATCTCGGCGAGTTGTGCAGCCTGATCGAGCACTGCCTGCAGAGCGGTGCCGGTGGCCTGACGCCGTCGGACTTCCCGCTGGCGAAACTGACTCAGGCACAACTCGATGCGCTGCCGGTGCCGGCCGCGCACATCGAAGATGTCTATCCGCTGACACCGATGCAGGAAGGCATGTTGCTGCACACCCTGCTCGAACCGGGCACCGGTCTGTACTACATGCAGGATCGTTATCGCATCAACAGCGAGCTCGACCCCGAGCGTTTCGCCCAGGCCTGGCAAGCGGTGGTCGCCCGTCATGAAGCATTGCGCGCTTCGTTCTGCTGGAACGTTGGCGAAGACATGCTGCAAGTGATTCATACGCCGGGGCGTACGCCGATCGAGTACCTGGACTGGAGCGCCGTCGCCGAAACCGAGCAGGAACCGCAGCTGCAAGCGCTGCTGAAAAGCGAGCGCGAGGCCGGGTTCGATCTGCTCAATCAGGCGCCGTTCCACCTGCGCCTGATCAAGGTCGGCGCGGCGCGCTACTGGTTCATGATGAGTAACCACCACATCCTCATCGATGCCTGGTGCCGGTCGCTGCTGATGAGCGATTTCTTCGAGATCTACACCGCCCTCGGCGAAGGTCGCGAAGCGCAGTTGAGCGTGCCGCCGCGTTATCGCGATTACATCGGCTGGCTGCAACGTCAGAGCCTGGCCGAGGCGCGGCAGTGGTGGCGGCAGAATCTGCAAGGCTTCGAACGCACTACGCCGATCCCCAGCGACCGGCCGTTCCTGCGCGAACACGCTGGCGAAAGCGGCGGCATGATCGTCGGCGACCGTTACACCCGCCTCAATGCCGAGGACGGCGCCCGCCTGCGGGAACTGGCGCAGGCCCATCAATTGACCGTCAACACCTTCGCCCAGGCCGCGTGGGCTCTGGTGCTGCGGCGCCTGAGCGGCGATCGCGACGTGCTCTTCGGCGTCACAGTGGCCGGGCGTCCGGTGGAGATGCCGGAGATGCAGCGCACTGTCGGCCTGTTCATCAACAGTATTGCCCTGCGCGTGAAGATGCCTGCGGACGATCAGCGCAGCAGCGTGCGCCAATGGCTCAGCGCTTTGCTCGACAGCAACATGCAACTGCGCGAGTACGAATACCTGCCGCTGGTGAACATTCAGGAACAGAGCGAATTGCCCAAGGGCCAGCCGTTGTTCGACAGCCTCTTCGTGTTCGAAAACGCCCCGGTGGAAGTCTCGGTGCTCGACCGAGCGCAGAGTTTGAATGCCACTTCGGATTCCGGCCGCACCCATACCAACTTCCCGCTGACGGCGGTGTGCTACCCGGGCGATGACCTTGGCTTGCACCTGTCCTATGACCAGCGTTACTTCGACGAGGCGACGGTCGAGCGCATGCTCAGTGAGTTCAAGCGCCTGCTGCTGGCGCTGGTCGACGGCTTCCATGGCGACATGGCCGATTTGCCGCTGCTGGGCGACGAAGAACGCGACTTCCTGCTGCACGGTTGCAACCAGAGCGGCCACGACTATCCGCTGGAGCAAAGCTACGTGGCGTTGTTCGAAGCGCAGGTCGCGGCGCATCCGCAGCGCATCGCCGCCAGTTGCCTCGATCAGCAATTGAGCTATGCCGAACTGAATCACAACGCCAACCGCCTCGGCCATGCCCTGGTCGCTGCCGGTGTGCGCATGGATCAACCGGTGGCGCTGCTGGCCGAGCGTAATCTCGACCTGCTCGGCATGATCATCGGCAGCTTCAAGGCCGGTGCCGGTTACCTGCCGCTGGACCCGGGACTGCCGAGCCAGCGTCTGAGCCGCATTATCGAGCTCAGCCGCACGCCGTTGCTGGTGTGCAGCGCAGCTTGCCGCGAACAGGCGCAGACCTTGCTCGAGGCGTTTGGCTGTTCGAACCGTCCGCGCCTGCTGGTGTGGGAAGAGGTGCAGGCGTCGGCGACAGCGACGCATAATCCCGGCATTCACAGCGGCCCGGACAATCTCGCTTATGTGATCTACACGTCGGGTTCGACCGGTTTGCCAAAAGGCGTCATGGTCGAGCAGCGCGGCATGCTCAATAACCAATTGAGCAAACGACCATATCTCGACTTGAGCGAGGCCGATGTGATTGCACAGACCGCCTCGCAGAGCTTCGATATTTCCGTCTGGCAGTTCCTCGCTGCGCCGTTGTTCGGCGCGCGCGTCGATATCGTGCCGAATGCGATTGCCCACGATCCGCAAGGTTTGCTGGCGCATGTGCAGGCGCAGGGCATCACGGTGCTGGAAAGTGTGCCGTCGCTGATTCAGGGCATGCTCGCCGCCGAGCGACTGAGTCTCGACGGCTTGCGCTGGATGCTGCCGACCGGCGAAGCGATGCCGCCGGAGCTGGCCCATCAGTGGCTGCTGCGTTACCCGCAGATCGGTCTGGTCAATGCTTACGGCCCGGCGGAATGTTCCGATGACGTGGCGTTCTACCGCGTCGACCTGGCCTCGACGCGTGGCAGTTATTTGCCGATCGGCACGCCGACCGACAACAACTTGCTCTATCTGCTCGATGGCGCGCTGGATCTGGTGCCGCTGGGCGCGGTGGGTGAATTGTGCGTGGCTGGCATCGGTGTCGGTCGCGGCTACGTCAGCGATCCGCTGCGCACCGCGCCGGTGTTTGTGCCGAACCCGTTCGGCGCGCCGGGCGAGCGCCTGTACCGCACCGGTGACCTGGCGCGGCGCCGCACTGATGGTGTGCTGGAATACGTCGGCCGGGTCGATCATCAGGTGAAGATTCGCGGTTACCGCATCGAACTCGGTGAAATCGAAGCGCGTCTGCACGAACAACCGCAAGTACGTGACGCGGCGGTTGGCGTGCAAGAGGGCGTTAACGGCAAGCACCTGGTCGGTTATCTGGTCGCCGCCGATGCAGCGCTCAATCCGGGCGAACGCCTGGAGCAGATCAAGCAACGCCTGCGCGCCGAACTGCCGGAATACATGGTGCCGCTGCATTGGCTGTGGCTGGAGCAGATGCCGCTCAATGCCAATGGCAAACTCGACCGCAAAGCCTTGCCGGCGCTGGAGATCGGTCAGTTGCAGAGCGAGGATTATCTGGCCCCGCGCAACGAGCTGGAGCAGACCCTGGCTGATATCTGGGCCCAGGTGCTCAAGGTCGACAAGGTCGGCGTGCGCGACAACTTTTTCGAACTGGGCGGGCATTCGCTACTGGCAACGCAGATTGCATCGCGAGTGCAGAAAACCCTGCAACGCAATGTGCCGCTGCGCGCGATGTTCGAGTGCAGTACGGTGGCGGAACTGGCCGAGTACATTGATGGACTGGCGGCCAGCGATATGACTGAGGAGAAGGTGGATCGGTTGAATGATCTGATGGCGCAGCTGGAGGGGCTTTAGTTCTTCGGCGTTTGGGCCGGCGATGGCGTCGGAGAATTCAACACAAATCAACCGGTACGTGACTGTACATTTCCGGGCTTGACGATCAACAGCCGGCAGCTCAGTCTGCCGGTTCTCTTTTTCTCCCGGAGGTGGTCGATGGCCTTTTTCACGGTTGACGGACAAGCGCTGCACTACATTGATCAAGGCACTGGCCCGGCCGTGTTGCTCGCAGGCAGTTATCTCTGGGATCAAGCGATGTGGGCGCCGCAGATCGCCGCGCTGACCCCGCACTATCGCGTCATCGCGCTGGATCTGTGGGGGCATGGCGAGTCCGGCAAGTTACCCGAAGGCACCACATCGCTGGATGACATCGCCCGTCAGGCGCAGGCCTTGCTTGATCATCTGGACATCGACCGCGTCACTCTGGTCGGGCTGTCGGTCGGCGGCATGTGGGGCGCGCGCCTGGCACTGTCCGCAGCGCAACGTTTGAACGGTCTGGTGCTGATGGACACTTACGTCGGCGTCGAGCCAGAACCGACCCGGCAGTATTACTTCTCGCTGTTCAAGCAGATCGAAGACACCGGCACCCTCTCTGAACAACTGCTCGACATCGTTGTGCCAATCTTCTTCCGCCCGGGCATCGACCCGCAGTCGCCGCTGTATCAGGACTTTCGCGCAAAACTGCAAGGCTATTCGCCCGAGCGTCTGCGCGAAAGCATCGTGCCGATGGGGCGCATCACTTTTGGTCGTGACGACTTGTTGCCACGCCTGGCCGAGCTGGACGCGGCTGCGACGCTGGTGCTCTGCGGCGATCAGGACAAACCACGGCCACCGTCGGAAGCCCGGGAAATGGCTGAATTGATTGGTTGCCCGTGTGTGCTGGTGCCAGATGCGGGGCATATCTCCAATCTGGAGAACCCCGAATTCGTCACTCAGGCGCTGCTAGCGTTTCTGGCCGAGCGAAACCGCTAGACCGAGTGACCTTCATTCGCGAGCAGGGCACCATACAATCGCGAGTGTGAAACTCATCTATAAAAGCATTTGATAAGGGAACGACGTGCAACAGTTCTGGTGGCGTGACCTCAAGGATCTCGAGGACAAGTGGGTTGGATTGAGTATTGAGGTCAACCGACCGAAATCAAGCAAACCTGCGCTTCATCTGCAAAGTGGCAACAACGGACGGATGAAGTTGATGCTCAACGAAATACCGCTCTTTTGGGCGACTATTGCCACCTCATATTACGGTGCGTGGCTGGTTCGCAATCCCAGGCCCGTTCAACTCGAATCGCCATCCGTGCCGCCCATCGGTTCGGCTGTCGTCCAGGAGCACTTTGGATTACCCGTCCAAGAGCGCTTCCCGCGCTGGTGTCGCTATTTCATCAACCAGTTGATGAACAATCAGGCGGACTTTCTCTATCCCGGCCATTGGGTGGCGCGCCCTCTATTGCCAGCGGTTAGCCGATACAGACCCGTTGCAGGACCGGATGGCTGGTATTTTTCCACCCCGACCGATGCGTCCAGTCATCTGCCCAACTGGTACGCCCGCGGCGAGGGCATTCTCGACAACGTGCAACCGCACACTGTGCATTGGCTTGATTGGGATTTGGGGCACTTGATCGGTCTGCACACGGTAGATCCCTTTGCAGGTCGTCTCAAATGGTGGCGCAAAAAAGCCAGGGAGGGCAGTTTGCCGCCGATCCTGCTCTGGTATGTGGGCGGACTGTGTTCTTACGTGATCATCGATGGACATTACAGATTGCAGGCCGCGTTCGATGAAGGGGTCAAACCTGATTTCATTGTCCTGAGCTCGACCAAAGCCCAGCAAATCAAACCATGCGAAGCAACGCAGCAACGTGTGTTCAGTTCGTTGATGTTGCAGAACGCGCGAAACCCCAAGTTCAACGTTCACACATTCAACCAGGCGCTGATCAACACTTTTGACGATCGTCCATGGCATTGGGCGGGGACGCACGCTTGGGCCGGTATTGCCTCAGACCAAGCGTGGTGCGCTGAGGTGACAACCTTTCTCACGGAACAGGGAAAGACCGAGCACTTGCAGGACATTATCGAGCGGTGCGACTACTGACGAGCCGCACCGAGCAGCGCTTGCGAAGTCTATTTCGGCCCGAGGATCTTCACCAGCTTGTCCGGCGAAGGCGCGCCTTGCTGTTGTTGCAATTCGCCTTTGTCGTCCAGGTAGAAAATGGCCGGGGTGGCCTGCAGTTCCAGGTCTTCCATCAACTGCATGTTGGCCGCGAGTTTGGTTTGCACGGCGACCGGAATGTCTTTCAGAGCCTTGAGCGCGCTGCCCTTGCCGGCCTTTTCGTGATCCTCCAGCGCTTTGGCCGGATCTTTCGCCGCCAGCAGCGCGGCTGATTTGCCCGGGCTGTCTTCGCGGATGATGCCGACCATGATGTGGCGCAACTGCACCTTGCCGGCCTTGACCCATGGCCGCGCCTGTTCCCAGAACATGTTGCAATACGGGCAGTTCGGGTCGCTGAACAGGTACACCGTGCGCGGCGCATCCTTGTTGCCATCCTGAATCCAGTTGCTCGCCTCGAACTTGGCCCAGACTTCCTTGGACATCGGCGCATAGACCAGTTTCTGCAACGGCTCGCTACTCAGATCCTTGCCGTCGGCGTCGTACAGATTACCAACCACGACGTGCTTGCCGTCCGGAGTCAGGTAGAGCGCCATGCCGCGATTCTGGTATTGCGCAGCGTACCCGCGCAGGCCGTCGGGGGCGTCGAACTGGCCGACGATTTTTGCGCCTTTGGCTTCGATTTTTTTGATCGCCGCAGGCAGTTCTTCAGCAGCCTGCACTGACGGCAAGTGCAGCAGGGCAGTGCCCAAGGTCAGCGTCAGCAGGTGGCGGAGGCGGGGCATGGCAGTTTCCTTGCAGAGTTGGCCGGAGCAACGGCCTGATTCGGGCTAGAAGGTGAAGTGTCGAACGTTTCCAGCGCGCGCGCGAGGCTGGCATTCGACAGTTCACCGAGGTGACTGGTCAGCAAACGACCGTCCGGGCTATAGAACAGCGTAGTCGGTAACGCCATGGAACCCACGGCCTGACCGAGACGGCCGCTGCGGTCGAACAGCACGTTGTTCAGGCTCAGGCCCTGGGTTTCCAGGAACGTTGCCACGCTTTGCATGCTTTCGGCCTGATTGACGAACAAGAACGTCAGATCCGGACGCTGTTGTTGGGCGTTTTCCAGTACCGGCATTTCTCGCCGGCATGGCGGACACCAGGTCGCCCACAGGTTGATCACCAGCGGGCCGCCCTGATAGTCACGGAGCTTGATCCTTTCCCCGGCGGCGTTACGCAGGGAGATATCCGGCAGCCGCGTGCCTTGTTCATAAATATTCAGCGACAGCGTGGCGAGCAACCAGAACATCACGCCGCTGACCACACCGAAGCCCAACGGGCGACGCAGACCGGGGCGCCGCCAGCCGCGATACAACGCCGCCAGCAGCAGAACGATGACCCCGGGCCAGGCAAGAAAACCACCGTCGCGCAGATCGATGATCTGCCACAGGTCATTGCGATAGTGCGACCAGTACAGCGCGACAAACGCAATGCGCGCTGCGAGCATGCCCAGCAAGAACAGGCTGAACAGCGCCGACTCGGGGTTATCGCCGCCGCGCTTGGCCACTCGCCAACCGACAAACGTCGCCAGCGCCAGAGCACTGATCAGCAGCAAGTGGTTAAGCGCGATGGCGAAGGTGCCGAGGGTGAGCGTCAGCATCAGTTGGCGTCTCGGGTAGTGGACCAGCGTTGCAGGAAGGTGTCGGCATCGACCTCGCCGGTGATGCGCTGGCTGCGGCGTTCTTCGCCATCAGCGCCGATCCAGATGAACGTCGGCGGCCCCGGCACTTTATAACGACCGAGCAGCTCGCGACTGGCGGCGTTGTCGGCGGTCACATCCAGGCGCAGCAGGCGTACGTTGCTCAGCGCCTGCATGACCTTGGCCTCGCCGAACACCTTCTTTTCCATCACTTTGCACGACACACACCAGTCGGCGTAGTAATCGAGCAACACCCATTGGCCCTGAGCCCTGGCTGCGTCGAGTTCGCGTTGCAGCGTGGCTGGTTCATTGATCGTGGTGAAAGCGTCGTGTCCACTTGGCGCTGCACCGGCAACACGGCCGGCGCTGTAAACCTGCAACGGCTGATACGGATCATCGCTGCCGCCAGCCGCACCGATCACTAGCAAGCTGCCCCACAAACCGAGCAAGAGGGACAGGGCGCCAAACATCTGCGCGACGCGGCCAAAACCTTCGGACTGTTTCCAGGCGCTGTAAGCCGCAATCAGCAGCAGCGCGCCACACAGGCCGAGCCACAACGACGGGGCCAGCACCGGACGCAGCATCAGCAATGCGGTTGCGAGAAAGAGGAAACCGAATACACCTTTGAGCAGATTCATCCAGGCGCCGGGTTTCGGCAGGAAACGGTTGCCGACGGTGACCAGCAGTAACAGCGGCACACCGATGCCGATGCCCAGTGCAAACAGGATCAAACCGCCGTGCAAGGCGTTACCGCTTTGCGCGATGTACAACAGCGCACCGGCCAGTGGCGCGGTCATGCACGGCCCGACCAACAGACCGGACAATGCGCCCAGCACACCGGCGCCGATCAGGCTGCCGCCGCTGCGGCTGCGCGAAGCATGTTCAAGTCGATCACGCAGGGCCACCGGCAGTTGCAGCTCGAAGAAGCCGAACATCGGCAGTGCGAGCACCACGAAAATGGCGGCAAATGTGCCGAGTAACCACGGATTCTGCAACCACGCCTGCAGGTTCGCGCCGAGCAGCGCAGCAATCACGCCCATCGCCGCATACACCAGCGCCATGCAGATCACATAGCTGCTGGCCAAGGCAAAGCCGCGCCTTGGTGTGGCGCCACTGCCGACAATCATCCCGGCCAGAATCGGCAGCATCGGCAGCGAACATGGCGTGAATGCCAGCAGCAGGCCGAGTCCGAAAAACACCAACAGGCTCCAGCCCAGCGCCCGTTGTTGCAGGCTGGTGGCCAAGGCCTGGTCCGGCGCTTCAGTGCCTGTTGCTGCTGCGGCTTTGCCGCCCAGATCGATCACTCGGGTTTGCGGTGGATAGCACAGACCGGCATCGGCGCAGCCCTGATAACTGACTTTGATCTGCCCCTTTGCCGCCGCCGGGATTTTTACTTCCAGGCCTTGGCGGTAGACCGGCTGTTCGCCAAAGAACTCATCGCTGTGAGATTCGCCTTCAGGCAGTACCGGCTGCTGATCAGCGGCCAGCCCGTCGAACTTCAAGCGTTTCTGATACAGGTAGTAGCCGTCACTGATCTGCCAGAACAACTGGGTTTCTCCCGAGTCCAGACGCTCGGAGGTGAGTACGAATGCCTGGTCGACGGGTAAAAAGTCCGGCTTGGATTCGAACGGATTGTTTGCGGCCTGAGCCAGACCGGAAATGAGTAAAGCAAACAGAAGAAAAAAATGACGCATGGAGGAGCCTTGTCCCTGTGCAAGTGGGGTACAGGATGGGCGGCGGCGATTAACCGATAATTAACCCTATCCTACTAGCCCCACCAGGATCGGCCAATCAGTCGCGCAGCAGGCCGGGCCAATTATCCTCATTGATTGTTCTGGGGCCGGAAACCAGTCGGTCGGATTGAATGTTGTAGGTCAAATATTGATTGTTGGTGAGGAAGATGTACCAGTAGCTGTCCGCGAATGTCCGGTCATTCTGTGCTGCTGTGATGATTCGGTCTTCATAGGGTTTCAGCGCGCCCAGTTGATATTCGCCAAACCGGTTGCGGGTAAGGGTCCTGGCTCTGTAGTTGAACGATAGATAGTGTCCGTCATCAAGAATAAAGCGGAACAGGAAAGGGTGGCCGGTAAGTTGAAACCAAGTGCCGGCGATGATCCTGTCAAAATACGGAAGGATCGGTTTCCAGACAGAGTCGGCAACCTTGTAGAACGCAGCAACCTTATCGTTATCCTGGTCATATTTGCACACCATCGGGGTTGTGCCCTGATAGAAGAACAACCAGGCGATGTCCTCGTCACTTGCGGTATTCCAGCCGAACGAAGTGGTAGTCAAGCCGAAGCGCAGGTCTTTTGTATAGGGGTCGAAAGTGTCCCAACTGCCTGCGGTGGAGGCTGGGTAATTGGCTGGTACGCTATTGTTTCCCAGATCAAAGCGCGAATAAGTGTCGGTGTTCTTGAAGAAGAAATAAATCCGATCGGGGCCGGAGCGCCAGTCTATGGCGACGAAGTTGTTCAGGTTGCTCACGTTTTAAGTCCATTTAAATGCGGATTGAAAGTTGCAGGCCGAAGCTAAATGAAGTCATCTTTTCGATAAAGTCCGCAATTGTTTCCGGATGGGTAACCCGAACCACAAGAGTTTTGGCCCTCTGCCTCGCATCCGCCGCCGATACGCGATAATTCGCTATGTTCGCCTGCAGCTTTGCGAACTCGATATGTACCGCCATAATTGCGCCTTAATCCTCGGCTGTTTCACTCGCGTTTTTGTCCACGGAGCCCCCATGCACGTACTGGTTTGCGAAGACGATGAGCTGATCGCCAGTGGCATCGTCGCCGGGCTCACGGCGCAGGGCCTGACCGTCGAGCACGTCAACACGGCATCAAAGGCGCGGGCGATGCTCAAGGTCGCCGAGTTCGACGTGATGGTGCTCGATCTCGGTCTGCCTGACGAAGACGGCCTCAAGCTGCTGCAGCAACTGCGCAATCACGGTCTGGAAATTCCGGTGTTGATTCTCACTGCTCGCGATTCAGTGACTGATCGTGTCGACGGTTTGCAGGCTGGCGCCGACGACTACCTGCTCAAGCCTTTTGACCTGCGCGAACTGTTTGCTCGCCTGCAAACCTTGTTGCGTCGAGTCGCCGGACGCAGCGTCAATCTGATCGAACATGGCCCGCTCACCTACGACCCAAGCAGCCGGGAAACCCGACTGGCCGGGCAACCGGTGGACTTGTCGCGGCGTGAGCAGTCACTCTTGCAGGCGTTGCTGCACAATCGTGGCCGGGTGCTGTCCACCGAGCAGTTGAAGGACAGCGTCTACGGCTTTAACGATGAGTTGGAAAGCAACGCGCTGAACGTGCATATCCACCATCTGCGCAGCAAGCTCGGCAAGGGCATCGTCGAAACCGTGCGCGGTCTGGGCTATCGGCTCGGGCCCGCCGACGGCGCAGAGCAAGGCAAGTGATGAGTCTGCGCCTGCGGCTGAGCCTGACGCTCGGCGCCGCGTTCGCGCTGATCTGGGCGATGGCGGCGGCCTGGATGCTCAGTGATTTGCGCAATCAGATGATGTTCTCTCTCGACCAGCGTCTGGTTGCCTCGGCGCGCATGGTCGCCGGGCTGCTCGAGCAATTGCCGGCGCTGCCGAGCAAGGGCGAGGGCACGCACTTCAGTGCCGAACAGCTGAATATTCCCGGCGGTATGGCCTGTCAGGTCAGTTCGTTGCGCGGGGAAATCCTTGCCCGTAGCCACAACAATCCCGAACAAGCGCTGGAAGCGGAAAAAATGGGCTTCCACGATCAGATGATCGACGGTGCGCCGTGGCGCAGTTTTACCCTGGCTCGTGGCAATGTGCGCATCACTACGGCAGATCGGCAGATCGAGCGTGAAGCCTTGAACATGTCGATTCTGCTCGCTGCTTCGGGACCAGTCGGTGTGGCCTTGCTCGGTTGTTTGTGCCTGCTGTGGCTGGGCATCGGTCAGGGCCTTGCACCACTGAATCGCCTGCGCGAAGCACTGATGCGGCGCAATGCCGATTCTCTTGAACCGTTGCAGTTGCAGGCATTTCCCAGCGAGTTGAAGCCGTTGCTGGAAACCCAGAACCAGTTGTTCCAGCGCATCGGCAAGACCATCGAGCGTGAACGTCGCCTGACCGGTGACGCCGCGCACGAATTGCGCAGTCCGCTGACGGCCATCAAGACCCACCTGCAAGTCGCGCGCATGACCGATGGCAGCGCCCGCGATCAGTCGCTGGCGCGCGCCGAGGAGGGCGCCGATCGCCTGCACCGCACCCTTGAACAGTTACTGTTGCTGGCGCGGGTCGAAGGCAGTCTGTCGTTCGATGACGGCTCGCAGTGCAGCGCCGAGCAGGTGGCCAGACTGGCGATTCAGGACGCCACGGGCGGTGAACGGCTGCGGATCAAACTGCATGTGCCGGATGACCTGCCTGCCGCTCCGGTGCAAATGCCTGCGGTGCTGGCAATTGCTGCGCTGCGCAACCTGCTCGATAACGCCTTGCGCCATACGCCTGAAGATTGTGCGGTCGAGGTCAGTCTTGAAAGCATTGGCGCTCGCGTGCGTTTTGTCGTGCGCGATCATGGCCCGGGCATTGCCCCGGATGACATACAGCATCTGACTCAGCGGTTCTGGCGCAACGGTCAGAGCACCGGCTGCGGGCTGGGTCTGGCGATTGTCCAGGCGATTGTCCAGCGCTGTGATTGTGCCCTGCATTTCGACAGCCGCGCGGATGGCTTGCGGGTCGAACTGACCATGCCGTTGCAACCTCTCTGACCGCACCGCCCTGCGCAGGAGCTGCCGAAGGCTGCGATCTTTTGATTTTGCTTCAAGATCACGACCAAAAAATCGCAGCCTTCAGCAGCTCCTACACGATTCCTGTTCCGGCACATCAAATGTAACTTCTCGGCGTTCGCTATCCGCTAGGGTCGGGGCTAAGGTCAACCCAGCTTTGACTCAATGGATTGAGGGAACTGCGCATGGAAGCACCCGTCTGCATACGTCCGGCCACACTGGCCGACGCCGGCATTATCAACCGCATCGTCGAACGCTCGATCCGCGTCGGATGTGCACTCGATCACCGCAATGATTCGTCGATCGTCAGCGACTGGGTCAATCAGTCCACCATCGATGTCATCAGTAGCCGGCTCGCCGCTCCACACATTTGTCTCTGCGTCGCTTTGCTTGAAGACAAACCGGTGGGTGTCGGCATGGCCGAGGCAAGTGGCGATATCTTGCTGTGTCACGTCCAGCCGGAGTCCTTCCGCCGAGGTGTCGGCCGGGCGCTGATGCAAAATCTCGAGGGCTGGTTGCGGATTCGCGGGGTGCAGCATGTGCACCTCAACAGCACCCGCACCGCTGCGGCGTTCTATCGGCATCTGGGGTATCAACAAGCAGCGCCACCCGTCATCTCCTGCGGCTTGCAGACCTTGCTGCTGCACAAGCCGTTGCCAGCCCCCACCGGACAACTCGATCAAGGGTGTAAATCCTTTCCTCGCTGAAGCGTTTCCAGAACAGGAAAACCTGCAAGTGCGCCCCGCGACCGGAACGCGCACCTGTCGGTGTGCTGTTTTGGTCATTATCCATAGCGAATTGAGGGGTCGAGAGATGTCAGTCGCCACCAGCCTTATCGAAGCGTCGTCGGCCCGGGTCGCCTCGGCGCCGGCGGAAACGTTATATGAATTCAACGAATCACCCCTGCTGACGCGTCAGAGCCGGCAGGAGTCCAATGCGCGCAGCTATCCGCGCCGTATCCCGCTGGCGCTCAAACGTGCCAAGGGCTTGTATGTCGAGGACGTTGAGGGGCGTACGTTCATCGATTGCCTGGCTGGGGCCGGCACGCTGGCGCTGGGGCATAACCATCCGGTCGTGATCGAAGCGATCCAGCAGGTTCTCGCGGACGAGTTGCCGCTGCACACCCTCGACCTGACTACGCCGGTCAAGGATCAATTCGTCCAGGACCTGTTCGGACTGCTGCCGACAGAGCTGGCGGCGCAAGCGAAAATCCAGTTCTGCGGCCCGACCGGCACCGACGCCGTGGAAGCAGCGCTGAAACTGGTGCGCACCGCAACCGGGCGCAGCACCGTGCTGTCATTTTCCGGCGGTTATCACGGCATGAGCCAAGGTGCGTTGAGCCTGATGGGCAGCCTGGGGCCAAAAAAACCATTGGGTGCGTTGCTCAGCAACGGCGTGCAGTTCATGCCTTTTCCCTACGATTACCGTTGCCCGTTCGGTCTGGGCGGCGCAGCGGGCGTCAACGCCAATCTGAGTTATCTGGAAAGCCTGCTCAACGATCCCGAGGCTGGTGTGCAATTGCCGGCGGCGGTGATTGTCGAGGCGGTGCAGGGCGAGGGCGGGGTGATACCGGCGGATGTCGAGTGGTTGCGCGGCTTGCGCCGGATCACCGAAAAGGCTGGTGTAGCGCTGATCGTCGATGAGATTCAAAGCGGATTCGCCCGTACCGGAAAGATGTTTGCCTTTGAACATGCGGGCATCGTTCCGGATGTGGTGGTGCTCTCCAAAGCCATCGGCGGCAGCCTGCCGTTGGCGGTGGTGGTTTACCGCGACTGGCTCGACACCTGGCAACCGGGCGCCCATGCCGGCACGTTCCGTGGCAATCAAATGGCCATGGCCGCCGGTTCAGCGGTGATGCGCTATCTCGTGGAGCACAAGGTTTGCGAGCACGCCGCCGCCATGGGTGATCGACTCAGTGAACATCTGCACATTCTGCAACGCGACTTCCCGCAACTGGGCGATATCCGTGGGCGCGGCTTGATGCTTGGCGTCGAACTGGTGGACCCGAATGGTGCGCCTGATGCGCTTGGTCATCCGCCGGCCTTTGGGCGTCTGGCGCCACTGGTGCAGCGTGAATGCCTCAAGCGTGGCCTGATTCTGGAGCTGGGCGGCCGCCATGGCGCCGTTGTGCGCTTCCTGCCGCCGCTGGTGATTACCGCAGCGGAAATCGACCGGGTGGCCGAGATCTTCGGTCGCGCATTGGCCGCTGCCACCGCCGCGCTGTAAATTTTGTCGCGCGGCGAACGTTCTTTCTACATACCCCGGCTGCATCCGTTGTGCAGCCGACCTTACAACGATGGAGAACCAGCATGACGTCAGTATTCGACCGCGAGGACATCCTCTTTCAGGTCGTGGTCAACCACGAAGAGCAATACTCGATCTGGCCCGATTACAAAGCCGTACCAGAAGGCTGGCGCACCGTGGGCAAGAGCGGCTTGAAGAAGGAATGCCTGGCCTACATCGAAGAAGTCTGGACCGACATGCGCCCGTTGAGCCTGCGCCAGAAGATGGATGCGCAAGTCGCGGCGCAATAAGCGACCGCGCAAAAAACCCGCTGAACCAGTGATGGTCAGCGGGTATTTTCATGTCCTGGATTTTTATTTTCTGCAAACCCTCATCGTTGGCTTGCCTGCGATGAACGATGACTCGGCATCAGCCTGACTACGCTCCGCTCAACCCCTTGAGCAACAGATCCACATTAGCCTCCAGCTCCGCCAGCGGATCCGCCGCATCGGTACTCAACACGACCAGTCGGCTACCGGATTCAGCAATCGCCGCTTTCACTGGCTCCGCTGGCTGACGATGGTGCAGCACTACCGCCACATCGTTGTCCTTGAGCGTCGCTGTCAGCTTTTTCAAATCTTCCGACGTCCACTCGGCATCGGGCCGCGCGTCCTGTCCGGCCAGTTCAAGATTGAGGCTGCCAATCAGATAGCCGAAGTGATCGCTCAGACTCAACACACTCAGATTGTCCGCCTCGGCCAGACGCGCTTCGGTGTCGGCGCTGAGTTTCAGCAGACGCTGTTTCAGCGCCGCCAGGTTGGCCTCGATCGCAGGCTTGGCGCTTGGTGCCAGGCGCACCAGATCGGCGGCCATCACGTCAGCCATGCGCCCCATGTTGTTACTCGCCAGCCATGGCTGGCTGTTCAAGCCATCCACCTGCAGGCCCGGTTGCACGGCGATACCGGGCAGGGCGCCGTCGACCGGACGGGCAGCGTCGACTTCGACGATACGAATATTGCTGCGCCGCGCGAAAGGGTACAGCGGGTCATCCGCCCACAGCGATCGCAGACCGATCACCGCGTCCGCCTCAGTGGCCAGTTTGCTCAGCGCCGGCGCCCCACGGCCGCTGAAATACGCGGTCTGGCGGCTGCCGGGCAGGTTGGCCGGGGCTGCGCGTTCAAGGTCAACATCGGTGCCCTCGAGCAGCGCTTCGCCCAATCCATAAGTGATCGGCAACGAGGCCAGCACGCGCAGGGGTTTCGTACTTTCAGCAGCCAGAGACGGAGTGCAGACCACGCCACACAGGGCCATGGCCAGAGTCAGGTTACGCAGTGAAAAAGCCATTTATCCAAGGTTCCCTTTCAGGCTGGGGACGACGCCGCGGGCAATGGCGGCGAGGGCAAAAGCGATGCCGGCGACGAGAATGATCGCGGCGCCGGACGGAATCGGCAGGTCGAACACGATTGGTGCAAGAATCCCGCACAGCGTGCTCACGGTGGCAATCAGCACCGAACACCAGAAAAATCCTTTGAGTGACTGACTGAGCAAACGCGCCGCCGCCGCCGGGATCACCAGCAAGGCACCGACCAGAATCGCGCCGATCACCTTGACCGCCGCGACAGTGATCAGCGTCACCAGAATCACGAACAGGTAATCCAGCGTCTTGACCGCTACGCCACGCACCGCCGCCAGTTGCGGGTTGAAACTGGCTAGCATGATGCGGTTGTACAGCGGCAGGGCGAGGGCCATGACCAGTGAACCGACGATGGCCAGGACCGCCAGATCATTGCCGTTGACGGTCAGCACCGAACCGAACAGCACGTTTTCCAGAATGTGCACATTGATCTTGCCGGCGAGAATCAGCAGCAAGCTCGCGCCCAAGGCGAGCGATACCGAGAGAAACACGCCGATCAGCGTATCCGGTGCCAGCCCGGTGCGGTTGCGCAGGTAATTGAGCAGGATGCCGAACAGCAGGCAGTAGCCGAACAGACTGCCGTATGGGCCGGTATAGGGTTCGCCGAGCAGAATACCGATGGCCACGCCGGTCAACGCGGCATGGCCAACCGCTTCGGAAAAGAACGCAAAGCGCTTGACCACCACCAGCGTGCCGAGCCCGCCCAGCACCGGGCCGATCAGCAGGCCGGCAAGCAGCGCATTGACGACAAAGCCGTAGGCCAGCGCTTCGGGCAGATAACCGGAAGATGCCCAGCCCTGGACCATCAGACGAAAGGCTTCGTAGCTCATCAGACAGCGCTCCGTGGATGGGTGGAAAACAGTGTCAGCAGACGTTCCGGCGTCAGCGCTTGTTGCGGTGTGGCATCGAACAGCACGCGGCGGTTAAGACCGGTAACCCGATCGGCCAGCCGACCCACCGCTTCCAGATCATGCTCGATCCACAGCACGGTGATGCCCGCTGCGCGCCAGTCAGTCAGCAGGCGTTCGAACACCTGAATCCCTGCCTCATCGAGGGCTGACATAGGTTCGTCGAGCACCAGCAATTGCGGCGCCGGAATCAGGCCCTGCGCGAGCAGGACCCGCTGGCGCTCACCGCCGGACAGCGCGCCCATGCGCCGCTTGCGCTTGTCCTGCATGCCGACGCGCTCCAGCGCCTCGCCGATGGCGCCGGCGTAGTGTTTGCTCAAACCGAGGAAGGCCGGGCGGCGCTGGCACATGGCGGCCATGAAATCGTCGACGGTCATCGGCAGGCCGCGATCGAACTCCAGCGCCTGCGGGACGTAACCGGTGGTGCCGGGCTCGCCAGGCCAGCGCAGGCTGAGCTGGCCCTGATGCGGCATCTGCCCGAGCAGGGTTTTGATCAGCGAGCTCTTGCCACCGCCGTTGGGGCCGACCAGCGCATGCACGCTGCCGGGCTGCACCTGGAAGCTGACATTGTCGAGAATCGTCGTGCGTCCCAAGGTCAGGCTGATAGCCGCAAACTCCAGCGCCGGCCCGTTTTTCCCCTGTGGGGGCGAGCTTGCTTGCGAATGCGGTGTGTCATTCAGCGAAGATGTTGGCTGATCCGGTACCTTCGCGAGCAAGCTCGCTCCCACAGGGTTCTCTGCGTGATCGGCGGGGAGGGTTTGTTTCGACGTCATGCCCCGGACTCCTGAATCGCCCGAACCACGGTGTTGAGGTTGCCGGTCATTTCCTTTTCGTACTTGTCGGCGGTGTATTCGCCATAGGAAATGTGCGACAGCGGATAGAGCTTCACCCCGGATTCGCGCTGGATGGTGTCGACATAGCTGGAAGGGAAATCCATCTCGGAGAAGATCACTTTCACGTCGAGTTCACGCAACTGATCGATGGTTTTCTTCAACTGACTAGGGCTTGGTTCGATGCCGTGAGCAGGCTCGACCACAGCTGTCACTTCCAGGCCGAATTCGCGCAACAGATAGTCGTAAGCCGCGTGCACCGTGGCCACGCGCAGTTCGGCGTTCGGTGCCTGGGTCAGTTTGGCCAGAGCGTCGGCGCGCATCTGCCGCAGGCGTTTGCCATAGGCGCGGGCGTTCTGGGTGTAGGTCTTGGCGTTGTCCGGGTCGAGTTTGCCCAACTCGCGGGCGATGTTGTTGACCTGGGCGATGGAGGCGCTGATCGACAGGAACGTGTGCGGGTTGACCACTTTGCCAGCGCCGCGCGCAGCGACACCGGTGGCTGCGAGCAATGGCACGTTTTCGTTGGCTTCGATGGTTTTGACATTGGGTGTTTCGCTGGCGGCGATCATTCGGTCGGCGAAGTCGTCATGGCCGACGCCGTTGAGCACGATCACGTCCAGGCCGCTGATGCGCTTGATGTCTTCGGCGCGCGGCTCGTAGGCGTGCGGGTTGAAGCCGGCGGGAATCAGCGGCACCACTTCGGCCTTGTCGCCGACGATATTGGCTACATAGCTGTAATACGGATGCAGGGTGATGCCGATACGCAGGCGTTTGCCTGGCTCGGCACCGGCCAGCGGGCTCAGCAGGCAGGCGCACAGGCCAAGCAGAAACAGGCGTAACAATGGACGGCGAGGCGATGAAATGGACATGGGCAAGCAGTCTTCTCTCGGATAAAGGCGAGGAATCAATGGCGATGTTCGCGGGTAACCCCGGCATCGAATTGCGCGACGATCTGTTTCCAGCCAGCGGCAGACAGCGCGGCGTCGGACAGATCCACCGCCGGCGCGGGATCGGCGCTGCGGTTCAGCCAGATGTCCGGCGCCGCGTTGGCGTCGGCACCGACACGCATCAGAAACGAGCCGGCGACATCAGGCGTCGCGCTACGGCCCAAATAGGCGTTGTCGGCGAGCATTTGCCACGCATGACCGCCGCGGCTGATCGAACTGGCATCCTGCGCGAACGGCGCGAAGCCTTCATCGGCCAGCGTCTGTGGCGTCGGCAGGGCTTTTTGCTCTTCGCGCAGCAAGCGGATTTCGTCGAGCGTCACCCGCAGGTCGGCATAGATGCCTTGCTCGGCGGCGCTGAGGTCGCGGCGGGCGTCGTACTGGTTGCTGGCCACCGGCTCCGGTTCATGGGAAACCCCGCGCCACGCCACCACCGAGCCGGCGACCGCGAGGATCACCAGGCACAACAGCAGCACATTGAGGGTTTCATGACCGGCGCCGGCCGGGCGTACCACTTGAGTTGTCGGGGTACTCATGGGGCTTCGATATCCGCCTGGTCGATTTCCACTACGTGGCCTGGGCCGGCGTCGAACAGCACATAGAATTCACTGCCGGGCTTTTTAAAGGTCAGCGTCGAGTCGTCGCCCAGTTTGCCCGGCACGAGAATGGTTTCGTCGTAGCCGATCACATCGAGGGTCACGCCCGGCGCGCCGCTGCCGTCGGAAAAACCGCCGGTGCATTTGATCTGTTCGGCATCGATGGCTTTGCATTCGCACATCGGGTTGTGCGCCAGGGCGCTGGCACTGAAACCGGCGCTCAGCAGCAGCAGCGCGGCGCTGGCGAGCAAACGGGTATGAAGGGGTGAGCGAGTCATGGTTTGGCTCCTTGTTTGTTCAGCCACGCAACCGTGGCGGGGGAGGCTTGGCTCAGGGGAATCGCGGCCTGGTGCATGCTGCCGTCCCAGCCTTCCATGGTGATCCACAGCTCGGCGTCAGGCTTGGTCTTCGCCGGGATCGGCATTTGCGTGCCCATGCGATAAGGCGTACCGAAGAAGATCGTGCCGGCGGCGCGCAGACTGCGCGGTTTGCCGATGCGCAGGTAAGTGGCCTTGACCTGTTCGACACAGCTGTCACAGACGGCGGCAGTGAAGTCCTTCATGTAACCGGCCGGTCCGCTCAAGTGCGGCGCCTCTTCGCGTAACTCCGCCAGACGCAGGCTCCACGGACCGACCTGAACGGTGCCTATTTCCCGTTGACCCAAGCCACTGTCGCCGCGAAACAGCGAAGCATCGGCAAAGTATTTCGGCATGAAGCCCAGCGGAATCAGCAACAGCAGCACATTGATGTGGAAGCGCCACTTGTGCCAGAAACGCGACAGGCGCGACGGCGGTGTGACCGAAATGGCTTTGTTCACAGGCTGGCCTCCGAAGGTTCACGGCGCAGCGCCGGTTGCGCGGTGACGCGGTTTTTCTTGTCCTCGCGTTTCAGCGCATTGGCGGTGGCCAGTGCGGTGCGCTTGGTCCAGATGAGCAGGCCGCTGAGGATCATCATGCTCAGCAACAGACCGAAGAAGAACCAGATCAACTTGATCCAGATCCCACCGAAGTCGCCGGTGTGCAGCGGGCGCATGGATTCGGTGACGAATTCCAGCGAGGACCGATCAGACAGCAGGCGGGATGCGGCCATTTCGCCGTTGTACGGGTTGAGTGTCGCGGTCTGGAACATCAGCGGATACCAGCCACGGCCGCTGACGCTCATGTGCGAGTAGGCGTTGCCCGGCAGGTTGACGTAGCTGGCTTCCAGCCCGGGAATCTTCTGCTGGGCGATTTCGATGGCGCGGTCCAGGCTGATCCGCGGCGGCGGGGTGCCGGTGGCCGAGATCGGTACGCTGTCGCGCGACATGGCCGGAATGATCGGCTCGCTGGAAATGGAGATCTGGTTATCGAACAGGATCGCCTTGATCAGGAACCAGATGCCGGTGATGGAAATTACCGCGATGAACCAGATCGACCAGATGCCGCACAGACGATGGAAGTCGCCCCAGAAGATCCGCGCGCCATGGCGCACGCGCAGGGTCGGGCGCAGAAAACCTTTCCAGAAGCGTTTGTAGACCACCAGCCCGGTAATCAGCGAGACCAGCATCGGCACGCCGAGCAACGACACCAGATACCAGCCCCAACTGTAGCCATTGGTGAACGGTACCAGCCACCAGCCATGCAGGGCGCGGGTGAACGCTTTGAAATCGAAAGCAGGCGCGGCGCCCTGGATGACCCCGGTGTACGGATTGACGTAGACCGTCAATGAGCGACCGTCGGGGTAGCTGACTTCGACGTCGAGGGCGAAGTGCGACTCGTCCGGGCGGTTGATGCTCTGCACCAGGGTTTGCGGTTCGGCCTGTTTGATCGCCGCGAGGATCTGGTCGTAGCTTAGTCGCGGCGCATCGTCCGACGGCTGACTGGCGCGCATTTGCGGATTGGCCAGCCAGACAATTTCCTGGCTGACCACCGCCAGCGTGCCGGTGACGCAGACGATCAACACAAAGCACCAGATCGGCAACGCCAGCCAGCTATGCACCAGGAACCACAGTTTGGAACGGGATTTCTTCGACATGATTGCGCGTCTTGATTGCGGTGGAAGGGGCCGGGCTACGGGCTTCGTAGCACGGGACTCCCCGGGAGGCCGTTCGTGGCTTTTGCCTACGCGAACGGCCTGCATTCCTATAAGACGGATGAGCGAAGAAAATCCCGAAAGCGGATATGAAAGCAAATGTTTCGCAATTACATCGGCGAGGTGTTTTTTGCCAGCCGATCCAGGGCACAAGTGCTCAGCTTTGGCTGAACATTTCCATGGCGCGTTGGCGAATCTGCTCTTCGCTCAGATCCTCCTTGTGCGTGGCGAGAAACCACAGATGCCCGAACGGGTCTCTCAGCGTCCCGCTGCGGTCACCGTAAAACTGGTCTTTGACCTCCGATACGCTTTGCGCCCCGGCATCCAGCGCCTGTTGGAATGACTGGTCGACATCGGTGACATACAGGTGCAAGCCGATCGACACCGCCTGCTCAGGATTGCTCAGCGGACCTTGATCGCAAGGCGTGCCGAGCATGATCGCGCTGTCACCGATGCGCAGCTCGGCATGGCCGATATTGCCGTCGGGCATGGTCAGGCGCATGACTTCGCTGGCATTGAAGGCTTTCTTGTAGAACTCAATGGCCTCGGCGGCCTGTTGGATGCCTAGGTACGGGGTAATGCTGTGATACCCCTCAGGAATGGGTTTGACGCTCATGACGTTCTCCCTGTTTTTGTTTTCAACAGATGTGGTTGCTCCGGATCTGCCCGGAGCAATCACTATAGAACCGTCCCTGCAGCGCAGATTTTCCGCCGACGAGCAGCGTTATCACTCCTCGCCAAAGTGCGGGCCTGGCCCTTGGTCACCGAGCGCGTCGCCTTTATTGCGCAATGGACACGCCTCCATCGACAGGCAACCGCAGCCGATGCACCCGGTGAGCTGATCGCGCATTAGCGTCAGTTGCCTGATTCGTTCGTCGAGCTCCTGCTGCCATTGTTCAGACAACATTTTCCAGTCGGCTGCCGTTGGCGCACGATCCTGCGGCAGGATCTTCAGCGCTTCGCCGATTTCGGCCAGCGGTATCCCCAGCCGTTGCGCGACTTTGATCAACGCCACCCGGCGCAGCACGGCACGCGGATAACGGCGCTGGTTGCCAGCGTTGCGTTCACTCTTGATCAAACCCTTGGCTTCATAAAAGTGCAGCGCCGTGACCGCGACGCCGCTGCGCGCCGCAACGTCCCCAACAGTGAGAGGCTTGTGCACCTGGTCTTTGCTGATCATGCTGAAAATGCTCTTGACCTTGACTTAACTGGAGGTTTTACCCTGCAGCTCTTCGGGTCGCAAGGCTCGCTTCAAGATGAGTGGGGGTTTTCCATGAGCAATCGCAGCTTTACCCAATTGATCGAATTCGAAATCGAACCCCGTCAGCAAGCGGCGCTGATCTCGGCATTGGCGACGCAGACCGAGCGTCTGGCGCAGCGTTACGACGGATTTCTCAGCGCCAGCGTGCAGGCCAGCGACGACGGCCGTCGCGTGTTGAGCTTTTTGCAATGGCAAAGCCGCGAAGCGGGGGAGGCGGCGTTTCACACTTTCGAAAGCGGTGAGCAGGATTTCTGGCAACTGATCCGCACCCATCGGGCGAAAACAGTGACCTTCAATTCGTTCCAGGTGCACAGCAGCATTGCCCGCAGCCACGACGATGCGCTGCATTGCCGTTTGCCGGGTTAGCCGTTGTTAGCGCAAACCTGATAGCCACTATTGAGAGCGTTGATTTCTGCGCGAGCGTGCCCGGGCGTAGCCTTTCTCCATCGACCCCACATTGCTCGCCAGGACGCTCCCATGAACCGTTTTCTGACTGTTTCGCTGATGCTCGCTGTTTCCGTTCTTGCTGGCTGTGCCAGCCATGTTTCGCCAGAGCTGCGCCCTTACACCGCTGAAGAATCCCGCGAACTGGCGCTGGAAGCGCTGAACCGCAGCGGTTTGTCGTTCGACGAATACCATGCGAAAAAAGCCCAGTTGCTCGGCCAGCCGCAGAAGACGTTCGGCTTCGACCAACAAGGCGAGATGAGTGCCGAACGTGCCATACAGCTGCACGGTCGGCCAAGCTGACAGCAAACTGTACTGCTTGAAGTTTTTCCTAACTGTCCGTGGGTTTGCCGGGCGGCGTGGGATAGGGTCAACACCTGAATGACCCTGGATGGACTGCCTCGATGAATCTCTCGCTTGATCTGCTGTTGGGCTTTGCCCTGTTTGCCCTTGTCACCTCGATCACACCGGGGCCGAACAACACCATGTTGCTGGCGTCCGGGGTCAATTTCGGTTTCAACCGCACCATTCCACACATGCTCGGCATCAGCTGCGGCTTCTTTCTGCTGGTGGTGGCGGTGGGCTTTGGTCTTGGCGCGGTGTTTCAGGCCTATCCGATTCTTTACACGGTGCTGCGTTATGTCGGCGCGGCGTATTTGTTGTACCTGGCGTGGAAGATCGCTCATTCCGGCCCGGTCGGCGACAGTGCCGTCGGCGAGGCTAAACCGATCAGCTATCTGGGCGCCGCAGCGTTCCAGTGGGTCAATCCCAAGGCGTGGATCATGGCCATCGGTGCCATCAGCACGTATACGCCGATGCAGGGTTACTTCTACAACGTTGTGATCATCGCGGCGGTATTCGCCATCATCAACCTCCCAAGTGTTGGCCTGTGGGCGGCATGCGGCACGCTGTTGCGCAATGTGCTCAAAGAGCCGCGCTGGTTGCGCGTGTTCAATTGGGGGATGGCGGCGTTGCTGGTGATCTCGCTGTATCCGTTACTGCTCGAAAGCTTTCACTGACGCATTGCTTCAATCGCCGGCCCGATGCCTGTTAAGCTCGGTTTCAGGAGCGTTCCTACGCACTTTTAAATGAAGCCCTACTTCTTTAACGGCATCCGATCAGGTATTGATGACGCTCTCGAACCCATGCACAGCTCACGAGGCTATGCATGGTCATTTGCAGACACGAGCCTCCTGATCCCGGAACACGCTCTGCGAGTCCTTTATGAACACACGTCCGTTGTATTTCGATTACGCCGCCACCACCCCGGTGGACGAGCGGGTCATCCAGGTGATGATCGAATGTCTGGGTTTTCACGGTAACTTCGGTAACCCGGCGTCCAGTTCCCACGCTTTCGGCCAGCAGGCCCGGCAGACGGTCGAGCAGGCACGTCGGCAAGTCGCCGATCTGGTCGGCGCGCCGCCTGAGCAGATCGTCTGGACCTCCGGTGCGACCGAGTCCAACAACCTCGCGCTCAAAGGCGTTGCCCAGGCCCGTGGCATCTCGGGCGGCCATATCATTACCAGCCAGATCGAACACAAGGCCATCCTCGATACTGCCCGGCAATTGCAGGATTCAGGCATTGCCGTGACTTATCTGGTGCCGGACGCCGAAGGCTTGATCACCCCGCAAGCGGTCAGCGAAGCGATGCGTGACGACACCTTTCTGGTGTCGCTGATGCTCGTCAATAACGAGCTGGGTACGCTCAACGATGTCGAGGCGATTGGCGAAGTGGTGCGCAGTCGGCGGGCGTTGTTTCATGTCGATGCCGCGCAGGGCGCTGGCAAGGTCGCAATCGATCTGAGCCGCTGGCCGGTGGATCTGATGTCGTTTTCCGCACATAAACTCTACGGCCCCAAGGGCATCGGCGCCTTGTATGTCGGCCCGCACGCGCAGCAACGCTTGCATGCGCAGATCCACGGCGGCGGTCACGAAGGTGGCCTGCGCTCCGGAACCCTGGCGACTCATCAGATTGCGGGGATGGGCGCTGCTTTCGCTTTGGCCGTCGACGCATTCGATGAAGAGAAAAAGTCCATCATCGCTTTGCGCGAACGCTTGCTTGAACAGCTTTTGAAGTTGCCCGGCGTGCGCCTCAACGGCAGTGCCTCGCAACGAATCCCGCACACCCTGAGCCTGACCTTCAGCGAAGGCGATTTCAACAGCGCCGCGTTGAGCCATTCGATCGCGTTTTCCGCGACTTCGGCGTGTAATTCCGCGAGCAACGCACCGTCCCACGTGCTGCTCGCGCTCGGGCACGATGCGCGTTTGGCGGGCCGCACCATTCGCTTGAGCCTCGGGCGGTTTACCACCGCCGAGGACGTCGACAGGGCCGTCGAAATGATTACTACCGCCTGCGCCAGTGCCCCGGCATTCTGGGCGACAGGGCTTTAAACAGACGCTTTCCATGGCCGAGAAGGCTGCGAACAATAATGATGACGCGATTAGCAGGAGACATGATGAGTTCCCACACCTTGACCGAAGGATCGGTGCCTCAGCGCTTGGCGCATACCCGTGAGCTGATGCGCCGCGAAGGCATCCATGCGCTGCTGGTGCCGTCCGCCGACCCGCATCTGTCGGAATACCTGCCGGGTTACTGGCAGGGCCGGCAATGGCTGTCGGGTTTCCACGGTTCGGTCGGTACGCTGATCGTCACTGCTGATTTCGCTGGGGTCTGGGCCGACAGCCGTTACTGGGAGCAGGCGACCAAGGAACTGGCCGGCAGCGGCATCGAACTGGTCAAGCTGCAACCGGGGCAGCCGAGCCCGCTGGACTGGTTAGCCGAGCAAACCCCCGAGGGCGGTGTGGTGGCGGTCGATGGCGCGGTAATGGCTGTGGCTTCAGCGCGCACGCTGAGCAGCAAACTCGAAGCACGCGGCGCTCGCCTTCGCACCGATATCGATTTGTTGCAGGAAATCTGGCGTGATCGTCCAAGCCTGCCTAACGCGCCGATCTATCAGCATCTGCCGCCGCAAGCGACCGTCAGCCGTGGCGAGAAGCTCGCTAAATTGCGCCAGACCTTGCAAGAGCGTGGCGCCGACTGGCATTTCATCGCCACCCTGGATGACATCGCCTGGCTGTTCAACCTGCGCGGCGGTGATGTTTCGTTCAATCCGGTGTTCGTTTCGTTCTCCCTGATCAATCAACAGCAGGCGACGCTGTTCGTGGCGCTGAGCAAGGTCGATGCCGATCTGCGCGCCGTGCTTGAACAGGATGGCGTGACCCTGCGGGACTACAGCGAAGTAGCCGATGCGTTGCGAGCTGTACCAAGTGGCGCGAGCCTGCTGGTCGATCCGGCGCGAGTGACCACAGGTTTGCTGGATAATCTGGACAGTGGCGTAAAACTGGTCGAAGGCTTGAACCCGACCACGTTGGCCAAATCGCAGAAAAGCGAGGCCGACGCCCAGCACATCCGTAAAGCGATGGAGCAGGATGGCGCGGCGTTGTGCGAGTTTTTCGCCTGGCTGGAATCGGCATGGGGGCGCGAGCGCATCACCGAACTGACCATCGACGAGAAACTCACCGCTGCCCGTGAGCGTCGTCCCGATTACGTTTCGCTGAGCTTCAACACCATCGCCGCGTTCAACGCCAACGGTGCGATGCCGCACTATCACGCTACCGAAGAAGAGCATGCGCTGATCGAGGGTGATGGTCTGTTGCTCATCGATTCCGGTGGTCAATACCTCGGCGGGACCACAGACATCACGCGCATGGTCCCGGTGGGGACGCCGACGCAAGAGCAGAAGCAGGATTGCACGCGCGTGTTGAAAGGCGTGATTGCCTTGTCGAGGGCACGATTCCCCAAAGGCATTCTGTCACCGCTGCTCGACGCCATCGCCCGCGCGCCGATCTGGGCTGACAACGTCGACTACGGGCACGGCACTGGTCATGGCGTGGGTTATTTCCTCAACGTGCATGAGGGGCCGCAGGTGATTGCCTATCAGGCTGCACCAGCGCCGCAAACGGCTATGCAGCCGGGGATGATCACTTCGATCGAACCCGGTACTTATCGTCCAGGCCGCTGGGGTGTGCGCATCGAGAACCTGGCGATGAACCGCGAGGCCGGCAGCAGCGAATTCGGCGAGTTCCTCGAGTTTGAAACCCTGACGCTGTGCCCGATCGATACCCGTTGTCTGATTGCAGAGCTTTTGACGCAAGAAGAGAAGCAGTGGCTGAACAACTATCACCGCGAGGTGCATGAGCGTCTGAGCCCATTGCTTGAGGGGGCGGCGCTGAGCTGGCTGAACGAGCGCACGGCGGCCATTTGATCGACTTGCCCAAGGCACTGCTCACAGTGCCTTGGGGCTTGGCTTCAATCCTGGCGCAATGCCTCTTCTACGAAGTCGAGTCGATCCTGACCGAAGAACAACTGATCGCCAATGAACATGCTGGGGGCACCGAAAACGCCGCGCTTGATGGCAGTCTCGGTGTTTTCCTTGAGGGCCGCTTTGACTGACTCATCGTTGGTCAGCGCCATTATCTCTCGGGGATCGAAGCCGTTTTCAGTCAGCACCCCGGCAATGGTTTGCGGGTCGTTGAGGTTACGGCCGTCCACCCAAAGCGCCCTGAACAGGCAGTCGACGAACTCCCCGAAACGCTGCGGCTGGTACAACTGCATGCCAGTGACGGCACGCATCAACATCAGCGTGTTGATCGGAAAGTGCGGATTGAATCTGAGCTGGACGCCGTAGCGCCTGGCGAAGCGATCGAGGTCCTGGAACATGTAGCGACCCTTGGCCGGAATGACTGCTGGCGAAGCGTTGCCGGTGGCTTTGAACACACCACCCAACAACATCGGGATGTAGACCAATTCACTCTGGGTTTCGGCGCAGATTTTCGGTAGCTGGGTGTGCGCCAGATACGTAGTGGGGCTGCCGAGGTCGAAAAAGAACTCCACGGTTTTCGTCATGATCAAGTTGCTCTTATTGTTGTAATCAGGAGGGGAGGGCTTACCAGCGTTCATTCCATGGGCGCAGGTCCAGTTCGAAGGTCCACGCATCCCGTGGCTGACTGTGCAGATACCAGTAATTTTCAGCGATGTGCTCTGGATTGAGAATGCCGTCCTGGTCCCTGGTTGCGTATTTTTCGGGAAAGCTGTTGCGAATGAAATCGGTGTCGATCGCACCATCAACCACAACATGGGCAACGTGGATGTTCATCGGCCCCAGTTCCCTGGCCATGCTTTGCGCCAGTGCGCGGATGCCATGTTTGGCTCCGGCAAAAGCGGCGAATCCTGCAGCACCGCGCAGTCCGGCAGTGGCTCCGGTAAACAGAATCGTGCCGCGCTGACGGGTCACCATACGCTTAGCCACTTCACGGGCGTTAAGGAAACCTGAGAAGCAGGCCATTTCCCAGATCTTGAAATATTTGCGCGCGGTTTCTTCGAGAATACTGCACGGCACGTTGGCGCCGATGTTGAAGACAAAGGCCTCGATAGGACCAACGCGGGCCTCGATGTCTTCGATGAGAGCGATGACGTCTTCTTCCTTGCGCGCATCGCAGGCAAAACCATGAGCCTCACCGCCCTCAGCGATGATTGCGTCAACCAATGGCTGCAGTTTGTCGGCGCTGCGCCGGGTCACGCAGGCAATGAATCCTTCACTGGCAAAACGCTTGGCAATCGCACCGCCCGTGGCGTCGCCTGCCCCGACAACCAGCACGACCTTCTTGTTATTCATGGGTGAATCCCTTTGGGTTAACGATCGTTTAGTTAACGAACGTTATGCTAGGATTCGGGCAGCGTCAAGGCGATCTATTTCGGGAGAGGGCATGCGTTATTCAGCTGGACACAAATCGGAAACCCGCGAAAGGCTGCTGCAAAGCAGCGCGCTGTCGGCAAAGAAATCGGGGTTTTCCACGGTGGGCGTGGATGGCCTGATGAAAGCAATCGGTTTGAGTGGGGCCGCGTTCTACAGCCACTTTTCCTCCAAGGATGCCTTGTTCGCTGCCATCGTCGAGCGAGAGCTGAGTGAGAGTCTTGAGCGCCTTGGTGGGCAGGGCGGTGCAGATCGGCAGCGGCTGGAGCGTTGTCTGAAGCAGTACCTGAGCATGGCCCACGTCGAGCAACCTGAGGTCGGTTGCGCGCTGCCGTCATTGGGCGCGGAGATTGCCCGTGCCGATGTGCAGGTGCGTGAGCAGGCTGAAGAATGGATTTGCCGCCTTCAGCAGGGCTGGGCTGAGATACTGGAAAGCGAGAGTCTGGCTTGGTCGGTGCTGTCGCAATGCGTGGGTGCATTGGTGGTCGCGCGAATGCTGGCAACACCGGACGTGCAGCGTACGGTGTTGCGCTCGAGCCATGAGGAAATTACGCGTCAGCTCACTTCGCCACGAGCCGAGTAGTTATTTGCAGATGACGATCATGCTGCGGCTGGTATAACCGGCGGGGTTCAAGCCGAACGGATAATCGCCAGGTTCTTCCACAGCATCGCCGGATTTGGCGATCACCTTGTAACCCTTGGGAGCGCAGGAGTTGGCGGCGCTGGTGTAGCACTTGTCCCATGAGGATGAAAGTCCGGAACAATTGATATGCAGCCCTTTCTTGCCGCGCTTGACCTGCGTTTCCGAGGTCGCTGCGCAACTTGCGATCGCCAGCAAGGCGATCATTAGCAAAATTCGTTTCATTACCATCCTTAATAGCGGCCGCGAGTCTGTTGCTCGGGTCTGCCTGTATTCGCTCGCGTTTTCAGCGTTGTGCCGTCCTTTGCGAAAAAATCCATGCCTGGCGATGGGTTACGGGGATAAACATGGCCTAAATAAGCGCCAATTACCAGACCCACTTCTTATTACGCTTCAGTCGGCAGCGACAGCAGGCTTTGCACCGCTGCCCATGGTCATGGTTGCACCCACGGAAGCCAGGATAATGCACAGGATGGCCAGCCATTGTGACAGGGAAAGGTATTCCTGAAGAAAAAGCAGTCCTGATAGCGCGCCGAACGCTGGTTCGATACTCATTAAAGTGCCGAAGGTGCGTGCGGGCATTCGAGTGAGGGCCACCATTTCCAGGGTGTAGGGCAGGGCGGTAGACAGAATGGCGACTCCGATAGCGACGGGAATCAGTGAGGGTGTGAGCAGCGCAGCGCCGGCATGAATGATGCCGATCGGCGCCACGAACAGCGCGGCGATCATCACGCCCAATGCTGCAGTGGTCACACCGTTGTCGGCGCCGGCCTTCTGTCCGAACAAAATGTATAGCGCCCAGCAGACTCCGGCCCCCAGCGCATAACCCGCGCCGACCAGATCGATCCCTGCAGTGGTGACGCCGGTTGGGATCAATAAAAGCAAGCCGGCTGCAGCAAGCGCGATCCAGACAAAATCGATGGCGCGGCGGGAAGCATATATAGCTACGGCCAGAGGGCCGGTGAATTCCAGCGCAACGGCGATGCCCAGTGGCACTGTCCGCAATGACATATAGAAGAGGAAATTCATCCCGCCCAATGCCATTCCGTAGACGATCACCGTACGCAGGGACTTGGCGGTCAGCTTTGCACGCCATGGGCGAAGCAACAGCAGCATGATCACACTAGCGAAGATCAGGCGAAGGGTGGTGGTCCCTTGCGCTCCGATAATCGGGAACATGCTTTTCGCCAACGAAGCGCCGGACTGGATGGATGCCATGGCTATCATGAGCAGGCCAACCGGGAACAAACTGGAGGCAAGGGAGCGGGGTTGGTCATTCATTACAGGGCAGCATCCAAATAAATCAAAAGTGTTTTTATGGTAGTGGGCAATATACTGCGCACTGGAGAGAGTCGCGTCTATATATAGGAGACGTTTTTGTTGATTTGAAAGAAAAGCGAAATTAACGGTTGACGGCAGATTCCAGAGGTCTATAATTCGCCCCACTTCCGGCGCAGTCGAAACGGAAAACTCCTTGAGATTC
>Ga0308159_1001000_pt1 | contig 48190 bp, 41 predicted proteins | sample PhyCR1_FD_201040 | JGI IMG/M metagenome (GOLD analysis project Ga0308159, IMG submission 201040) | Phyllosphere microbial communities from UC Gill Tract Community Farm, Albany, California, United States - DLSLC.R1 | ecosystem: Host-associated > Plants > Phyllosphere > Unclassified | place: USA...
CGTCGGACCCCACCGGGTCCGGCGCCCCGACTGCACTCCACTCTCCACACACGTACAGTCCAGAAAGGACTCCAGTCAATGGCAAACTTCACCGCTGCTGACGTGAAGAAGCTCCGCGAGGACCTCGGCGCCGGCATGATGGACGCGAAGAACGCGCTCGTCGAGGCCGACGGCGACTACGACAAGGCCGTCGAGCTGCTCCGCATCAAGGGTGCCAAGGCCGTCGCCAAGCGCGACGACCGTGCCACCTCCGAGGGCGTCGTCGTCGCGACCTCCGAGAACGGCGCCGCCACGGTCGTCGAGCTCGCGAGCGAGACCGACTTCGTCGCGAAGAACGAGAAGTTCACGACCCTCGCCGACAAGGTGCTGGGCGCGGTCGCCGCTGCCGGTGCCGCCGACGTCGCTGCCGCCAACGCCGCACCGCTGGACGGCAAGACCGTCCTCGAGGTCGTCAACGAGTCGGCTGCCGCGCTGGGCGAGAAGCTCGAGGTCCGCACGGTCCGCCGTGTCGAGGGCTCGGCCTTCGAGATCTACCTGCACAAGACCAGCCAGGACCTGCCGCCGCAGATCGCCGTCGTCATCGCGTACGAGGGTGACAACGCCGCCGAGGCGCGTTCGATCGCACAGCACGTCGCGTTCGCGAACCCGACGTACCTGACTCGCGACGAGGTCCCGGCCGAGGCCATCGAGAAGGAGCGTGCGACCGTCGAGGCGATCACGCGCGAAGAGGGCAAGCCCGAGGCTGCGCTCCCGAAGATCGTCGAGGGCCGGGTGAACGCCTACATCAAGCAGGTGTCGCTCCTCGACCAGGACTACGCGAAGGACAACAAGATCTCCGTCGCGAAGGCCGCCGAGAACGCCGGCATCACGATCCAGGGCTTCGCCCGCGTCAAGGTCGGCGCGTAACGAACCCGTGACGGGGTCAGGAACCAACCAGGTTCCTGGCCCCGTTTTTCGCGCGCCGGCACGACACGCGCGCGACACATCCGCGAGTACATTTCCACGAGACCACGACGAAGGGTGCGGACCAGATGACCGACGAGAAGACCGGACGACGCCGCGTTCTGCTGAAGCTGTCGGGAGAGGCGTTCGGCGCCGGCTCCCTCGGGGTGAACCCCGACGTGATCGGCACCATCGCCAAGGAGATCGCCGTCGCCGCGCGTGAGGTCGAGATCGCGATCGTCGTCGGCGGGGGCAACTTCTTCCGCGGAGCGGAGCTCTCGCAGCGCGGCATGGACCGCGGGCGCGCCGACTACATGGGCATGCTCGGCACGGTGATGAACGCACTCGCGCTGCAGGACTTCCTCGAGCAGGCGGGCGCTGCGACCCGTGTGCAGTCCGCCATCGCGATGACCCAGGTTGCCGAGCCGTACATCCCCCGGCGCGCCGAGCGGCACCTCGAGAAGGGCCGGGTCGTCATCTTCGGCGCCGGTGCCGGACTGCCGTACTTCTCCACCGACACGGTGGCGGCGCAGCGTGCGCTCGAGATCAAGGCGGACGAGGTCCTCGTCGCCAAGAACGGCGTCGACGGCGTGTACACCGCCGACCCGAAGAAGGACGCCACCGCCGAGAAGCTGCACCACGTGACCTACCAGGACGCGCTGCTCAAGGGCCTCAAGGTCGTCGACGCCACCGCGTTCTCGCTCTGCATGGACAACGGCATGCCGATGCACGTCTTCGGCATGGAGGGCGACGGCAACGTCCAGGCCGCGATCCGTGGCGAGCGCATCGGCACAGTCGTCAGCAACTGACCCCCGGCGCTGACTAGACTCGACGCCAGTACCGAAGGAGTAACACCGTGATCAGTGATGTCCTGACCGAAGCCACCGAGAAGATGGCGAAGGCTGTCGAGGTCGCCAAGGACGACTTCTCGACCGTCCGCACCGGCCGCATCAACGCGGCGCTCTTCCAGAAGATCCCGGTCGAGTACTACGGCACGCCGACGCCGCTCGCGCAGCTCGCGTCGCTGCAGACGCCCGAGGCCCGCACGCTCATCGTGACGCCGTACGACAAGACGGCGCTCAAGGAGATCGAGCGCGCGATCGCGACCTTCCCGAACCTCGGCGCCAGCCCGACGAACGACGGCGACATCGTCCGCGTGACGATCCCCGAGCTCACCAAGGACCGCCGCAAGGAGTTCGTCAAGCTCGTGCGGACGAAGGGCGAAGACCACAAGGTCGTCGTCCGGAACATCCGCCGCAAGGCCAAGGACGACCTCGACGCACTCAAGGGTGAGATCTCCGACGACGAGATCTCGCGCGGCGACAAGGACCTCGAGGCCCTGACGAAGAAGCACGTCGACCAGATCGACGAGTCGCTGAAGAAGAAGGAAGCCGAACTCCTCGAGGTCTGATGCGTCGCTCCGACCAGGGCGCTGACCGCCCCACAGCAGAGCACGGGCCCGCGTCGAGCGGGCCCGTGAAGAAGGGGCTCCGTCAGGACTTCGATGCGCGCGCACGAGCGGCGCGCACCGACTTCGAGGCGCAGCTCCGCCAGCGGAAGGCCGACTTCGGCGCGCGCAACGAAGCGCTGACCGCGCGGACCGGGCGCAACCTGCCGGCGGCGATCGGCATCGCGCTCGCGTTCGCGGTCGTGATGCTCGGCACGCTGCTCCTCTGGCCACCGTCCTTCATGGTCGTCGCGGCGTTCCTGCTGGGCGTCGGCGTCTACGAACTCACGAGCGCGATGCGGTTCGCCGGCCGCGACGTCCCGAGGATCCCGAGCGTCGCCGTCGCGATCGCGATCGTGCCGGCGGCGTTCCTGCTCGGCCAGGTGGCGGCGCTGTTCACTCTGCTCGGCGGCATCGTCCTGATCAGTGTCTGGCGACTGCTCGAGGTCGCCGTCGCGCGGCAGAAGCCCCCGGCGGGCAACGTCGCCCGTGACCTCACGAACGGGCTGTTCGTCCAGGCCTACATCTCCCTGCTCGGCGCGTGCGTCGTGCTGCTCTCTGCCCAGCCTGCCGGCAACCTCTGGGTGATCGGCTTCATCCTGGTGGTGGTCGCGGTGGACACCGGCGCGTACGCCACGGGCCTCAACCTCGGCAAGCACCCGATGGCACCCCGCATCAGTCCCAAGAAGACGTGGGAGGGCTTCGCCGGGTCCGTCGCGGCAAGCATCGTCGTCGGCATCCTGGTGACCGTGTTCATGCTCGGGCTGCCCTGGTGGACCGGTGTCCTGCTCGGTGTGCTCATCTCCGGTTCGGCCACGCTCGGCGACCTCACCGAGTCGATGATCAAGCGCGACCTCGGCATCAAGGACATCTCGTCGTTCCTGCCCGGACACGGCGGCCTGCTCGACCGCATCGACAGCATCCTGCCGTCCGCCGCAGTCGCCTACGTGCTGTACCTCGTCGTCAACCACTGACCCCTGTCGGTCCGGGCTGAACGCCGCACTCAGCGCGTCCAGGTTGTGCCGGGGGTCCGGACTGGCAGAATGACGCCGTGGCCACCACCTTCCCGACCGCAGCCCGTTCCGCCCTCGGTTACGACGTCGACGAAGTCGAGCGTTTCCTCGAGGACGCCCGGCGCGCGTACTCCGCCGACGACAGCGCCCCCGGCATCGAGGCCGCGAAGATCCGCGCCACGGCGTTCTCGATGCGCAAGGGCGGCTACTCCACGTCGCACGTCGACGCCGCACTCGAGCGACTCGAGGACGCCTTCGCGGCGCGCGAGCGTGAGCGGGAGATGAGCGAGGTCGGCAAGAAGGCCTGGTACGCCGAGGCGCGGACGAAGGCCTCCGACGTCGTGGCGCGGCTCGAACGGCCCGACGGGCAGCGGTTCAGCCGGGTCAGCGTGCTCGGCACCGGCTACCACCCGAAGGACGTCGACGCGTTCGCCGCCCGGCTCGCCGGGTACTTCCGCGAGGGCAAGCCGCTCAGCCTCACCGAGGTCCGCTCGATCGTCTTCCGCCCGAAGCACGGCGGGTACCGCGAGGCGCAGGTCGACGCGCTGCTCGACGCCGTCGTCGAAGTGATGCTCGCTGTCCGCTGACGACGCGCTGTCCCCAGGTGCTTCGCTTTCCGTGATCGTTCCGTTACCCTGGTCCTACTCATGGGCAGGCACACGGCAGACTCAAGCTCCGACCGCGATACCCGCGAGCACCTCAGCCTCCAGGCTTCCGGTGAGCGCCGCGCGGCAATGCAGCGAACCCGCACGACGGAGACGTCGGCGTTCGGGGTGACCCCGCAGGCAGCGCCCGCGACGACGGGTCCGGTCGCCACGCCGAAGTCGGTGGCGGCAAACCGCGTCTCCGACGAGCGTGTGGCGTCCTTCGCCCACGACGCCCTGGTCGACGCCGACCAGCGTCCCGCGAAGCAGCGCACCGCGACGGTGCAGCGCCGTGCAACGCCGAAGCTCGTCAAGCCCACCGCGTCGTCGGTGAACGCCGTTGCCCGCAAGCGCGCGGTCGCCCCGATGATGTCCTTCGTCGGCGTGTTCCTGTTCGTCGGCGGCTCGCTGTTCAACCCGCTGCAGGCCGACGTGGCACAGGCCGCCGTCGACACGCCGGTGCTCGTGAAGACGCCGCCGGCACCCCAGCAGTACACCGCGCACGGCACCTACGCCGTGGCCGCCGCCGACCGTGACGGCTACGACGTCACCGTCCCGGCCCCGAAGGTCGTCAAGCCGGTCGTCGAAGAGGACGAGGCCGACGCCGAGACCACCGACGACAGCGCGGACGCCGCGGCCACCGACACCCAGCCGGTCTCGGCCGCCAACACGCTCGCCGCCACCGCCGCGACGCCCGACCCGGGCAGCGCGCAGGCGATCGCCCTGCAGCAGGTCACGGCTCGTGGCTGGGGCACCGACCAGTACAACTGCCTGGTCTCGCTGTGGAACAAGGAGTCCGGCTGGCGGGTGAACGCCTACAACCCCAGCGGTGCGTACGGCATCCCGCAGGCCCTCCCCGGCAGCAAGATGGCCACGGCCGGCGCCGACTGGCAGACCAACCCGGCGACGCAGATCACCTGGGGTCTCAACTACATCGCCGGCGTCTACGGCACCCCCTGCGGTGCCTGGGGACACAGCCAGGCCAACAACTGGTACTGATCGGCTGCTCGGGTGCCGCGCAGCAACCGGCCGCGGCGTCCCCGCGGTCGCGATGTCGAGCCTGACGAGGAGACCACCCTCGACCGGCTGATGAGCTCGTGGAAGCGCACCGAGGTCCGCCACGGTCGCGAGTACCAGGTGCAGCCGATCTCGGCCGCGTCGGCGCAGAAGGAGTACATCTGCCCGGGGTGCGGTGGAAGCGTCCTGCCCGGCACCGCCCACGTCGTGGTCTGGCGTGCGGACGGCGTGCTCGGCGACGCCGCCGACCTGGCGTCGCGCCGGCACTGGCACAACCACTGCTGGAGCATCGCATGACCGAGCCAGACGTGACGCACGACACCGAGATCCGATCCGCCACCGTGCTGCCGGCCCGTCGCACCGATGTCGAGCTCGTCACGGACGACCACCTGACGCTCGTCGGTGAGCTCGCCGAGCCGGCCGACACCCCGGCCCGCGGGACCATCGTCACGCTCCACCCCCTGCCGACCGCGCACGGGTTCATGGACTCGCACGTCCTGAAGAAGGCCGCGGCACGGTTGCCCGCCCTCGCCGACATCGCGGTGCTGCGGTTCAACTTCCGGTCCGTCACGTCCCCGCGCGGCACGTCCGAGGGCGTCTTCGGCGAGGGCGTGTCCGAGGGCTTCGACCTGCGCGCCGCCGTCGCCGAGGTCGTCGACCGCGGCCTGCCGACCCCGTGGCTGGTGGGGTGGTCCTTCGGCACCGAGGTGATCCTCAAGCACGCGCTCGAACACGTCGAGGCCGGCACGGTCGCCGGTGTCGTCCTGCTGTCCCCGCCGCTCCACCGCACCTCGGACGAGGAGCTCGCCCGCTGGGCTGCCGTCGGGGTCCCGGTCGTGGCGCTCGTCCCCGAGCACGACGACTTCCTGCAGCCCGAGGCCGCGGCGGCACGGTTCGCGCTCGCCCCGAACGTCCGGGTCGTGCCCGTCGACGGTGCGAAGCACCTGTGGGTGGGGGAGCGGTACGTGCGGATCGTCCTCGACGCGATCGCCGACCTCGTCGTGCCCGGCAGCGCCCCGCTGCCGACCCACTGGCCCGTCTGAGCACGTCCCCACCACGCCCTGCGGCCCGCCATCTGCACCAGGTGGGACGGCCTGGAGGCGCGGGTCGCGCCTCCAGGCCGTGGACCGTCAGCGGTCGGTCGCGTCCACGTCGTCGTCAGCGTCCGCAGCGGACGCCGCGGCGGGTGCCGTACCGAGCAGGCCCGTGGCGTTCGTGAGCACCCCGCGGAGGTTCTCGAGGTAGCCCGCGACGGCTTCGCGTTCGGTGCGGATCGCCGCCAGGCGGTCCTCGGCCTCGGCGATGACGCCGGCGGTACGCTCCTCTGCGTCGGCGACCATCCGGTGCACCCGGTCCTGCGCGTCGGCGACGATGGTGCGGGCGTGCTCCTGGGCCTCGGCCGTGCTGGTGCGCTCGAGGTCGTCGGCCTCCTGCTGCAGGCGTTCGGCGCGTTCGCGGGCCTCGGTCGCGCGGCGCGTGGCCTCGGCGAGCTGCAGGTTGGCCTCGTCCAGGTACTTCTGCGTCTCGGTCACCGTCTCGTGGTGCTTCCGCAGGTAGTCCTGCTCGGCGTCGTCGCGGCGGGACGCGAGTTCCGACTCGAGCGTCGTGCGGGCTTCGTCGCGCTCCCGGGCGATCTCGGCACGGACCTCGTCGCGCTCCTTCACCAGGGCGGCGCGGGCGGTGTCGATCTCCTGCCGCAGGGCGGTGCGCTCGGCCTCGAGCACCCCGAGCTCGGCGGTGCGGCGGTCGGCGATCTCGGTGTCGACCTCGGCGTGCTCGCGCTCGCGTCGGGCGGCGATGGCGTTCTCGTGCTCCCGGACGGCACGCTCGGCTGCCGCGTCGGCCTCGGCGCGCTCCTGCGCGATCCGGGCGTCGTGTTCCTCGAGCTCACGGGCGATCCGGTCGGCGGTCTCCTGCACCAGGCGCGCATTCTCGACGTGGGTCTGCTCCTCGTCGACGCGGAGCTGCGCGTGGGCCGCCTCGATCTCCTGCTCGAGTGCGGTGCGGGCTGCGGCCAGTTCGCGGTCCCACTGGGCGCGGGCGGCGGCGAGTTCCTCGTCGAGCTCGCGGCGGCGGTCCGCGACCTCGGAGTCGAGCTCGGCGCGTCGGCGCGTGACCTCGGACTCGAGTTCGGCGCGACCGGTCTCGAGTGCCAGCGCGTGTGCCTGCTGCTCCTCGTCACGCTCACGGTGCCAGGCGGCGCGGCCCTCGGTGACCTCGCGCTCGAGGGCCTCGCGTCGGGTCGTCTCCTCGCGGTCGAGGTCCTCGGTACGGCGTGCGTGGTCGGCCTCGAAGACCGAACGGCGGTGCTCGGTCTCGCGGTCGAGCTCGGCGGCGGCGGTGCGGGCGTCGGCGGACTCGCGCTGGGCGATCTCGCGCAGCTCGGCGACCTCGTGCTCGACCTGGGCGCGCAGCGCGTTCGTCTCGCGGATGGCGACGGAACGGACCTCGGCGGCCTCGGTCACGGCTGCCCCGCGGATCGCGGCGGCTTCGTTGCGGGCGTCCTGCGTGAGGAGACCGGCCTCGGCACGGGCACGTTCGACGGTGTCGGCTGCCTCGGCGCGGGCGCGGGTCAGTTCGTTGGTGGCGCGGGTGCGGGCGTCCTCGAGGGTGTCGCGCGCTTCCTCCTGGGCCTCGCGGACGGTGCGCTCGGCTTCGGAACGGCTCGAGGCACGGAGGCGCTGGGCATCGATGTCCGCCTGGCTGATGAGACGGGTCGACTGCTCCTCGGCCACGCGCAGGGTGGACTCGAGGCGGGTGCCCAGTCCGCTGTACGTGGGGGTGCCGGCTTCGTCGAGCTCGCCCTGCAGTTCGGAGACCCGGGCCTGCAGGAGACGGATCTCCTTCGCGGCGTCGGCGCGGTCGTTGTTCGACTTGATGAGCTCGCGGCGCAGGTCGTTCAGCGAACGCTCCACCTCGTCGCGGCGGTACCCCCGCAGCTCGGTCCCGAACTCGGCCTCGTCGTTCGCCACGTGTCGCTCCTGGGTGCTCGGCGGAGGGCCTGGATCGGCCCGCGGTCGATTGTAGTGGCGGCCGGAGGGGGTCGTCTGAGTCCGGCGACAGCGCGGATTGATGCGCTGTCCAGCGTTGCTCGCTATCCTGAGTCGCTGATTCGCGCGCCGACATCCCCACCCCGGCGCGGTAGGGAGAGAGTTCGTGCGATTCGTCCTGGCGATCGTCAGTTTCGTCATCGGTCTGCTGCTCGTGGCGCTGGCGGTGGGACAGCGGACCGTGTTCGCGCCGCCGTCCTCGCTCGTGGCCGAGAGCTCGACGACCAGTTCCGCCCCGGTGACCGTGATCCCGGGGACGACGCTCAACGCCAACCCCGGCTACCAGCGCATCAACGTGTCCGGCTCCGGCAAGGTCTTCGCGGCCTACGGCAAGACCGCCGACGTCGACGCCTGGATCGGTGACGCCGAGCACACCACGCTCCGCTTCGACGCCGAGAAGGGCTCGCTGGTCGGGTCGACCTCGGGCAGCGAGACCAGCGTCCCCTCGCCGAAGGGCAGTGACCTCTGGTACCAGGAGTACGACGGTGCCGGACAGTTCACCGTCCGCCTGCCGCAGGACGTCTCGGTCCTCGTCGTGAGCGACGGCAAGGCCGCAGCGCCGAGCGACGTGTCCGTCACCTGGCCGCAGGACACCGCGACGCCGGCGGTCGGTCCGCTGCTCGTGGCCGGCGGCGTGTTCGTCCTCGGAGGCCTCGTGCTGCTCGTCCTCGCCTTCCTGCACCAGCGCCGTGGGCGCGGTCCCCGCCGTCGCAGTGGTGGCAGCCGCCCGCCGCGGGTGCGCGCGTCCCGTCGAGCCGCCGCCGCCGGAGCGCAGGTACCGCGCCGCGGTCGTCGCGGCACGCGCGCCCTCATCGGCGTCCCGGTGCTGCTCGTCGGTGCCCTGACCCTCGCCGGCTGTTCCTCGGACTACTGGCCGCAGGGCGGCGACCCGTCGCTCGCCACGCCGACCCCGACGGCCACCGCCACGGGGGCTGCTGAGACGACCGAGCCGACGGCTGCGACCAAGCAGCAGATCACCCGCATCGTGCAGCGCACCGCCGCCGTCGCGAAGCAGGCCGACGGGGCGCGTGACCGTGACCTGGTCCGGACCCGGTTCTCCGGAGCGGCGCTCGACCTCCGTCTGGCGAACTACTCGATCCGCGGCAAGGACTCGGACGTCAAGGCGCCGCCGGCGATCTCGGCCGCGCAGGTGTGCGTCGCGCTGCCGCAGCAGACCGACACCTGGCCGCGCACGGTCTTCACGATCGTCGCCGAGGACTGTGACGCCAAGTCCGCGCCGCAGGCCCTGACCCTGGTGCAGGACACCGCCCGCGATCCCTACAAGGTGGCGTACGACGTCTCGCTCGAGGCCGACGCGAAGATCCCGAGCCTCGCCCCGACGACGATCGGCGCCGCACTGCTCGCGCCGGAGTCGAAGCTCCTGACGATCCAGCCCGACCAGGTCGCGACCGCCTACGGCGACATCCTGTCGAAGGACACCGCCAGCGAGTACGCCGACCTGTTCGCGACCGAGGGCGATGCGCTCCGCACCACCATCGGCAAGGCGTACAAGGACAAGAAGGCCAAGGCCCTGCCGGACACGGCGAAGATCGAGTACTCGTCCGAGGTGCCCGCCGACTCCGCCGTCGCGATCGCGACCGACGACGCCGGCGCCCTGGTCTCCGCGGACCTGGACGAGATCGAGAAGGTGACCCCGACCGCGTCGGGCGCCGAGGTGAACACCGAGGGTGCCGTCAAGGCACTGTCCGGCGTGGACACGAGCAAGAAGGGCATCAGCGCGACCTACAGCGTCCAGCTGCTCTTCTACGTGCCGCCGGTCGCCTCGGATGGCAAAGTGGTCCTGCTCGGGTTCACACAGGGCCTGACCGCAGCGAGTGAGGTGCAATGAGCAACATCCCCCCGACCCCGTCCGGGCTCCGCGGAGCCGTGGACCTGTCGTCCCTCGTCGACCGCGCACAGCGGCCGCCCCAGCCGTCCGGTGCTCCGGCCCCGGCGGGTTCCGCCGGCGGAGCCGTTCCCGGCACCGAGGCCGGCACCGTGAACGGTGCCGACCTGACCGTCCCGTCGCTCGTGATCGACGTCACCGACGCGACGTTCCAGGACGTCCTGGAGCTGTCGAACGTCGTCCCGGTCATCGTGGACATCTGGGCCGAGTGGTGCGGGCCGTGCAAGCAGCTCTCGCCGATCCTCGAGCAGCTCACCGCGGAGTACGACGGCCGCGTGGTGCTCGCCAAGGTGGACGCCGACACGAACCCGCAGCTCGTGCAGGCGTTCCAGGCGCAGTCGATCCCGACGGTCGCAGCCGTGATCGGTGGACGCCCGCTCGGGCTCTTCGTCGGGGCACTGCCCGAGGCGCAGGTCCGCGATGTCTACGAGCAGGTGCTCCAGGCCGCCGAGCAGAACGGCGTGGCCGGTCGCGTGACCGTCGACGGCGCTGCGACCGCGGTCGACGCTGAGCAGGGCGAACCCGAGCCGGAGCCGCTCCCGCCGCACCACCAGGCCGCGTACGACGCGATCGAGCAGGGCGACTACGCCACCGCGATCGAGGAGTACAAGACCGCGATCCTGCAGGACCCGCACGACCAGATGGCCGTGGCCGGGCTCGCACAGGTGTCGCTGCTCGACCGGCTGAGCGGCCGGACGGCCGACGAGATCCGTGCGGCCGCTGCTGCTGGCCCGCAGGACGTCCAGGCGCAGCTCGCGGTCGCCGACCTCGACATCTCCGGTGGGCACGTCGACGACGCCTTCGGGCGACTTCTGGACCTGGTGCCGACGGTGTTCGGCGACGACCGTGAGGCCCTGCGCGTTCGACTCGTCGAGTACTTCGAGCTCATCGGCAGCGAGGACCCGCGCGTCGTCGCGGCGCGCCGCCGCCTGGCGAACGCGCTGTACTAGACCCGGCACGAGACAGACGGGAGGCCCGGTGCCAGCTGGCACCGGGCCTCCCGTATGTCCGTCGGCCGCGTCGCGGACGCTGGCCGGGCTACTGGGCCAGCTTCAGCCAGACGGCGCCGAGCGGCGGCACCACGAGGTGTGCCGAGGCCGGGCGGCCCGCCCAGGGGGTGTCCTCGGCCGTGACGACGCCGAGGTTGCCGACTCCGGAGCCGCCGTACTCGGCAGCATCGGTGTTGAGCACCTCGTGCCACTCGCCGGCGGTCGGCAACCCGAAGCGACGCTCCACCGGCACGCCGGAGAAGTTCACGAACACCGCGACCCGGTCGTCGCCGTCCTTCCGCAGGAACCCGAGGGTCGAGTGCGGTGCGTCGCCACCCTCGAGCCACTCGAAGCCGTCGGCCGTCGAGTCGTGCGTCCAGAGCGCAGGGGAGTCCTTGTACACGCGGTTGAGCTCCGCGACGAGGTCCTGCACACCGCGGTGGCCGGGCTGGTCGAGGAGCCACCAGTCGAGGCCCTTCGCCTCGGACCACTCGGCGGGCTGCGCGAACTCCTGGCCCATGAAGAGCAGCTGCTTGCCGGGGTGCGCCCACATGAACGCCAGGTACGCGCGCACGTTGGCGAGCTTCTGCCACTCGTCGCCGGGCATCTTGCCGTACAGGGAGCCCTTGCCGTGCACGACCTCGTCGTGGCTGATCGGCAGGGTGAACTGCTCGCTGAACGCGTAGACGAACGAGAACGTGATCTCGTCGTGGTGGTAGCTGCGGTACGCGGGGTCGCGCTGCACGTACTCGAGCGAGTCGTGCATCCAGCCCATGTTCCACTTCTGCCCGAAGCCGAGTCCGCCGGCGCTCGTCGGCTGGGTCACGCCCGGCCACGAGGTGCTCTCTTCCGCGATCATGACGATGCCGGGGTAGCGCTTGTACGCCGTCGCGTTCGTCTCCTGCAGGAACGAGATCGCGTCGAGGTTCTCGCGGCCGCCGTGGATGTTCGGCAGCCAGTCGGTGCGGGAGTAGTCGAGGTACAGCATCGAGGCGACTGCGTCGACTCGCAGGCCGTCGATGTGGAACTCCTCGAACCAGTACAGCGCGTTCGCGACCAGGAAGTTGCGCACCTGCGGCTGCCCGAAGTCGAACACGTAGGTGCCCCAGTCGAGCTGCTCGCCGCGGCGGGGGTCCGGGTGCTCGAACAGCGCGTAGCCGTCGAAGCGGCCGAGGGCCCACTCGTCCTTCGGGAAGTGCCCGGGGACCCAGTCCATGATCACGCCGATGCCCGCGGAGTGCAGGCGGTCGATCAGGTAGCGCAGGTCGTCCGGCGAACCGAAGCGCGCGGTCGGCGCGTAGTACCCGGTGACCTGGTAGCCCCACGAGCCGCCGAACGGGTGCTCGGCGAGCGGCAGGAACTCCACGTGCGTGAAGCCGGTGTACTCCATGTGCCCGATGAGCTGGTCGGCGACCTCGCGGTACGACAGGCCGGGGCGCCACGACCCGAGGTGCACCTCGTAGACGCTCATCGGGGCGTCGTGCGTGGTGGTCTGCGCGCGGCGCTCCATCCACGCGGCGTCGCCCTCGGACCACGTGTACGTGGACTCGGTGACGACGGAGGCCGTGGCGGGGGCGATCTCGGCCTCGCGGGCGAACGGGTCGGCCCGCTCCACCCAGCCGGAGTCGGTGAGGATCTGGAACTTGTAGCGCTGGCCGACGACTGCGCCGGGCCAGAACAGCTCCCAGACGCCGAGGTCGCTCAGACGGCGCATCGCGGTGGTGCGGCCTTCCCAGCCCTCGAAGTCACCGATCACGCGGACGGCGGTGGCCCGCGGTGCCCAGACGGCGAACGCGACACCGTCGACACCGTCGACCGTGCGGGCGTGTGCGCCGAGGTGGTGCCAGAGCTGCTCGTCACGGCCCTCGCCGAACAGGTGCAGGTCGAGCTCGCCGAGCGTCGGGGCGAACCGGTACGCGTCGTCGGTGGTCCAGGTGGCGTCGTCCTCGTCCGTGGACTCGTCGTAGTCGTACTCCGACTCGACGCGGTAGCGACCGAGGGTCTCGGCAGTGGCGCCGGCCCAGAGCCCGTCGCCCTCGTGCGTGAGCTCGATGTCGTCGCCGTCGGGGCGCACGAGGCGCACCGCGCGGGCCAGGTGCCGGACGACGCGGACGCTGGTGCCGCCGTCGACCGGGTGCGGGCCGAGCACGTCGTGCGGCTGGGACCAGCGGCCCTCTGCCACCTGCAGACGCAGCCAGTCCTCGATCGGAGCCGGACGCGGATCCGTGGCAGTACCGGTGGCGGCCGGAGCCGAGGCAGCAGCCGACGCCGAAGCAGCGGTGCCGGGGGCGACCGGCGCGTCGACGGAGGCCGGGCGGACCACGGGTGCAGCGCCTCCGGTCGGGGCCGTCGGGACGTCGGACGATGCTGCGGCTGCCACGGACGGCTGCCGCGGGTGCGTCGGGTCGGCGGGGTGCCCGGCGAGCGTGGCCGATTCCGCCACGCCGCGGTCCGGCGCCTCGCGCTGCGTCGGCGGAGCGCCGGGCAGGTCCTCGTCGGGCGCGGACACCTTCGGTTCGTACCGCGGCACGGCCGGCGGCGGAGGCGGCACCGGCGGGACGGCCGGTCCGCGCTTCGTGGGGTCGGTCGGTTCGGGGGTCATCGGTGGGGTCCTTCCACGACGAGCAGGTGCACGGGCTCCTGGAACGCGTCCAGGCGGACGTAGTTCGACGCGCCCCAGGTCCAGCGCTGACCGGTCACGACGTCACGGACGTCGAACAGGCCCTCGGTCGGCAGACCGAGTGCGGCGAGGTCCAGGTGCACGGTGGTCTCACGGGCGGAGTGCGGGTCGACGTTGGCGACCACGATCACGGTGTCGGGGCGCCCTGACCGGATGTACTCGCCCGACAGGTGCTTCGAGTAGACGACGATCGCCGGGTCGTCGGCGGCGTGCACGTGCAGGTTCCGCAGCTGTCGCAGCGCGGGGTGCGCCGCCCGGAGGCGGTTGAGCATCGTCACGTACGGCGCGAGCGACGCACCCTCGGCCTCGGCCAAGGCGAAGTCGCGCGGCTTGTACTCGTACTTCTCGTTGTCGATGTTCTCTTCCGAGCCCGGACGGGCGACGTCCTCGAACAGCTCGTACCCGGCGTACATGCCCCACGTCGGCGCACCGGTGGCGGCGAGCGCCGCCCGCACCTTGTAGCCGGCACGGCCGCCGAACTGCAGGTACTCGGTGAGGATGTCGGGCGTGTTCACGAAGAGGTTCGGGCGCAGGTAGCCGCTCGTCTCGTGCGAGAGCTCCGTGAAGTAGTCCTCGATCTCGTCCTTGGTGTTGCGCCAGGTGAAGTACGAGTACGACTGCTGGAACCCGGCCTCGGCGAGCGCGCGCATCATCGCCGGGCGGGTGAACGCCTCGGCGAGGAACACGGTGTCGGGGTGCTCGTCGCGGATCTCACGGATGACCCGTTCCCAGAACCAGAGCGGCTTGGTGTGCGGGTTGTCGACGCGGAAGATGCGGATGCCGAATGCGATCCAGTGGCGCAGGACACGCTCGACCTCGGTGACCAGGCCCTCGGGGTCGGTGTCGAACTGGATCGGGTAGATGTCCTGGTAGCGCTTCGGCGGGTTCTCGGCGGTCGCGATGGAGCCGTCGGCGCGCTGCGTGAACCACTCCGGGTGCTGGGTGACCCAGGGGTGGTCGGGGGAGCACTGCAGTGCGAAGTCGAGCGCGACCTCCATGCCGGTGTTCTTCGCCGTCTCGACGAAGTCGCGGAAGTCGTCCTCGGTGCCGAGGTCGGGGTGGATCGCGTCGTGCCCGCCCTCGGGGGAGCCGATCGCCCAGGGGCTGCCGGGGTCGTTCGGCCCGGGCGTGAGCGTGTTGTTCGGCCCCTTGCGGGCGGTGGTGCCGATGGGGTGGATCGGCGGCAGGTAGATGACGTCGAAGCCCATCCGGGCGACGGCGGGCAGCCGTCGGGCCGCGGTGCGGAAGTCGCCGCTCTTCCAGGAGCCGTCGGGGTTCTTCTTCGCGCCTTCGGAGCGGGGGAAGAACTCGTACCAGGCACCGACGCCGGCGCGGGTGCGTTCGACGTCGAGCAGCTGGGTGGCGGAGTGGGTCCGGAGCGAGGTGAGCGGGGCTTCCTCGACCTCGGCGACGATCCGCGGGTCGTCGACGGCGGCCAGGCGTTCGGCCGGGTCGAGGTCGGTGTCGCGGACGCGTGCGGCGGCACGGGTCGCGGCGGGGGAGTCGGTCTCCTCGGCCAGCCGGTCGAGCAGCACGGCACCGTCGAGCAGGGTCGCCTCGGTGTCGACGCCGGCCGCGATCTTCAGGCGTGCGCCGTGGAGCCAGCTCGCCCAGTCGTCGGAGTACGACTCGACGTGCCACGTCCAGACGCCGACGTGGTCGACCTGCACCGTGGCTTCGTAGCGGTCGGTGCCGGGGGCACCGAGGGTCATGGGGACGGTGCGGGTTCCACCGTCTGGGCGTTCGAGGACGAGGTCGGCGCCGATGATGCCGTGTCCTTCTCGGAAGACGGTTGCACCGAACGTGATCACCTCGCCGTCGAATGCCTTGCCGGGGAAGCCGTTCGGCGTCCTCGGGGCGAGCTCGGTGATCGGGATGCGCCCGATCTTCGGGCGGCGGGGTCGGTCTGCGGTGGCCACGGAAGCGACGCTACCCGGCGAGCGGCTCCGCGTTCCCCGGAATCGGCCCGCTGTGGAGGGCCGGGCGCGCCGTGGAGCCTGTTGAGGACCGGACGCAAGGCCCGTGGCGGCGCCGCCACGGGCCTCCCGTTCGCCACCCGGTCGCGACGCCGGGCCGCACCCGCCTGCTCGGCGCTACGCCACCTCGAACAGGTGGATGCCGGGGCCGTAGGCGGTGAAGACCTGCCCGGCGGGACGGAGGCGCTCGTGGTCGCGGTGCTTCTCGCTCGACCAGGCCAGGCGGTACCCGAGGACGTCCTCGCGCACCGGCAGGGTCAGGTCGCGGGTGCGGCCGCTGCCGTGCACGACCACCAGGACGCGGTCGAAGGGCTCGTGCTCCGGCGTCGACTCGACGAAGTACTGCAGGGCGCGGTGCACGGGCTGGTCCCAGCCCTCGATCGTCATCGGGTGTCCGTCCGGCCCGTACCAGGACATCCGCGAGGCCCCGGGGGTCTCCTGCCCCTCGACGCCGAAGCGGGTGGGGCGGAGCGACGGGTGCGCCTGCCGGAACCGGGCCAGCGCGGCGACGGCCTCGGTCATCGTCTCGGCGTCCTCGTCGTCGGACCAGTCCACCGGGGTCAGGTCGTCGGACACCACGTAGGCGTTGTTGTTGCCGTGCTGCGTGCGGCTCCGCTCGTCGCCGGCGGTGAGCATCGGCACCCCGGCGGAGAGCATCAGGGTCGCCACCAGGTTGCGCATCGACCGGCCGCGCGCGGCGCGGACCCCGCGGTCGGCGGTGTCGCCCTCGATGCCGTGGTTGAACGAGCGGTTGTCGTTCGAGCCGTCGCGGTTGTCCTCGCCGTTGGCCTCGTTGTGCTTGGCGTCGTACGACACCAGGTCGAGCAGGGTGAAGCCGTCGTGCGCGGTGACGAAGTTGACGCTCGCCAGCGGCCCGCGGTCGGCGCCGAAGACGTGCCGCGAGCCGGTCAGGGCTCCGGCGAGCGCGCCGATCCCGGTCTGCGGCAGGCCGGTGCGGCGCTCCTCGGCGATGTCGGTGAGCCAGAACTGGCGGACCGTGTTGCGGAACCCGTCGTTCCACTCGCTCGTGCGGTGCCCGGCCGCGCCGAACGCACCGGTCTTCCAGCCGTCCGGGCCGACGTCCCACGGCTCGGCGATCACCAGGGTGTCCTGCAGGTCGGGGTGGTTCCGGATGCGCTCGAGCAGCGGGTGCGACGGGTCGAACCGGTGCTCGCCGTCGCGGGCCAGGGCGGCCATCAGGTCGAAGCGGAACCCGTCGACCTGCACCTCGCGCGCCCAGTACACCAGGCTGTCGAGGATGAGGTCTGCCGTCGCCTCGACCGAGGTGTCGAGCGTGTTCCCGCACCCGGTGGTGTCGTAGTAGGTGTCCCGACGGGGCGGGTCGGTCTGCGCCCAGCGGTAGCGGTTCGCACCGTCGATGCCGCGCAGGCTCGTCGTCGGACCGCCCAGGCCCTCTTCCGCCGTGTGGTTGTAGACGACGTCGAGGACGACCTGGATGCCGGCCTCGTGCAGCAGCCGGACCATGCCCTTGAACTCGCGCAGGACGGCGTCGGCGCCGTCCTGCTGCGCCGGCGCCGAGGCGTGCGCCGCGTGCGGGGCGAAGAACCCGAGCGTGTTGTAGCCCCAGGCGTTCTGCCGGCCGGCGTCGCGGAGCCACCGCTCGGTGTCGAACGCCTGCACGGGCAGCAGCTCGAGCGTCGTGACGCCGATGCGGTGCAGGTGCGCGATCGTGCTCTCGTGGGCGACCCCGGCGTACGTGCCGCGCAGGTGCTCCGGCAGGTGCGGGTTCGCGGCCGTCAGGGTGCGGACGTTCGCCTCGTAGACGACGGCACGGTCGAGCGGGACCTGCGGCTTCACGACGCCGCCCCAGTCGAACCCGTCGTCGACGACCACGCTGGTCCAGCGGGGGCCGGACGCCTCGTCGTCGCCGGTCGGCAGGATGCCCCGCGCGTACGGGTCGAGCAACGGACGCGTCGGGTCGAACTCGTGCCGCGGCCCGACCGGCCCGTCGACGAGCAGGTGGTAGCGGTCGCCGGGCACGATCCCGGGGACCTCGCCGGTCCACACGTCCGTGTCCGGCACGCGCTCGAGCGGGTGTCGGGTCGGCAGGCCGTCGGAGCGGTCGGTCCCGTCCGCGCTTCCCGCGCTCGCCACGACCAGGACGACGCCCGTCGCCGTCGCGGACCGCAGGGTGAACCGGGGGACGGTCCCGCCCAGGGAGAACCCCGGCGTCAGGTCGATCGCTGTCTCGTGCACGCGACAAGGGTACGAGGACCGGCGCGTATCCTGGACACTGCTCGATCCAGGGGGTGCATTTGTCGGTCTACCTCGACCACGCCGCGACGACGCCGATCCTGCCGGAGGCGCTCGCCGCCTTCACCGATGCCCTGGGCACCGTCGGCAACCCGTCGTCCATCCACAGCGCCGGCCAGCGCGCCAAGATGCTGCTCGAGGACGGCCGCGCGGCCGTCGCCCGCTCGCTCGACGCCGATCCGGTGGAGGTCGTGTTCACCTCCGGCGGCACCGAGAGCATCAACCTCGCCGTGAAGGGCCTGTTCTGGGCTCGCCAGCGCGACCGCCAGCGGCCCCGCATCGTCGTCCCGGGCGGCGAGCACCACGCCACCGTCGACACCCTGACCTGGCTGGAGACGCACGAGGGCGCCGTCATCGACGTGGTCCCGTTGGACGCGCAGGGTCGCGTCGACCTCGCCGGACTGGAGGCGCGACTCGCCGACGCCTCGGACGTCGCCCTGGTCACGTTCCTGTGGGCGAACAACGAGGTCGGCACCATCCAGCCCGTGTCACGGATCGTCGAGCTCGCGCACGCCGCCGGCGTGCCCGTGCACAGCGACGCGGTCGCCGCCTACGGGCAGGTGCCGGTGTCGTTCGCCGGGTCCGGCCTCGACGCCCTCAGCGTCTCCGCGCACAAGATCGGCGGGCCCGTCGGGATCGGTGCGCTCGTGCTCGGACGGAAGGCCACCGTCGAACCCCTCATCCACGGCGGTGGGCAGCAGCGGCAGGTGCGGAGCGGCACGCAGGACGCCCCGGCGGCTGCGGCCTTCGGTGTCGCGGCCAGCGCGGTCGTCGCCGAGCCGATGCCGCACCCGTCGCTCGTCGCCCTGCGGGACCGCCTGGTCGCCGGGGTGCGTGCGGCCGTGCCGTCAGCGGTGCTGATGGGGGACCCGCTCGACCGGCTGCCGGGCAACGCGCACTTCACGTTCCCCGGGTGCGAGGGCGACTCGCTCCTGTTCCTGCTCGACGCCGCCGGGGTCGCGGTGTCGACCGGGTCGGCGTGCCAGGCCGGCGTGCCCGAGGCGTCGCACGTGCTGCTCGCGATGGGGCTGTCGGAGCAGGACGCCCGTGGTGCGCTCCGGATCACGCTCGGCCACACGACGACCGATGCCGACGTCGACGCGTTCCTGGCAGCGCTGCCCGGTGCCGTCGCACGGGCCGGTGCCGCGGGGATGGCGTCGAGGGAGCCGCTGCTCGGGCGGTAATGGGAGCCCTCCGGGCATGCGCTGTTCGCCCGGCCGCGATCCCGACCTTCAGGCCGGTAGCCTGAGCCCGTGACCACTCCGAAACCACAGGGCAGTGCCGACCTGGTGGGTCTGCTCGTCGGTGCTCCGCTCGCGCTCATCGGGATCGTGCTGCTCGTGTCCGCAGGAAGTACGCCGACGGCCGTCCTCGGGGCCGCGGTGCTGGTCTCCGGCACGATGCTGGTGTGCACCGCCCTGCTCATCCGAGGGCTGCGCCGGGAGCGCTGACCGTGGCCACGAGTGGCGGCGAGCACCACCCGCGGAACGGCACTCGGCGGGACAGCCGCTGGGCCGTCCCGATCCGTCGGGTCTTCCCCTGGTGGTACCTCGGCGGTGCGGTTGCGACGATGGCGATCCTGATCCTGGTCGATCCCGACGGCAGCCAGGCCACGGTGGCCTTCTGGGGGCCGACGATCGGGATCGCGATCCAGGACCGCGAGCGAGCTGCGCGTGCTCGGCTGGACCGCGGCCTCCCGGTCGACCGACGGTCGCTCCTGTCGCCTCCGTGGTTCGAACCGACCTGCGCGGTGTTGCTCACCGGCGTGGCTGTCGGACTCGGCATGCTCATCAACGCGCTCTTCGGGCACGGCACGTCCGTCACGACGTGGGTCGGAGCGGGGGTGTTCCTCGGGAGCGCCGCGTCCTCGGTCGGTCTCCTGCTGGTCCTGAGGAGCCGACGCCGCCGACGGTCGAGCGGTGCGGGCGGCCAGCCGGACGACGTCAGCTGACGGGGCGCTCCGAGAGGAACCGCCCGGCTCGTCGGTACTGCACGGCCAGTTGCACGAGCCCGAGCACCACCGCGAACGACGCGACGAGCTCGATCAGCTTGATGGGCAGACTGTCCGTGCTCACCGCCGTCGAGGCGGCGAACAGCATCACGGCGCCGAAGATCGGCAGGATCCCGAGCGTGGCTCGACGGTTCTGCGCGGCCACCGCGGCGACGATGTCCGCGTGCTCGTCGTCGATCGGCTCCTTGCCGGCGATCTGACGCCGCACCGACCGCTGCTCCGCGCGGGAGAGCGGGCTGCTCACCGATCGCCAGCGAGTCACGTAGTGACCGGAGCGGAAGGCCCACACGAAACCGACGATGCCGACGACCAGCCCGAGCAGCAACAGCAGGAGCTGGACGAGCAGCTGCACGCCATCGCCGCCACTCGCGTGGCTGCTCCCGGTGGCCGGCGCCAGCACCAGCGCCAGGACCACCCCGACCGCCCACGACACCAGGACGAGTGCCCCCGCCCACACGAAGACGCGCGTCCGGCGACGGCGGAGCCCGTCGTCACTCTGGCCGTCGGCGAGCCGGGCGGCGGCTGCCCAACGCTCGGCTCCGGCTGGGTCGGTTGCGGGGCTGGTCATCGTTCGGGTCCTGACGTCGAGAGTCTCTCGAATCTACGGGTCACGGTCGGTGCGGGTCGCGCGTGCGACTCCGGAAGCGACTGCGGTCGAATCCGCACGAGGGGATCGCCACCGACCCGCTTCGTTGTGATACTTGGACATGCTCGAGTTGGTGAGGCCGCAGACGGCGTTGTACGAGGCGTGGGCCGAAGCGCATGCCGAGTGGGGGCCGGGTGTGCACGAGGACGGGTTCGGGATCACCGCCCAGGACGACGTCGGCGACGAGGACGGGTTCCGCACCTGGGTCGGCCGACTGCACGCCAGACCCGGGGCCCTCTGGTGGATCGTCGAGGACGGCCGCGTCCTGGGCGGGATCGCACTCCGGGCGCCGGGAGACGCCGCCGGCGTGCAGCGGTTCGGCCACGTCGGGTACGGGATCCGTCCCTCGGCGAGGGGCCGAGGCGTGGCGACCTGGGCGCTGGGCCAGGTGCTCGCGCACGCATCGCGCGTCGGGATCGACCCGGTGATCGCCGTCTGCCGTGATGACAACGACGGCTCCATCGGGGTGCTGGAGCACTACGACGCCGTCCTGCTGTCGACCGAGCGCCGCGGTGGCGTGCGGCTGCGACGGTACGCGATCGCCAGGTCGCATAGGAGGCCCGGATGACGGGGCCGGGGCGGGTGTGCGAGGCGTGTGGAGGAAGACCGCGACAAGCGGGACGGACCTGCGCCGGGCCTCCCGGTCGGCCTTCCGGGTGCGCGCCGGACACTCGGGCGCGCTGAGACGCCGGACCGTCGGCGACGTCGTCGTCAGCGGTCGCCGTCCGTCGGTCTCGGGCCGCTCGTGGTGCGCCGCACCACGAGTGACACCGGTACTCGGTGCACGCGCGGCTCCGGGTCTCGCCCCTGCACGCGTTCACCGAGCCACCGTGCCGCCTGGGCCCCGATCGCGAACGTCCCGTTGTCGACCGTGGTGAGCGAGATGTGCCGGATGCTGCCGAGGTAGGTGTCGTCGTACCCGACGAGTGACACGTCGTCCGGGACGACGAGGCCGAGGTCGTCGGCCGCGGACAACGCGCCGATGGCTACGAGGTCGTTGTAGGCCACGAGCGCGGTCGGACGGCCGGCCGTGCCCAGGACTCGTCGGGCCGCCGCGTACCCGCTCTCCTCGCTCATGCCGGCGGGCACCACGACGGCGTCGGCGCCGTGGCGGGTCATGGTCGCGCGGAAACCCTGCTCGCGGAGCTCTCCGACGCGCCCCGGGCCGACGAGGTGACCGATCCGGGTGTGTCCGAGCGCGAGGAGGTGCTCGGTCGCGATCGACGCGCCGGCATGGTCGTCGTTCACGACCACGTCAGCGTGCAGATCGTCAGGCTCGTACGTCCCGGCGAGGACCACCGGGACCTCCCGGACCGCCCGACGGAGCGCGGCGTCGTCCTCTGTGGTGCCGACCACGACGATGCCGTCCACCTGTTGTCGCAGGAGCATGTCCACGGGCGAACCGCCCACGCGCCGTGTGGTCGCCGAGTCGACCAGGATGGGTGCCAGTCCGACGGTGTCGAGTGTCGCGGTGAGGCCGGCGAGCAGGTCGACGAACCAGGGGTTCCGCAGGTCGTTCAGGAGCACCCCGACCGTGCCCGTCCGCTGCTCGCCGAGGCTCCTGGCTGCGCGGTTCGGTCGGTAGCCGAGTTCGTCGACTGCTCGCTCGACGGCCGCCCGACGGGCGTCGCTGACCCCTGGGTCGCCGCGGAGCGCGAGTGAGACCAGCGACTTCGAGACCCCGGCGCGCTCGGCGACGTCCCGGATGGTCGGAGCGTGGTGCGGTCTCGACATGAGAGCAGGCTAGTCCTATTCTGGACCGGTCCAGACTGTTCCAGCACTGTCCAACGAAGCGAGCGCAGATGCCCCCGAAGATCTCCATGAACGTCACGACGACGTTCCACGGCAACGTCGTCCAGGACGTCCGCCTCGCGAAGGAAGCCGGCTACGGCGGCATCGAGCTGCAGAGCCCGAAGCTCTACCGGTACCTCGATGCCGGCTACGACGTCCAGACACTGCCGCCACTGCTCGAGGGTCTCGAAGTGACGGGGCTCGGTGCCGTGCTCGACATCGAGCGTCAAGGTGCCGGTCGCGACGACTTCGTCGCGGAGGTCGAGCGCATGTGCGGTGTGGCGACCGCCGTTGGTGCGCCCATCGTGCAGCTGTGCACCGGGCCGGTCGATTCCGCCGTCGTCCGTGACCACCGCGCTGGCCGGCTGGCCGACGACGACACCCGGTACCGGGCGACGCTCGGACTCGACGAGGACGCAGCGGTCCGCATCACCGGTGCGAACGTCCGTCTGGCGGCGGACATCGCCGCGGACCACGGGCTCGAGGTCTACCTGGAGCCCCTGGCCTGGGCGCACCTCAACCGATGCCGGCACGCGCTGGACATCATCGAGGAGGCCGGGCGCGACAACGTGGGGATCGCACTCGACACCTGGCACTTCTGGACGACCGGGGACACGCTGGCCGAGGTCCGAGCGCTGCCCGCGTCGGTCATCAAGGCCGTCCACCTGTCGGACGGGTTCGACCTGGACCGTGACCGGACGGTTCCCGACCAAGCCGTCCACCGGAACGTCGTCATCGGTGGCGGTGCGATCCCGCTGCAGCAGTGGGTCGACGCGATCAAGGCCACCGGGTACGACGGATGGTGGGTCACCGAGATGTTCTCCGACCGGGCGAACGAACAGGATCCGGCCGTCGTCGCACGCACCGTGCACGACCTGACCGCGATCCTGGTGGGCTGATCATGACGCAACGCTTCGCACTCGTCGGTGCCGGCTTCATCGGCGCAGTGCACGCCGCGTCCCTCGCAGCGCACCCCGACGTCGACTTCGTGGGGATCCACGACGTCGACCGTGACCGCGCTGCATCGCTGGCGGCACGGCACCGCACGCGGGTGCTCACCCAGGACGAGGCGTTCGACGCGGCGCGGGTCGACGCGGTCTTCGTCGCTTCCTCCACCGACACCCACGCGCAGCACCTGCGCGCTGCCGCCGACGCCGGGATCGCCGTGCTCTGCGAGAAACCCATCGCTGCCGGGTACGCCGACGCGGTCGCGGTGGTGGAGCACGTGCGTGCCAGCGGCGTGCCGGCGATGCTCGACTTCAACCGGCGGTGGGACCGTGACCACGCCGAGCTGCAACGCATCGTCGCCGCGGGGGAGATCGGTGCGGTCGAGCTCCTCCAGCTCAGCTCCCGTGGCCCGTCCCTGCCGCCGCTCGACTACCTGCGGGTCTCCGGCGGCCAGCTCCGCGACCAGACCGTGCACTTCTTCGACCTCGTGCGGTGGATCACCGGCGAGGATCCGGTGACGGTCGCGGTGGCGGGTTCGGCGCTCGTTGACCCGGCCATCCGCGAGTTCGGCGACGTGGACACATCGGTCACGACCCTCACGATGCCCTCCGGCGCGCTCGTGCAGATCGACAGCGTGCGGCGCACCGGCTACGGCTACGACGAGCGCATCGAGGTCATGGGGTCGTCCGGACTCGTCGAGTCGCGGCGGAACCACCGCGGGAACGTCGCTCGTTACACCGACGGGCACATCGTCGCGGACGGACTCCACGACGGCTGGTTCGAGCGCGTGCAGCCCACCTACGCCGCGACGCTCGCCGCCTTCGTCGCGTCGCTCGAGTCCGGATCTGAGCCGCCGGTCTCCCTGGAGGACGGGCTCAGGGCCCAGGCCATCGCCGAGGCGGCCACTCGTGCCCTGTCGTCGGCACGGACGGAGCACATCGACTACTGACCCCGGTCGGCCGAGTCGGACTCGCGCCGGTAGGATCGATGACCATGGTCGAACTGGACTTCACCGAGCAGCTCTCCGCCCTTCGCGAGACCTTCGGCAACATCCGCTCGGTGGTCGACGTCGACCGCCTGCAGCGTGAGATCGCCGACCTCAGCGAGCAGGCCGGGGCCCAGGACCTCTGGGACGACGTCGACCACGCGCAGCAGGTGACGAGCGCGCTCTCGCACCGGCAGTCGGAGCTGAAGAAGATCACCGACACCGAGCAGCGCATCGACGACCTCGAGGTGCTGGTCGAGATGGCGAACGAGGGCGACGACCAGGAGTCCGCCGACGAAGCGCTCGCCGAGCTCAAGGCGATCCAGAAGATGATCGGCGACTTCGAGGTGCAGACGCTCCTCGACGGCGAGTACGACGACCGTCCGGCCGTCATCACGATCCGTGCCGGCGCCGGTGGTGTCGACGCGGCGGACTTCGCCGAGATGCTCCTCCGCATGTACCTCCGGTACGCCGAGCAGCACAACTACAAGACCACCGTGATGGACACCTCGTACGCCGAAGAAGCGGGCATCAAGTCCGCGACGTTCGAGATCGACGCCCCGCACGCGTTCGGCACGCTGTCGGTCGAGGCCGGCACCCACCGCCTGGTCCGGATGTCGCCGTTCGGTGCCGCCGGCAAGCGCCAGACGTCCTTCGCCGCGGTCGAGGTCATCCCGCTCATGCCGGAGACCGCCGTCATCGACATCCCCGAGAACGACATCCGCGTCGACGTGTTCCGCTCGTCGGGCCCCGGCGGACAGTCCGTCAACACGACCGACTCGGCGGTTCGGCTGACGCACATCCCGACCGGCACCGTCGTCTCGATGCAGAACGAGAAGTCACAGATCCAGAACCGTGCGGCCGCCATGCGCGTGCTGCAGTCGCGCCTGCTCCTCCTGAAGAAGGAAGAGGAGAACGCGAAGAAGAAGGAACTCGCCGGCAACATCACGGCGAGCTGGGGCGACCAGATCCGGTCCTACGTCCTGGCGCCGTACCAGATGGTCAAGGACCTCCGGACGGAGCACGAGGTGAACAACCCCTCAGCCGTGTTCGACGGCGATCTGGACGGCTTCATCAACGCGGGCATCCGCTGGCGCAAGCAATCCGCTGCCGAGTAGGGGTTCGTGAGCCGCGCGCCTCGCTTGCTTTCCAAGCGGGGCGACCTACCCTGATCCGGTCATGATCAAATTCGACCAGGTCACCAAGGTCTACTCGGGCAACCCGAGTCCGGCGCTCGACAACCTCACTCTCGAGATCCTCAAGGGCGAGTTCGTGTTCCTCGTGGGCGCGTCCGGTTCCGGCAAGTCCAGCTTCCTGCGCCTCGTGCTCAAGGAGGAGAAGCCCACCAGCGGGCAGATCCACGTGCTCGGGCAGCGCCTCGGGTCCCTGGCATCGCGGAAGGTCCCGTACTTCCGCCGCAACCTCGGCGTGGTCTTCCAGGACTTCCGTCTGCTGCCGAACAAGAACGTGTTCGACAACGTGGCGTTCTCGCTGCAGGTCATCGGCAAGAGCAAGGGCTTCATCAGCGAGGCCGTGACCGACGTGCTGAAGCTCGTCGGTCTCGCCGGCAAGGCCTCCCGCATGCCGCACGAACTCTCCGGTGGTGAGCAGCAGCGTGTGGCCATCGCCCGCGCCGTCGTGAACAAGCCGGCGATCCTGCTGGCCGACGAGCCCACCGGGAACCTGGACCCCACCACGTCCGCCGGCATCATGGCGCTCCTCGAACGCATCAACCAGGGAGGCACCACCGTGCTGATGGCGACGCACGACGCCAGCATCGTGAACCAGATGCAGCGGCGGGTCATCGAGCTCTCGAACGGCACCGTCCTGCGCGACGAGCAGTCCGGCGGCTACCAGACCCAGGCCGTCCCGATCCAGCGAGGCACCGTGTCCAACACCACCGGCATCCAGACGATCCCGGGGCTCATCCGATGAGGCTCGGGCTCGTCATGTCCGAGGTCGGCTCGGGCCTGCGGCGCAATGCGTCGATGGTCGTCTCCGTCGTCCTCGTGACCTTCATCTCCCTGACCTTCGTCGGCACCGCGATCCTGCTCCAGATGCAGATCAACCAGATGAAGGGGTACTGGTACGACCGGGCACAGGTCGCCGTCTACCTGTGCACCGACACCGACACCACGGGCAACTGCACCGGCGCGAAGGCGACCGCGGACCAGCGCGAGCAGGTCCAGGCGCAGCTCGACTCGTCGACGCTCAAGCCGTACATCGAGAAGACCTACTACGAGAACCAGGACCAGGCCTTCACCCGGTTCAAGGAGCAGTTCAAGGACTCGGCCGCGACGGAGTTCGTCAAGCCGGAGTACCTGAACGAGACCTTCTGGGTGAACCTGAAGAACCCGTCGCAGGCAGACGTCCTGGTCGAGAGCCTGTCGAAGGTCGCCGGCGTGCAGAGCGTCGTCGACCAACGCGGGTACCTGCAGCCGATCTTCAACCTGCTCAACGCCTCGTCGTACACGGCGATCGGCATCGCGGCGCTCATGCTCGTGGCCGCGGTGCTGCTCATCGCGACGACGATCCGCCTGTCGGCGTTCAGTCGACGGCGAGAGCTCGGCATCATGCGGCTCGTGGGTGCGTCGAACCGGTTCATCCAGACACCGTTCGTGCTCGAGGGGGTGATCGCCGCCGCCATCGGAGCCGTCCTGGCCGGAGGCGCGATCACCGCGGTGGTCTGGTTCTTCGTCCGGAACTTCCTGGCGGAGCGCTTCACCGGCACGGCGTTCATCGGCATGGGAGACGCGGCCATCGTGGTCCCCGCGGTGATCGTGATCGGGGTGCTCCTCGCCGCGGCATCGGCGTCGATCGCCATCCGCCGGTACCTGAAGGTCTGACGCAGCACAGCATCCGCGAACGGGCGGCGCGCCGGGAAGGTGCGCCGCCCGCTTCGTGTTGAGTAGTCTGTAGGGCTGCGCGGAACCACCCACGCAGCGCACTGCACCGGTCACCATCGAGAGGAGTCGTCATGGCGAAGGAACGCGGGGAGAAGATCGTCGCGACGAACCGTCGCGCCCGGCACGACTACCTCATCGAGGACACGTACGAAGCGGGCATGGTCCTGTCCGGCACCGAGGTGAAGTCCCTGCGGATGGGGCGCGCGTCCCTGGTCGACGGGTACGCCTACATCGACGGTGGCGAAGCGTGGATCGACGCCGTGCACATCCCGGAGTACACCGAGGGCACGTGGAACAACCACTCGCCGCGGCGGAAGCGCAAGCTGCTCCTGCACAAGCAGCAGATCGTGAAGATCTCGCACAAGACGGCCCAGGGCGGCTACACCCTCGTGCCGCTCCAGATCTACTTCCACGACGGTCGGGCCAAGATCGAGATCGCCGTGGCGAAGGGCAAGCGCGAGTTCGACAAGCGCCAGGCCCTGCGCGAGAAGACCGACAAGCGTGAGGCCGAGCGGGCCATGCGCACCCGGAACCGCGTCGGAGAGTAGCGCCGACGCACCTCCTCGGCTAGACTGAGGGACTGCTCCGACAGGGGCATTGGCAACTCAACAGCGTGACAGCGGCTCGCACGTCCGGCCCGCATGGGGATGATCGGTTTCGACATTGCCTGTGTGCCGACGGGAAGCGGGCCGAGGACCCACGGTTATCTCGTAAACGATCCGTGGAAAACAACAAGTGCCAATTCCAAGCGCACTGACTTCGCTCTCGCTGCGTAAGCAGCCCAGCACATGAAGTCCGTCGGCCAGGTGACCGTCTTCTAACCTGATCCCGACGTCATCCAGAGGACTTGCTGCACGGTTGCGCCTCAGGGCCGTGCGGGACTTGCACTGAGACTGGGCCCGTCGTCCTAGAAGCCGGTAGCAAAGGACGGGGCCGAGCAGAACGAACTATCCGGATACGCCCGTAGAAGACGTCGAATTGCAGCGATGGACGGGGGTTCGATTCCCCCCATCTCCACCATTCGCCGAACGACGAACCGCTGTCACGCTGCGCCACCTGAACGCCCCGGCACCGTCCCCTGGACAGTGCCGGGGCGTTCGCTGTTCCGCCACGTCCGAGGACTACGCTCCGGAGCAGGCGCGCAGAACACGCTCGCGTCGAACCCGAACGAGAGGTCAGCACGTGGTGCAGGAGATCGCGATCCGTGTCCGTCTGCGGGAGCAGGAACGAGTGGTGCTCAGCGAGTACGAGCGGATCGTGGGCTCCGTCGCCACGGTCGCCGCCCTCGCCGCATGGCTGCCGAACCCCGACACCCGCCTGGTCGTGCGCGGCCGCGGCGCCGAACCGGTGCGGCTCGAGACCGTCACGTACGGCTCGGTGGTCGAGATGCTCGTCGTGCTCGACCAGCGCTCCGCCGGGGTCGAACGTGCCGCCGCTGCCCTCGCCGCGCTCATCGAGTCGGTCCGCCACGAGCACGTCGCCGACGACGTCTCCGGGGTCGCCGGAGAACTCGATCGGCTCGACCGCGCTGCCCCGCGCGGACGCTCCGCCGTGGAACGCGCCCTGCGCACGTTCCTCGAGGGGGCACGATCCGACGTCCTCGCGCGCAAGGCGACCACCCGGGTGCGGACCGCGCAGGCCCTGCTCCGGCTCGCTGAGGCGGACGCGGTGCTGACGGTCGAGCGGGTCGCCGACGCCCTGGCGCCGGTGCTCGAGGAGCACGCGGTCGACGTCGAGCTGGACACCGGCTCGGCCGTGGTCGTCGAGCCGATCGACGGGGTGGAGTCGCCGGAGACCGAGGCTGCGTCCGCCGACGCCGACGCCTCGCAGGCGGAGCCGGAGGCCGTGTCGACCGTCCTGCCGCTGCCGACGGGTGCGAGCAAGGCGAAGTCCAAGAAGGACGACGACGGCAAGAAGAAGTCCAAGAAGGACGACGACGGCAAGAAGAAGTCCAAGAAGGACGACGACGGCAAGAAGAAGTCCAAGAAGGACGACGACGGGAAGAAGAAGTCCAAGAAGGACGACGACGGCAAGAAGAAGTCCAAGAAGGACGACGACGGCAAGAAGAAATCCAAGAAGAAGAAGTAGCTCGCAGCAGCCCCCGCTAGAAGTCGAACAGGTTCGCCCGGATCCCTCCGGCGCCGTACTCCCGTCGCAGGAGCCCTCGGCGCCGGAGCACCGGCACCAGGTCGCCGAACATCCGGTGGATCTGCGCCGGGTGCAGGTCGCCCGAGAAGATGATCCCGTCGTTGTCGGCGTCGCTGCCGAGCTCCTCGATGAAGTCCGCGAACTCGTCCGCCGTCCCGACGAACCCGGACCGCGATCCGGACCCCGGCGCGATCCGCCCCTGCCGCGCCCTGCGGGTGAGCAGCTCCCGCAGCGGTGCGTCCGGAGTGTCCCCGAGCAGCCCGCGGATCGTGCCGGCCGAGACGTGCTCACCGAAGGTCCCGTCGGGCACCGGGGCGTCCAGGTCGAGCGCGAGCAGGTCGGTCTCGGAGTCGCTCGACCACGCGATGGCCGCCGCATGCAGGGCTTCGTCGGTGGGGTGCTCGGACGCCGCGACGATGCGGTCGGCCTCCTCCGGCGAGGACACGATCACGGGCTTGAGCACGAACAGGATCCGCAGGTCCGCGGTCGACCGCCCTGCGGCCGCGGCGGCCGCGATCACCCGGGCTCGGTACTCCGTCACCGCGGCGGCGGACAGCGGCGCGAGTGCGAGCTGCACGTCCGAGTGGGTGCCGGCGAACGCGAGCCCTCGACCCGAGCCGCCGGGGGAGACCACCACGGGGTCCGACGCCAGCGGCAGGGCGTTCAGCGGACCGTCGGCGGTGAAGTGGGTGCCCTCGTGGTGGAACGCGTCGAGCGCGTCGCCGTCCGCGAAGTGCCACGAGTCCGGTGCGCCGACGTAGGCGTCGCCCCACGAGTGCCAGAGCCGGCGGAGCAGCGTGATCCACTCCTCGGCGCGGTCGTACGCCTGGTCGTGCGGCAGCGGCGGCAGGCCGGCGTGGCGTGCGCTGCCGACGTCGGTGACGACGTTGATGCCCAGACGGTCCGAGGACAGGTGCGCCAGGGTCGCGAACTGCCGTGCCGCCAGGTACGGCGGGGTGATGCCCGCGTTGACGGTCGGCGCGATGCCGATGTGCGAGGTCGCTGCGAACAGGTACGGGGCGAGCAGCAGCGGGTCGTGCTTCGGGCCGCCGTACGCCTGCCGGATGCGCAGGTCGAGGGTGGCGGGGGAGCCGAGCGAGACGGCGTCCTCGGCGATGACCAGGTCCATGCCGGCCTGCTCGAGCGTGCGGACGGACTGCTGGTACAGGTCCGGCTTCGTCCAGTCGTGGCCCCAGTCCCAGTCGGACCGCCCCCAGGCCTGCGGGCCGAAGCCGCGCGAGAAGAAGTACCCGAAGTGCTGCAGCTCGGCCATTCAGCGCCCCTGCCGGTCGAGGGCCGGCCCACCGACTGCCGTGCGCTGCGCGTCGGACGCTCCACGTGCCTCCAGGCCGGCGGCGGCGTCTGCGGACCGCACCGCGTCGAGCGCGCGTTCCAGGTCGCGGAGCAGGTCCGCGACGTCCTCGATGCCGACCGACAGGCGGATCAGGCCGTCGTCGATGCCCTGCTCGGCTCGCTCCTCCGGCGTGCGGCCGGCGTGCGTGGTGGTGGCCGGGTGCAGGATCAGCGAGCGGACGTCGCCCAGGTGGGTCATCCGGCTGAACAGCTGCACGGCGTCGATGAACGCCCGCGCGGCGGCTTCGCCACCGGCGAGCGTGAAGGCGAAGACGGACCCGGCCCCGCGGGGCAGGTAGCGCTGGGCGAGGTCGTGGAACGGACTGGAGGCCAGGCCCGCGTGGTCGACGCTCGTCACCTCCGGCTGCTGGTCCAGCCAGGACGCGACGGCCAGCGCGTTCGCGCAGTGGCGTTCCACCCGCAGCGACAGCGTCTCGATGCCCTGGCGGAGCAGGAACGCGTTGAACGGCGACGGCGCCGGACCGATGCGTGCGGCGACGACGTCGCGGGCGAACACGGCGAAGGCCCGGTTGCCGTACCGCTCGACGTAGCTCTCGCCGCCGAGGGACCGTTCGGGGCTGGTCAGGTGGGTCCAGCGCTCCGGGGCGGCGGACCAGTCGAACCGGCCGCCGTCGACGACCACGCCGCCGAGTCCGGCTCCGTGCCCGGACAGGAACTTCGACGCCGAGTGCACGACGATGTCCGCACCGTGCTCGACCGGGCGCACCAGGTACGGCGTGGCGAGGGTGTTGTCGACGATCAGCGGGACGCCGGCGCGGTGCGCGGTCTCGGCGACGCCGGTGATGTCGAGGACGTCGTTCTTCGGGTTCGGGATCGTCTCGGCGAAGAACGCCTTCGTGTTCGGTCGGACCGCGGCGGCCCAGGCGTCGAGGTCGCGGGCGTCGGTGACGAAGTCGACCTCGATGCCGAGCCGGCCGAGGTTCTGCAGCAGTAGCCCGCGCGTGCCCTCGTAGATGCTCCGGGCGCTGACGACGTGGTCGCCGGCCTGCAGCAGGCCGAGGAACGCCACGGTCGCCGCAGCCTGACCGCTGCCGACCAGGATCGCCTGGACACCGCGTTCGAGCAACGCCACGCGGCGCTCGACGTCGGCGTTCGTCGGGTTGCCGAGGCGCGTGTAGGTGTAGCCGTCGTCGGTGTCGGCGAAGCGGTCACGGGCCTGGTCGAAGTCGTCGAACAGGAACCCGGAGGACATGTGGATCGCGGGGATCCGGGCGCCGTGCCCGGCATCGGGCACGAAGCCGCCGTGTACCTGCTCGGTCGCGAAGCCGTGGTCGTCGGTCGCCATGGGACACCTCCGGGGGTCGTCTGGCGGTAGCCTCGCAGTCCCTCGGCGCGGACAGGCGATTGCGGCCCCCGGTTACGTGGCCGCGACCCCTCAGACGAGCGCGCGGACTCCGGCGACGACGGTGTCCCAGACCTGGAGCAGCGGCTCGCGCGCCAGCCACACGGCGACGGCGTTCACGGCGACGAACAGCACGAACCACAGGGACGCCGGCACCCGCATCTCGGCCGCGGCGATGTGGAAGTCGGTCTGCACCCGGGCGCCGGTGAGCAGCCACCGACCGACCTGCACCACCGAGCGCAGGCCGTCGACGACGAAGAACGCCCCGACGGCGGCGACCACCAGGACGGTGGCCTCGGACGGGCGGACGGCCACCCACAGGGCGAGCGCGTCGAAGCCGAGCACGACGAGCAGGCCGAACCAGTTCCGGACGAACGCCAGCGCCACGAGCCCGATGACCGCGAGCACCACCACGGGCAGCCAGCGGGAGCCGTGCAGCACCCCGGTCACCAGGAGCACGCCCGCCCACAGGGGTGCGCTGTACCCGGCGTACAGGTTCAGGATCCGGACGAGCCACCGGATGCCGCCGGGCACCCGGCCGAGCTGGACCCAGGCCTCGCCGGACCCGTCCGGGTGCAGCTCGATCCGCTGGATCCGCCCGCCGAACGGCACGACGACGATCGCGTGCCCGACCTCGTGCGCGATGGTCGCGGCGATGCGGGCCACCCGACCGACGAACGGCACGAACGGCAGGACGGCGCCGACGAGGAGCGCGACGAAGACGAGGGGCGGGGCTGCGGTGGTCAAGTGACCAGCATCGCAGCCCCGCCCAGGAAGACCCTGCGGGATCGGCGTCAGGGGAGCCCGGGCGTCGTCAGCACCACCGTGACCAGGACCACGGTGCTGACGATCGCCAGGGCGGTGAGGACGGCGAGGAAGACCGTCAGACGGTTCACGCGTCGGCGCCCGGCTATTCGACCGTCACCGACTTCGCCAGGTTCCGGGGTTTGTCGACGTCGCACCCGAGCTGCAGGGCCAGTTCGCGGGCCAGCATCTGCAGCGGCACGACGGCTTCGAGCGGACCCCACGGGGCGGTCATCGCGCCCCAGGCCAGGTCACCGGTGCCACGGCGGCCGAGCGCGGGGATGTCCGCGGACTCGCCGCCGATCGTGATGACGAAGCCGCCGCGGGCCCGGACCTCGGCGATCGCCGACTGGATCTTCGGCTCACCGTGGTCGATGACGACCACCGGGGTGCCGTCGTCCACCAGGGCGAGCGGCCCGTGCTTGAGTTCGCCGGCGGGGTACGCCTCGGCCCAGCGGTAGCTGAGCTCCTTGAGCTTCAGGGCCCCCTCGGCGGCGTACGGCAGCCCGGCACCGCGGCCGAGGAACAGGAAGCCCGTGGCCTCCTTGACGCTCGACACCAGCAGCGGCATCCGCTCGGCGGACACCCGCGCGGCGTGCTCGATCCGTGCGGGCAGGTCGAGCAGCTCGTCGACGAGCACCTGGGCGCGCGACGGTTCGATGCGGCCGGACGCCACCATCGCCGAGATCATCGCCGCGACGCCCACCACGACCTGCGCCGTGAACGTCTTCGTGGCCGCGACCCCGATCTCCGGGCCGGCGTGGCAGTCGAGCACGGCGTCGGCGCGTCGGGCGAGCGAGGAGTGCATGTTGTTCGTCAGCGCGAGCACCGGGTGGCGGTCCTCGAACCGGTCCAGGGCGCGGAGCACGTCGGCCGTCTCACCGGACTGGCTGATCGCGACGACCAGGGTGCCCGGACCGAGCACGGCCTGGTCGGCCTCGCTCGCGACGACGATGTCGGTCGGCACACCACCGATCCCGCGCAGCGCGGTCGCGATCACCTGGCCCGCGTTCAGCGACGTGCCGCAGGCGACGATCGCCAGCCGGTGGAAGCCGGCCAGGCCGAGGCCCACCCACATGCTGCCGTCGGCGGTGCGGCGGACCACCCGGTCCAGGATCGTGGCGACGACGTCGGCCTGCTCGTCGATCTCCTTCGCCATGTGGTCGGTGTGGTCGCCGAGGTCGAGCGCGGCGGCGGCGAACGGGGACGGCGTGGGGAACGGCACGGGCACCGTGATGCCGTCGGACGACCAGGTCCAGGCCTCGCCGAGCTCGACGACGTCGCCGTCGCGCAGCGCAACGAAGGTCTCGCACCACTCGGCGATCGCGCCGATGTCGCTCGCCACGAAGTCACCGCGGCCGGAGCGGGCGACGACGAGCGGCGAACGGTCCGCCGCCACGACCATGCGGCCGTCCCGGGCGTCCAGGACCACGATCGCCCACGAGCCCTCGAGCTGCGCCGTCGCGATCTGCACCGCGAGCATCAGGTCCGGGTCGACCGCCAGGGCGCGCTCGACCAGGTGCGCGATGACCTCGGAGTCGACGTCGGACCGGAAGCGGTGGCCCTGCGCCTCGAGCGTCTGCCGCAGCCGCTCCGCGTTCTCGACGATGCCGTTGTGCACGATCGAGATCCGGCCGGTGCAGTCGGCGTGCGGGTGTGCGTTCGCCTCGCGCACGGCACCGTGCGTGGCCCAGCGGGTGTGACCGATGCCGACGCCGGTGAGCGCGTCACCGGAGCGCGCAGCGACGAGCGTGCGCAGGTCGCCGACGCGGGAGACCGAGCGGATCGTCTCGGTGCGGCCGACGGCCGTCCGGACGGCGATGCCGGCGGAGTCGTACCCGCGGTACTCGAGTCGTTCGAGTCCGTCGAGCAGGTAGGGGGTCGCGTCGTCAGACACGCGGGCCGCGATGATGCCGCACATCGGCTGTCCCTTCGGGGGAACGAGGGTGGGTGGAACGGGGAGGTGGAACTGGTGCGGCACCGACCGCCGTCGGGTCTGCCGCGCGTCCAGGGCCTCCCGGCCCGGGAACCGACGCCCGTCCTCGGATCAGGCGAGGACGGACGTCGGTGTCGTTGGGCCGAGGGGTTCGGGTACCGGACGGGGTACCGCGGGCTGGCCCCCGGGGGAGGGGCACGGCGGTCGGTGCAGGAGAAGCCTCACCCGCCGCTGACCACACGGCAACACCCGTCGGACGCTCTTGCGGTTCCCCGCGTGCGGGGGCACACCGCGCTGCGGTCGCGTGCGGACTCCCGCAACCGCGCGCAGACAGGAGGCCCGGTACCAGCTGGTACCGGGCCTCCCGTCCGTCCTGTGGTGCGTCTCCTACGTGAGGAGCGCGACCAGGTGCGATCGCGACCGCGCGCCGACCTTGCGGTAGATCTGCGTGAGCCGCAGCTCCACCGTGCGCTGCGACATGAACAGCGACGAGGCGATCTCGCGGTTGCGGTAGCCCTCGGTGACCTTCTGCACCACCGCACGCTCCTCGGCGGTCAGCGACGTGAGCACCGCCGACGCGTCGGGAGCGCTGCGCGGCGTCCCGGGGAACGCCGGCGAGAGCACCGGTGCGGACCGGATCGACGACGAGCCCGTGCCGAACTGCGGCATCGCCGGAGCCGGCGCCGGCGTCACGAGCGGTCGACGCAGGCCGGCCGCCTCGTACGCCGCTGCGGCCGCCGCGCCGAGACGCGGCCGTTCCGCCGGGTTGCCGACCGCGGCCAACGCCGCGAACGTGCGAGCCCGTTCGTACTGCGAGTCGTGCGGCTGGAACAGCTCCAGCGCACGGCGACGGGCCGGCTCGCGGGTGGTGTCGTCGGCGACGAGCGCGAGGCTCCGCGCCAGCACCAGGGCACCCCAGCGTCCGGGCCGGGCGTGGTGGTCCGCCGCCAGGCGGGCCGTGATCGTCCGGGCGTCGTCGATCCGTCCGAGCCGCACGTACGCCTCGACCAGGTCGCCGAGGTGCCGGAGCACCGCGGGGTTCCGGAGCGACCGACCGATGGCGTCGGCTGCCTCGAGCGCGGTGGCTGCCTCGTCGAGGCGGCCGTCGAGCAGCAGGACCTTGCCGCGGAGCGCGTGCAGCTTCGCCGTCGCACCCCAGAGCCGACTCGTCGAACGGTGCGCGAGGCACCGGTCCACGACGTCGAGCGCCTCGGCGGAACGGCCCTCGGCGAAGTGCCGCCACGCGACGGCGATCGCCCTGGAGGGCTCACGCAACCGCTCGGCGACGGACGAACCGGACTCCCACACGTCGATCGCGCGGAGCGCCTGCCGGAAGTTCCCGGAGCGCACCTCGTTCTCGGCCGTCAGGTAGCGCGCCGCCTCGGTCCACACCGCTGCGGTCTCCTGCCCCCGGGCGAGCACGAGTGCGAACACCCGTCGCGCGCTCCGGTAGCGCTCGCCGATGCTCAGCGCGTGGGCGAGGAGCAGCAGGGCCGGGTCGGACATCGCCACGAGCTCCGACGTCGCGAGCCCGTCGTGCAGCTCGGTGTCGGGCGGCAGCACGCCGTCCACGGCGGCGATGAGCTCCCGCGCGGTCGTCGCGATCTCGAGGGTGTGCGCGGACGCCGACCCCTCGAGCGGTTCGATCCGGTGCAGCAGGTCCTTGGCCTGGTCGAGCTCCCACGCCTCGGCACGGAAGCACGCCACCATGGCCATCAGCCCGGCGACGGCGTCCACCTCGGCCGGGTCGGTCGCGTCGACGGGGACGAGCAGCTCGTCCGCGTGCACGGCGTCACCGCTGAGGTACTCGGCCGAGTACTGCAGGCGGAGCCGGCGGACCTCGTTCGGCGTCGTCCGGAACGGACGGAGCGCCGCGAGGTACCGCGCGGCGAAGCCGAGCAGGCGCTTGCCGAGCATGGCCTCCGCGACCCCGAGGAGCGCGACGTGCTCGTCCTCGGTCCCGCCACCGACGTGCAGTGCACGCTCGGTCAGGGCGATCGCGGCGTGCACGTTGCCGTCCACGACGTACGACCGTGCGGCCTGGAGCAGCGCCACCACGTCGGGGACGTCGTCGACGAAGCTCCGGTGCCACGCGGCCGACCGCGGGTCGGTCTCCGCGCTCGCCGTCGCCAGCTCGGCGTGTGCCGCACGACGGTCACGAGCGGGCATCCGCCAGTAGAGCGCGGAACGGACCAGCGGGTGCCGGACGGTGACGCTCTGGCCGCGGACGGTCGCGAGACCGGCCCCGACCAGGTCGTCCAGCTCGTCGCGGTCCCACGCCGTGGTCTTCGCGACGGGCACCAGGGCGAGCTTCGCGAGGACGTCCAGATCGCGTCCCGCGGCGGGCCCGAGTGCGAGTGCCGCGATGGCCTCGGTCGTCGGAGTGGGTCGGAGCGGGAGCACGATCGGCTCCGCGCCGGTGAGCTGCTCCCGGGTGAGCACCGCGAGCTGTTCGCGGAGCGCGCCGGGGTTGCCGCCGGTCTCCTCGGCGAGGACGGCGAGGACGCCGTCGTTCGCCTCGGCCGGTGCCATGGCCCGGGCGAGGATCAATGCCTCGTCCGATGCCAGCGGTTCGATGCGCAGGGTCGGCAGGGCCGCGAGCGGACTGTCCGACGGCACCGAACGGACCGTCGCCACGACGCGCAGGGCGGTGCCCGCGAGTCGTCCGGCGAGGAACGCGATGAGTTCCTGGCTCTCCGCGTCCATCCGGTCGAGGTCGTCGATGAGGACGAGCGTCGGCGGGAGGGTCAGGGCGTGCACGGCGTCGAGGAAGTCGTGCGCCGCCGCCAGCCCGGCCGTCACGGCGGCCGCGGTCCCGCCGGCCTGCAGCAGGTGGGCGATGTGCGCGGTCGCTCGGGGGTCGTCGAGCGCGGTGAACAGGGAGGTCACCCCGGCCAGTGGCCAACGGGATTCACTCCCGTTGACACCGACCCGGACGACGGGGAGGGAAACGCGGTTCGAGACCGCGTCGAGGACGCTGCTGCGTCCGGAACCAGGGTCGCCGACCACGACCATCGCGGACTCCCGTGGGAGCACTGCGAGGGTCGCGATCCGGTCGACCTCGAGACGTCGACCGGTGAGTGCCATGACTCACCGGCCTCCGGGTCCGGAGGCGGATGCTGCGAGGAGGGCGTCGGCGAACACGGGGGTCGCTGCGACGGGGCGCACGGAGGCGGACCGGACTGCTGCACGGCGGGTGACCGTGGCGGAGTGCGGACGAGCGGCGGCGACTGAGCGCGCGCCGGAACTGTCGTGGATTGGATGCGGTCGACGAGTGTGGGTGCACTCGGTTCCGCTCGGGAACGATGATGTCATCGTCTGTATCACCCCTCGGGTTAGGGTCTTCGGACGAACACGACCGGTCTGTTCCGCCGTCCGGATCTAGGGAATCCGAGAGCATCACGTGACCTGCCGTCTGGAGCACGATAACTCAGGTACCGGCTCGCCGAGCGGACTCCGGTGAGCAGATGTCCAGAACGGTGCCCCCAGTACGGGGGGCCACGACGGGGGAGTGGCACCCGCCCTCCTGACCCCGATCCGGGTCCTCCGGACGGAACCGGGGTACAGGTCTGTCCGGACCTCGTTCGTCGTCGCAGGTGTAGCCAGGACGGGATGTCCAACGCCGAACCGACCGACGCCCGCCTCGATGACCGCACCCGGTGGCGGGCCTTCGCCGTGTGCGTGGCGGTGGCGGCCCTGACGATCCTCGACCTGTCCAAGGTGAACGTCGGGCTGCCCTCGATCGAGCAGTCCCTCGGAGCCACCAGCTCGTCGCTCCAGCTCATCGTGGCGGGGTACGCGCTGGCGTTCGGCCTCGCCCTGGTGCCCGCGGGTCGGCTCGGGGACCTGAAGAGCCGGCGCGTCATGTTCATCGTGGGGCTCAGTGCGTTCACCGGATCGAGCCTGCTGTGCGCCGTCGCACCGAACATCGAGGTCCTGATCGTCACGCGGATCCTGCAGGGCTTCGCCGCCGGGATCCAGATGCCCCAGGTCATCGGACTCGTGCAGCAGCTGTTCCGCGGGCCGGAGCGGGGCCGCGCGTTCGGGCTCTTCGGGGCGATGATCGGCATCTCCACCGCCCTCGGGCCGACCATCGGCGGTGGCCTCATCGCGATCGGCGGCGAGGAGTCCGGCTGGCGGCTGCTGTTCTGGATGAACGTGCCCCTCGGGATCGCCGCACTGCTCTTCGCCGTCCGCCTGCTGCCGAAGGGCGCCCAGGGGAAGGCGCAGGACCGTGAACTGGACGTCGTCGGCATCCTGCTGCTCGGCGCGGCGATCATCACCCTGATGCTGCCGTTCGTGCTGACCAGCGGCGGGGGTGGTTCCGCGACCCGCTGGTTCTGGCTGGTGGGCTTCGCGGTGTTCCTCGTGCTGTTCGTGCTCTGGGAGCAGCGGTTCAAGCGGCAGGGCAAGTCACCCGTGGTCCACTTCGAGCTGTTCCGGCTGTCGTCGTACCGCAACGGGCTGTCGATCGTCGCCGTCTACTTCGCGGCGCTGCCGGCGTCGTTCCTCATGGTGACGCTGTACCTGCAGGAGGGCCTCGGGCTCTCGCCGCTGTTCGCCGGCATGGTCAGCATCCCCTTCGCCGCGACGAGTGCCGTGGGCTCCTACATCGGCGGACGGATCGTCGACCGGGTCGGGCGGGCGCTGGTCGTCGCCGGGCTCGGGATGGTCGTCGTCGGTTTCCTGCTGCTCATGGTCGCCGCCGTCGCCACCCCGCCGGAGGTCACCCCGTGGGCGATGGCGGGCGCGTTCCTGGTGGGCGGACTCGGTGGCGGGTTCGTGGTGTCGCCGAACCAGACCCTGACCCTGGCCGAGATCCCCGTCGAGCAGTCCGGGGTGGCGGGGTCGATGCAGCAGCTCGGGCAGCGTGTCGGCACCGCGATCGGCACCGCCGTCGCCACGAGCATCTTCTACGGGATCGTGCGGAGCGAGGCGGCGGGCTCGGGTTCCGGTGGCTCCGGCGCTCGTCTCGACGCGTACCACGACGCGTTCCGCAGCGGCACGACGTTCACGGTGTCGCTGATGGCGCTGGCGCTCGTGCTGGCCGGTGCGGACCTGGTGGCGCGTCGTCGGGCGGCGCGGCGGTCGGACGGGGACGCCGAGCACTCGGACGCGGCTGCGGGGTCCGCCGAGCGCGCCGGGGCGAACGGATCCGCCGAGCGGACCGAGGCGCCGGGGTCCGCCGAGCGAGGCTGACCTGCCCGCCGACCGTGCCTAGGAGTCGCGGCGGATGACCTCGACGACGGCGTCGTGCACCAGGCCGTTCGATGCGAGCGCGCTGCCGTGCCACGGCCCGGGATCGCCGTCGAGCGAGGTGAAGCGGCCACCGGCCTCTTCGACGATGGGGACGAGAGCTGCGATGTCCCACGGCTTCAGGTCCGGTTCGCCGGCGACGTCGAGGACGCCCTCGGCCACCATCATGTACGACCACATGTCGCCGTAGGCCCGGGTGCGCCAGACCCGGCGCGACAGGTCGACGAGCGGCTCGAGGCGGTCGTCGTCGTCCCACTGCTGGATGCTGTTGTAGCTCAGGCTCACGTCGGCGAGCTCGGACACCCCGGAGACCCGGAGCGGTCCGTCCAGCGAGAACGCGCCGGAACCCTCGGCCGCCCACCAGCGCTTGCCGAGGGCGGGCGCACTGACGACGCCGAGCACCGGGCGGCCGTCGACCGCGAGTGCGATGAGGGTCGCCCACACCGGCACGCCCCGCAGGTAGTTGGCGGTGCCGTCGATCGGGTCGACCACCCACTGGCGGTGTCCTTCGCTGACGGCCTCGGCCCCGGTGTCCGCCGTCGTCTCCTCGCCGAGGAACGCGTCGTCCGGTCGCTCGGCGGCGAGTCGCTCGCGCAGGGCTCGTTCGACGGCCTGGTCGGCGTCGGTGACGTGCGTGCTGTCGGCCTTCTTCGTCACGTGCAGGTCGGCGGCACGGAAGCGCTCGAGGCTGATCGCGTCGGCGGTGTCGGCGAGGGAGCGGGCGAAGTCCAGGTCGGCGCTGAGGTCCACGTCGCCCAACCTACCGTCGCTACGCGGCGACGACCTCTTCTTCCTCGAACCGGGTCACCTCGCGCTCGCGGGCGATGCGGGTCCGGCGGGCGACGAGCCCGTGCACCACGACGCAGAGCAGGAGCGCGGCGGCCAGCCAGAGGGCGAGCACGAGCGACGAACGCCCGAGCGAGGCGTCCGGGAAGTACTGCAGGTCCTGTGCGGCCTGCAGCCACGCGGCACCGCTCCAGAAGGTGTGCAGGGCGGCGAAGAACCCGGGCTGGAACGCCGGCTGGAAGATCCCGCCGGACGACGTGAAGTTCAGCATCACGAACAGCATCGTGAGGATCGGGGTGGTCCACCGGCCGAGCACGGGGTGCAGCCCCACGCCGAGCGCGACGATGATCGCGTCGTAGAGCCAGGCGAACAGGAACACCTGCCAGTGGTGCGTGGTGATGACGCCGTAGATCGGTCCGGCGACGATCACGCCGATGCCGGCGACGATCCCCGCGGTGGCGAGCCCGATGACCGCGGTCCACACGGCGCGGAGCTTCGTCGCGACCGAGGCCACGGCGATCGCGGACGCGTACCCGCCGACGCTCAGGGCCACGAGCAGGAAGAACAGCCCCTGGCCGGTGGTGTCCTGGTCGCCCGTGGGCACGACGTCGACGACCCGGAACGGCACGTGCTGGTCGTAGGCGATCGGCAGGAAGACCTTCTGCGCGGCGCTCGCGGTGGTCTCCGACGCGGCGGTCGAGACGTAGAGCGTGGCACCCGTCGCCGTCGGCGCGTACACGGCGGCGAGGTCGCGGTCGCGCACCTGCTGCTCGGCCGCCTTCGTCGATGCGACGACGTGGGCAACGAGGGCACCGTCGGACTGGTCGGTCACGGTCTGGGCGAACACCTGGGTGGCCGCGCCCTGGCCGACGATGCCGACGGGCAGTTCCTGCGGGGCCGGGGCGTGGAAGGCACCGAGGTAGGCCAGGCCCATGCCGGCGGCCAGGAACAGCGGCACGAGGATGTGCGAGGCGAACGTCAGCAGCACGCGACCGAGGCCGGCGGGGCGCAGGACGCTGTCGGACCGCTGCGGCTTCGGGGCTCGTGGGGACTTGTGGGTGGGGGAGTGGTGCGCGTGCGACGTCGTCGTCGTGCTCGGGGACGGGGCGTCGACAGCGGGGGTCGGCGCAAAGTTGTACTTTGCAACTTCAGACACGACCGCAACTGTACAACCCCGATGCGCGCTTGTCGACGCCAGGCTGGTGCCGAGGCGCCGTCCGGTGCGAGGTTGCCCACTCCGTGCGAGGCACGCGAGGCCGCACGGAGTGCACGACCTCGCACCATTCGTGCGCCCCTCGCACGGTGCGAGGTCTGCACCGTGCGGGGGGCGCGAGAACCGGAGTGGTCACGACTCACCGCGCGCCGGCGCACGAGTGGTCACGAACTGTCGGGTGCCGCCCCTCCAGCCGACAGTTCGTGACCCCTCGACGCACGCACGGCGGGGTGTCGTGACCAGCCGCCGCCCGTCGACCCGCAGCCGCCGACTGCCCGACCGGCACCACCCGGCGCGCTACTCGGAACCGGGGTCGGACGCGCCCATGCCGGTCAGCAGCGCCCGGAACGAGTCGAGCCGCTCGACGCCGGTCGGCCCGAGCTCCCCGTCCTGCACCCGGTCGACGATCTCCCAGTCGTGCGCCTGCGCCAGCGGGATGCCGTCCCGCGCGGGCAGCACCGGCACGGCGTGCGACGCGAACGCCCGGAAGACGTTCGCGGGGTCGACGTGCCCCAGGCCGAACGACCGCACACCCGGCGTGTCGATGATCCACCCGCCGTCGCGGACCTGCAGCGCGATCGACGACGACGACGTGTGCCGCCCGCGACCGGTCACGGAGTTCACGACGCCGATCGCGCGCGTCGACCCGGTCAGGGCGTTCACCAGCGTCGACTTGCCGACGCCGGAGTGTCCGACGGTCACGGTCACCTTGTCGTCCAGGAGCTCGTGCAGCGCCTCGAACGGGACGTCGTCCGATCGGCTCGTCACGATCCGCAGATCCAGGCACGCGAAGTGCGCCAGGAACGCAGCCGGGTCGGCGAGGTCGGTCTTCGTGATGCAGAGGATCGGGTCGAGGCCGGCGTCGAACGCGGCCACCAGGTACCGGTCGATCAGGCGGGTGCGCGGCTCGGGGTCGGCGGCGGCCACCACGATGAGCATCTGGTCGGCGTTCGCCACGATGACGCGCTCGACCTCGTCGGAGTCGTCGGCACTCCGTCGCAGCAGGGTGGTGCGCTCGGCGACCTTGACGATGCGCGCGAGCGACCCGGGGTCGCCCGAGACGTCCCCGACGAGCGACACGTGGTCACCCGTGACGACGGACTTCTTGCCGAGCTCGCGGGCCTTCGTGGCGGTGATGACGTGGTCGTCGATCAGCACGCCGAACCGCCCGCGGTCGACGTTCGTCACCCATCCGACGGGGGCATCGTCGTACGTCGGCCGGGTCTTCGTGCGCGGTCGGTTGCCCTTCGGGTTCGGACGCACCCGGACGCTCGACTCGTCGTACTGCCCGTACGGCTCGTCCGCGTCGGAGTCGTCACCGTCGGCGTCGTCCCACCAGCTCATGCGTCAGTCCCCACTCACCGGTGCAGCGGACACCGAGGACGCCACGAGCGCGGCCCACAGCTCCGGGAACTGCGGCAGCGTCTTCGCGGTCGACCCGATGTCGTCGACGGCGACGCCGCCGACGACGAGGCCCACGATCGCCCCCGCGGTCGCCATCCGGTGGTCGTCGTACGCGCCCCAGGCGCTGCCGTGGAGCGGCGCCGGCTCGATCCGCAGGCCGTCGTCGAGTTCGTGCACCGCGCCTCCAGACCGGTTGAGGTCCGCCGCCAGCGCGGCCAGGCGGTCCGTTTCGTGCCCCCGCAGGTGGCCGATGCCGGTGATCTCGCTCGGGCCGTCCGCCAGCGCGGCCAGCGCGACGAGCGCCGGGGCGAGTTCGCCGCCGCGGCTCAGGTCGAGTTCGAGACCCGGCAAGGAGGCCCCACCGCGGATCCCGACGCCGCCGTCGACGACCAGGTCGTCACCGTCACGGGCCACGCTCGCCCCCCACAGGGGCAGGAGCGTCTCGAGGTCGGCACCGACCTGCGTCGTCTCGGTGGGCCAGGTGCGGATGCGCACCGTGCCGCCGGCGACGAGCGCGGCGACCGCGAACGGCGCGGCGTTCGACAGGTCGGGCTCGATCGTGACGTCACGCGCGCCGATCGGGCCGGGGTGCACGACCCACTCGCCGACCGACGGCTCGTCGACCCGGACGCCGCGGGCGCGGAGCGCCGCGACGGTCATCTCGATGTGCGGCATGCTCGGCAGGCGTTCGCCCACGTGGGTGAGGTGCAGGCCCTCGTCGAAGCGGGGCGCCGACAGCAGCAGGCCGGAGACGAACTGCGAGGACGCCGACGCGTCGATCGTCAGGGCGCCACCGCGGACCGAGCCGGTGCCGGTGAACGAGAACGGCATCGAACCGCCGCCGTCGTCCGTGACGTCCACACCGAGGTCCACGAGTCCCTGCACGATGGCGTGCATCGGCCGCTTGCGGGCGTAGGGGTCGCCGTCGACCGTGACGGGCCCGACGGCCAGGGCGGCGAGCGGCGGCAGGAAGCGCATCACGGTGCCGGCCAGCCCGCAGTCCAGCCGGACGTCGCCGTGCATCGGGGCGGGCGTGATCCGGAGGTCCGGGCCGTAGGGGTTCGGGGCGGTGCCGGCCGCCGGCTCGAGCTCCTCGATGCCGACGCCGAGCGCACGGAGGCCCGCGATCATCAGCGCCGAGTCACGGGAGTGCAGCGGGAGCCGGATCGTCGAGGGGCCGTCCGCGAGGGCCGCGAGCACGAGCTCCCGGTTCGTCAGCGACTTCGACCCGGGCAGCGCGACGTCACCGCGCAGCGGACCCCCTGCGACCGGGGCGATCCAGGGGTCGGCGGGCTGGGCCCCGCTGTGGGAATGCGTCGTGTCTGCCATCGGTTCACCAGGGTACTGAACGCACCGGGAGGATCAGTGGCGACAGCAACACTCGCACGAGAGCGGACCGGCACGGCGACCGTGCTGACCGCGGTGCCGACGACGCTCGGCACGCTCGGCCTAGACTTGGCGGCGATGACGACCGACGAACCGCAGGCAGCTCCGCACCACCTGGTCGACGAGACCGAGGTGCAGCTCGACGCCGTCGAAGAGGAGCACGAAGCCCTCGACGACGCCGCAGACGAGCCGGTGGACGCGAAGACCGTCTCCGAGGCGGAGCTGCGGTCCTTGTTCGAGGACCAGGCCCTGCCCTTCATGGACCAGCTCTACGGTGCGGCCATGCGGATGACCCGCAACCCGGCCGACGCGTCGGACCTGGTGCAGGAGACGTTCGTCAAGGCCTTCGCCGCGTTCCGCCAGTTCAAGCAGGGCACGAACCTGAAGGCCTGGCTGTACCGGATCCTCACGAACACGTTCATCAACACGTACCGCAAGAACCAGCGGAACCCGTACCAGGGCACCATCGACGAGCTCGAGGACTGGCAGCTCGGCGGCGCGGAGAGCGTCACCCAGTCGATCTCCGCCCGGTCCGCCGAGGCCGACGCGATCGACCACCTGCCGTCCTCCGCCGTGAAGGACGCCCTGCAGGCCATCCCGGAGGACTTCCGGATGGCCGTGTACTTCGCCGATGTCGAAGGCTTCTCGTACCAGGAGATCGCCGACATCATGAAGACCCCCGTGGGGACGGTCATGAGCCGCCTCCACCGTGGCCGCCGGCTCCTCCGTGGGCTCCTGGCGGACCACGCCCGTGAGACCGGCATCGTCCCGGACGCAGCGTCGACGGCGACGATGCGTGGACGGGGACGAGGCGCGGCACAGACGACGAAGGCAACCGCGGCCACGGGTCGCACCGGACGGAAGGACGCACGATGAGCGGCTGCGACTGCTCGAAGGCGAAGGCCGAGCTCGAGGAGTTCCTGCACGACGAGCTCCGCCACGAGGACGCCGCGGACATCCGCGAGCACATGGACGGGTGCGAGGACTGCCAGACCGAGCACCGCGTCGGCGTCGTGCTCATGGAGACCGTCCGTCGTGCCTGCAAGGAGACCGCTCCCGACCAGCTGCGCAGCGAGATCCTGGCGCGCATCCGGGTGGAGCAGGCGACGCACTGACGCCGCGCCCGTCCGGGGCGAGCGGGTCTGCGGGATCACCTCCCTCGGGCGTGGTGCTCTCGGACGGCTGCGGGTGTCAGCACGGTCGGGTGGACCCGTACGGTGTCGATCGACCCGACGAAGGTGTCGACGGTCGGTGTGTTCGGCCAGGTGGGGTCGACGAGCCCGTGGCCGGCTCGCCAGAACCCGTTGTACGACGCTGCGGATGCGACGTCGGTCCGCGCAGCGACCAGGGCGCCGTCGAGCCACAGCTCGAGCTGACCCGTGCGGAACTGTCCGACGGCGTGGTGCCACGACGAGTCGTCGACCCTGACGGTGCTCTGCACGACCTTCGCGACCGTGCCGTCCCAGACCCCGAACACCAGGTGTCCGTCCGGTCCGGTGTAGAAGTTCCGGTCGTAGGCGCTCGTGGCGCCCGTCGCCCGCTGGGCGAAGCCGATGATCCGGCCCTGTCGGTCGGTCCGGAACCACAGTTCGAGCGCGAAGACCTGCGGCGCCGCTCCCGCGGCCTTCGTGTGGACCACGCCGTCGGCACCGGAGCCCGACCCGAAGCTGATGAACGGGTTCTGGTCACACGAGCCGTCGACCCGGGTGACGCCGGCGCCGAGCGTCCCGTCCCGCCCGAGGCCCGACGTGTCCAGCACGGTGGGGCCGTTCTTCTCGGCGAAGTCCCACGCGAGTGACGTGCCGGGTGCGGGCTGGTGGAAGCACCCGAAGCCGCCGGTGCCGAGCGCCGAGGCGGTCCCGGTCGAGCCGCTGAACCCGGCACCGGCACCGGCGCCTGCTCCGGCGAGCAGGGTGAGGGTGATGGCCGCCGCCGTGAACACCGCGACCGGCGCCGTGGTCGCCGTCGGGGCGGCGACGGTCGCCGTCCGGGGCTCCGCGACGACGGGCGAGTGGAGGTCGCGGCGCGGCGTGCCGCAGGTGTGGCAGGGGCGACCGGCGACGATGTCCCGATCAGCACGGCCGGCGACGACGAGCACGGCGGTGACGACGCCGGCCAGCAGCAGGGACGTCCAGTCGCCCCCGCGGATCCAGACCCCCGGCAGTCCGATCCACGGGAACCGCAGCACCCCGACACCGAGGACCGCCGCGGGTTCGACGGCCGTGCGGTCGGCCGTCGGGTTCGCGTCCCCGCGCAGACGCAGGCCCCCGTCCGGTTCGATGCGCTCGAGCCGGTGCAGACGGAGACGATCCCGGTGGTCGGGGTCCTCGACGAGCAGCACCCGTCCGGCCTCGAGGTCGTCCGGGTCGACGGGCACCGCGGCGACGACGTCCCCGGTCCGGATGCCGGGGGCCATCGAGTCGGAGACGACCGTCGTGACGTGCCACCCGAGCGCCGCGGGGAGCGACGCCCACAGTGCGAGCAGCAGCACCGACCAGAGGACCGTCCGCGCCGAGACCGCGAGGAGCAGCCGGGGCAGGTCGCCGACGCATCGGACGTGACGGCGGGTGGCGACGTTCGGCATCGGCTGCTCCTCGGATCGGGCGGGACGGGCGGGACGGATGGTTCGGGTGGGGCGGATCAGGGTGGGGACGGGGATCAGTCCGTCTGCGCTTCCCACACGAACGTGGTGCCGGCCTCGGACGACTGCACGGTGTTCGGGGCGCCCTCGCTCAGGTCGTAGCTGACGCGGTAGGTCGTGCTCGCCGTCCCCGTCGTGGGCTTCCACGCGTCGACGCCGGTGCCGAAGGACTCGGACGCCATCAAGCCGGCGAGCGTCCCGTCGTGCACGGTCGTCGTCGTGGTGAACGTGCTGCAGTCGTCGGGGGTGCCGAGGCTGCCGCGCTCGACCGTCAGGCCGACGTGCTCGGCGAGTGCGTCGTCGTCGGCCGGGTCGGTGGTGAAGAGCTTCACGGTCGAGGCGTTGGTGGTGTTCGCCGTCACGGTGATGCAGTTCGAGCCGGCGGAGCCGGGCACCAGGTCGTCGACGTCGAACAGCGCGACGCCCTGGTCGTCGTCGGTGAGGGAGACGGCACCGGTGCGCCAGCTGTTCGCGGCGTTGTCGGTGCTGCTCGAGAAGGCGGCGTACGAGGCGGTTGCGATCAGGGCACCGCTCGCGACGACGGCGAGCGGGAAGGCGATCCAGGCGGCGGTGCGGCCGTGGCGGGAGGTGATGTGCATGGCTGTCCTGTCGGTCGGTTCACCCGGCGGGTGATATGACAGCAGCGTATATGAATATCAGTTGTTATGGAACCCC